>Ga0105356_10000607_pt1 | contig 34101 bp, 32 predicted proteins | sample GOMGulsemesocosm_3_FD_83502 | JGI IMG/M metagenome (GOLD analysis project Ga0105356, IMG submission 83502) | Methane-oxidizing microbial communities from mesocosms in the Gulf of Mexico - GOM9D Gulf of Mexico | ecosystem: Environmental > Aquatic > Marine > Cold seeps | place: Gulf of Mexico...
CAATACGCAGCACTTATTAAGCGGGAATAGCTCAGTTGGTAGAGCACGACCTTGCCAAGGTCGGGGTCGCGAGTTCGAGTCTCGTTTCCCGCTCCAGATTAGTTAATTACTTATTTTATTATGAGTAATGTTGTAAAGATTCAGCAGGTTTTCTGCTGGATTATGGCGCGATAGCAAAGTGGCCATGCAGTGGATTGCAAATCCATCTATGCCGGTTCGACTCCGGCTCGCGCCTCCACTTTTTTCTTACACTGCCCAGTGTAAGCGCTTAGCCCGAGTGGTGGAATTGGTAGACACAGGAGACTTAAAATCTCCCGATCGCAAGGTTGTGCCGGTTCAAGTCCGGCCTCGGGCACCATATTTAGCACCTTAAAAGCCACTTACATGCGTAAGCGGCTTTTTTACGTGTGACTTCTGGCGGCTATTGCCCCAATAACTTGTTCTTTCACGTATTTGTTAAATCACTTGGTTTCTGAGTGGTATTCATTAATTTATCTGCTTATAATCGAGCGCTGTGAATCCGTTGTATAGCGGGTTTTTTGAATCACCATCTCTGGGGGAGTGGTTTTGAGATTGGCTTATAGGCTATTAGTAGTATCGTTATTGCTGTCGATGACAGGTGTTTGTTTTGCTGGAACGCATACTGACCTAGATCGCCGTTTACAGTCGTTGAAGTCAAGTTTTGTAGAGTCTGCTCAGCAGGTTCCTGTGCGGTCTAATAAAGACAGAATATTGCTGGGCTTTACAGAGAAAACCACCATAAGCTTGCAGAGTATTAGTCTCAGTCTCAACGGTCAGAAATTACTTCAGCATGCCTACCAAGAAAATGAAAATATCAGTCTACGCGAAGGCGGTATACAGCCATTACTCGATTTAAAGCTTCCCCTAGGGAAAAGCCAAATACTTGTGAGCTATACGGGGCAGACACCCGATGGCAAGGCGTTTGAGCAAACATCAAAAGTTTCCATCTCCAAATCTAATGTTAGAAAAATCATCGAATTAACGTTGAGCAATAAAGCTAACTCGGCTCCACGCCTAGGCAAGCAGGAGCACTAATATGCAAAGGATGAACCTTAAGGCCTTTTTTACAGGGCAGCGTGCGGGATTATTGGGTGTGGCCTTGATGGCTTGTGTGAGCCAATCCAGTGCTAGCGATTATCAAATACGAGAAGCTTATTTCAAAGCTAATACAGGTAGAGCTCTGGAAGTTTTGCTGGACTCAAGCTTGGCACGCAGCTCGTCTTTTGAATGGCGGGGCAGCAAGATCGATTCGGCTTATGTGCGTACACTCGCCGCTTTAAAATTTGGTATGTCTGTGGCTGATAGTCGCTCTGAGTCCGCAGGCCGGGTGCGTTTGGCGCTGGCTGAAAACCAGCTTTCAGCGGGCGACTATCCGGCAGCTTTGGCCACACTGCAAGGCGGAGGCTACTCTAAAGGCCTAGAGCGGGCTCAATCACAGTATTTGCGTGGGCAAATTTTCATTCATAGCAATGAAATAGATCAAGCCCAGCGCCTATTTAAAAAATGGAAGGGCAAAGACCCCTTGCAAGCATATTTAGGTTTGAATATAGGCATTTGGTTTGCCGAGCAAAACCAATTGAATAAATCGGCGCAGTGGTTGGCTAAAACGGCTGCTATGCAACTGCCTGAGGCGGAAGAGTGGAACAGCCTTACAGACAGGGCCAATGTCTATTTGGGTGGAGTATACAACTTCTTAGGCAAGCCTGACTTGGCTAGGAAGGCCCTCGAAAAGGTACGCTTAAGCGGGGTTGATGCTAATCGTGCACTGCTCAGCTTAGGCTGGACCGATGTGGCTCGCTCACAAAACAAGCAAGCTTTAGCGCCGTGGTCTTATTTATCAGAGCAGTCGCACAGTGATGCCTCTGTGCAAGAGTCTTATTTGTTGGTGCCCTTTGCCCTAGGTAAGTTAGAGGCTCACGGTAAAGCGTCAAATGTTTATGCTAAGGCGATTAGAATTTACGATCAAGAGTTGGCCTTGCTGGGCAAGGTTAAGAAGCAGGCTGCGGATGGTAGCTTGTTGAAACGCATTACTAGAGTTCATCAATCAAGTAAGGCCACATGGCAGTCGAGTATACGTCGAGCTGCGGGCCCTCAGTTGACAGCGTATTTGACCGAGGCATTAAAGCAAGAAGAATTATATATGCTGATGAAAAGCTATATGGAAATTGAAGATATGCGTAGATGGGTGACGCAGGTGTCTGGCTCAACGGCAGGGGCGAAATCAGCCTTGCTTAAGATGCAGTCTGTGCAGCAGGCTTATGCGAAGTCTATCAATCAAGTTTTACAGCAAGATATGGCGGCTCAAATTAAGCGCTTAAAAGAGTATCAAAGCCATGCGAATTTCTCACTGGCTGAAAGCTATGAGCGTGTGGCTGATAGCAATGCGTGGGAGCAGTAAGTGACGTTATTCAAATATATAGCCAGTGTGGTCTTGTTGGCCATTTCTCTGGATGCATTTTCTGCGGATACCCTAGAGTCTATTTATAAGCGCAAGCTGTTAATTGAAGATGAGAGGGTTAGTGGTGATGCTGACGCTAATGCGCTTAGAGCTTACGAAAATTACTTGCGCCAAAATCCCGCAGCGGGGAAGTCGGCAGAAGCCAAGCACAGGCTAGCTGATTTACGTCTTAAGGGCTTGCTGAAAGAGCAGGACAGTACGGTATCAACTAAAGGCCAGTTGAAGGCTAACCTAAGCAAAATAAATAAAGTTATTTACCTCTATCAAAAGATACTGAAGCAGCACAAAAATTACGGCAAAAATGATGAAGTGCTTTACCAAATGGCTAGGGCTTATGAAGGTGTGGGCGAGCCAGCCAGAGCCACAAAAGTACTACAGTTGTTGATCAAACGTTATCCGGGATCATCTTATTATGACGAGTCTCAGTTTAGGTTGGCAGAAATTTATTTTGTTAAAGCAAAATACAATAATGCGCTGAAGGCCTATAAGGAAGTGATTAAATATGGTGAGAGTTCTGCACTATATAACCAGGCTTTATTTAAAGCGGGTTGGTCACTATTTAAGCGAGCACAATATGAAACAAGCTTAAGCCTTTTACTGAAGTTGATGGATATAGAAACTCGCCGTGGCTTGAACGGTGAAATGGTCATCAAAGACAAGCAGCACTTAGAGAATACTCTGCGTATTGTTGCTTTGAATTTTTACTATCTTGGTGGTGCAGATTCGATAGATGAATATCTCGCTGAAAATGGGGGGCCACGTTTTTACGAAGCATTGATTTATGATCGTTTATCCAAGCTTTATTTAGAAAAAGATATTTTCATTGAAGCCGCAGAAACCTATAAGGCTTACCTGAGGCGAAATCGCTTTAGTCGCCAGGCCCCTAAGATTCACTTGAAAGTTATTAGCCTCTACGACCAGGGTGGCTATATAGATGATGTGTTGAAGGAGAAGGGCCGTTTTGCCAACGCCTATGACCTCGACAGTCAATTCTGGAAGTTTTATAAGCCGTATGACTTGCCTAAAGTGGTCGATAAAGTAGAAGTGACTATTCGTGAGTTGGCCCAGCACTATCATGCATCGTGGCAGGAAAATGCTGGTGAGAGTGAGTTCAAAAGTGCGGTTACTTGGTATGCGGATTATTTAGATTCATTTAAAGAAGGCGAGAAAGTTCATAAAATGAGTTTTCAGTTTGCTGAACTTTTATATGAAAAAGAAGAGTACTTTCAAGCCTTCAAGCAATTTGAAATCACCGCCTATAGTTATGGCCGCCATGACAAGGCGGCAGACTCGGGCTTTGCATCACTACAAGCGTATGAAAAATATGTGAAGGGTATGCGTGATAAGGATCGTATTGCTTCGGCAACGATTACCTCTATCAATAGCTATTTGAAATTTGCCTATGCATTTCCCCAGCACGAGCAGGCGCCAGCCGTTGTAAAAACAGCCGCACAGCGTTTGTTTGAAGCAGAGGATTACGAGCAGTCTGCGGATGTGGCGCAGATGTATATCGAGCGTTATCTGAATGTGAGCTTGGACGAGCAGCGCGCGGCTTGGTCTTTGCTGGCAACGGCCAGCTTCAAAGGCGAGCTGTTTGAGCAAGCCGAGCACGCTTATAACGAAGTACTCGGCTTGACAGATCCCAGCGATAAACGCTACCAAAAGGCACTGGATCAGCTGGCAGCAACTATTTATCAGCAGGGTGCCAAAGCGCAGGAAGAGGGCGACCTAGAGACTGCCGTGGCCGCGTTTATGCGTGTAAAGCAGAAAGCACCGTTCTCTGATTTAGCCATTACTGCTGAATACGATGCGGCAACCATCTACGCGAAAATGGAAGACTATAAGAAGTCTATTGCAGCGATGGAAAGTTTGCGTAGAGCTCGCCCCGGAAATCAATACTCGGCGGATATTGTGCGCAAGCTAGCGGCGCTATATGAGAAGGACAAACAATACGCCAAATCTGCAGAAGAGTTCTTGGCGATAGGTCGCACTGATACAAAGCAGGACACCCAACGTGAAGCAACAATGAAGTCGGGTAAGTTATTCAATAAGGCGGGAGAACAGGATAAATCCTTAGCGGTTTACCGTGAGTTTATTGATCGCTTCCCGCAGCCTGTAGATGAGGTGATTGAGGTGATGAGTGATGTTGCTCAAGTCTATAAAGACAATAAAAATCGTCGCGAATACTATGCGATGCTGAAAAAAATTATTGTTGCAGATAGTAAAGCGGGTGCATCGCGCACTAATCGCACCAAGTTACTGGCTGCGCGCGCCACGATTGGCATTGCTACCCCTAGGCGAGAAGCCTATGAAAGAGCCAAGTTGACCGTACCTTTACAGCAGAGCATGGCGAAGAAGCAGAAGCTATTCCAGTCGGCAGTTAAGGCTTATGAGTTGGCGAACACCTACGGTGTATCTGAAATTACAACTGAGTCCACCTACTATGTGGGTAATATTTACTATGATTTTAGTAAGTCGGTGATGGATTCAGAGAGGCCTAAAAACCTCAAGACAGAGCTGCAGCTTGAACAGTATGCGGTAGGTCTAGAAGATTTAGCTTACCCCTATGAAGAGCAGGCAATTACCTTGCTAGAAGCTAATACGCAGCGACTAAAGCAACATGGCGTATACGATCAGTGGGTGAAGAAGTCGATCAATCAGCTGGCGAGCTTGTTGCCCTTTAAGTACGACAAAAAGCTGAAGAGGCCGAACCATGTGGTTATAGAGTTGCTGGCTGATACAGGTGAGAAATAATATGAAATTATTGCGTATAGTCGCTTTATCCTTGCTCGCCATGTTTTTAGTGGCCTGTGGCAGCGCCACTAAAAAGTCCTATTTGAATGAAGATGGCAGTAGCTCAATTCCTCCTGAGAAGGCTTATGGCTATGCTGTAAAAGAGCTTAATAAGCAGCAGTTTGAATCGGCTGTAGCATTGCTTGAAATTGCTGTTAAGCAGGATGATGCGGGTGCAGAGCAGTTTGTTAATATGGGTATAGCTTATAGCCGTACCGAGCAATATGAAGAGAGTCTTAAGTATTTGACTAAGGCATTGGCCCTAGCCCCAGGCAATGCAGATATACTGAATGAAATAGGTTTGGTCTATCACGAGCAGGGTAAGTTTGACTTGTCTCGTAAGCAATATGTGAGAGCTTTATCAAGTAACCCTACACATATGAATGTGAATTATAATTTAGGTATTTTGTGTGACCTTTATAAGGAAGATTTAGATTGCGCAATAAAACACTATAAGCAATACTTGGCTTCCTCTGGGGTAGACGACAAACAAGTAAAAGTCTGGCTCAAAGATCTTGCCAAGCGCAAGAAAAGGGGTAATAAATAATGAAAGATAAGCTAGGGTTGCTGCTAACACTGTCCACTATGGGCATATCCGCATTAATGCTTCCCAGTCTTGCCCGTGCCGAACAGGTGCGCAAGGTTGAGGATATATCTATTATTGGTAATCGAGAGCTGCCAAAGTCTTTGATTATTGTTCCTTGGAAAGGTGCAAATATGAGCGATGAGCCAAATTTGCCCGAGAAAAGTTTAGTCGATAAGCGTTTCCAGTTGGTGAGTCGTAGCCAGTTGTTGCGCGAAATTCAGTTTCATAAATTACAGAAGTAAGTTTAGGAGTTTCATGTGAATGTAGTCGTTGATTTTTTCCAGCAAGGTGGTGCATTTATGTACTTCATTTTGGCGGTTTTGGTTTTAGGTGTAGCAATATCGCTTGAGCGTTTATTGTTTTTGTCTAAGCAAAAAAGTAGCAATAAAAAGATCTGGAGCTATATAGAGCCATTGCTGAAAAGCGGTGATCTTAGCAAGGCGCGTCAAGCGGCTGACCAGACTAAGTCTGCTGTTAGTAAAATCATAAGCTATGGTTTGCACCGCCATGCCCATGGTCGTCGTCGTGACGATGTTGAAGTGGCGATGGAAGAGGGCTTGATGGAAGTAACGCCTCAGCTTGAAAAGCGCACTCAATATGTAGCCGTACTGGCTAATATAGCAACTCTACTGGGACTGCTTGGAACTATTATGGGTTTGATTGCAGCCTTTGATGCTGTTGCAAAAGCTAACCCTGCCGAGAAGGCTGATTTACTATCAGCCAGTATCGCTGTCGCGATGAATACAACGGCATTTGGGTTGATGGCGGGTATTCCGTTGTTATTATTGCACGCGTTCTTAATGACTAAAACAACAGAAGTTATTGATAGCTTGGAAATGGTTGGTGTTAAAACAATTAACGCAATTACAGATTCTGAAATTCAAAGCTAAATCTAAGAAATATTAATAATGAGTCGTTTAAGAAAGCATAAAAAGCATAATGAGGAAGCCGAGCTAAATGTTACGGCCTTCTTAAATCTTATGGTTGTGCTTATTCCTTTTTTGCTGTTGTCTGCTGTTTTTTCCCAGACGGCGGTGCTTGAATTGAATATGCCAACACCGGATAAGAGCCAGTCTAAGAAAGACAAGCCAGACGAGAAGAAAGAACGTGTTGAAATCATTCTTCGCGAAAACAAGATACAGGTTAGCAACGGTTCGGTGGTTGTACTGAGTATTGATAAAGCAGAATCAGGTGAGTACGAGCTGGCATCATTAAGCGAGTATTTAAGAGCGGCTAAGTTGCGCCAGCCTGAGAAGCTGGATTCAAGTATTTTGCTGGAACCAGAGGTTGAGTATGAGCGTTTGGTTACTATTATGGACACTTTAAAAGTTGCGGTTCGAGAAGACGATAATGGTGAGTTGGTTCGCACTGAACTATTTCCTGTTGTATCTATTGGCGATGCCCCTGTTATGCCAGGAGTCGCGCAATGAAGATGTCTAAAAGTGCAAAGCGTATGGCCAAGCGCCACGCGCGCGGTAAAAAAGCACCCAGTATGAATTTGGTTTCACTGATGGATATTTTTACCATCTTAGTGTTTTTCTTGTTGGTTAGTCAGGCAGAGTCAGATGCTCTACCTGAAGATGACAAGATGAAGTTACCCGTTTCTATTTCAGAGAGTAAGCCAGCGCAAACGGTAACCGTTATGGTTACGCGTGATCGTATTATGGTTCAAGGTGCAGAGGTGGCTAATTTAGAGGCCGTTGCCCAACTCGAAGAAAAAATAATTACCACGGTTAAATCTGCACTGCAAAAAGAGCTAGATAAAGTATTAGTTAAAGACGTGGGGGCCAATAAAGATTTACTTGAGGTCACTATCCTAGCTGATAAAAGTATTCCCTTTTCCATACTGAAAAAGGTTATGAATACTTGTACGGAGTTAGGTTATACAAAAATTTCCTTAGCCGTGGTTCAAAAGTCTGCTAAAGCGCAGTCATAAATAACAGATATAAATATGACTACACAAAGAATACACAAGGGAATAATGCCATGGGAGGAGATGCCGGGTACTGAGCGCAAGCTCAATACGATGATTATCATCGGCCTGGCTCTCGTCGTATTGCTGTACTTCATTATTCCAACGATAGAGTTGCCAGAGAAAGAAGTGGAAGAAATTCCAGAGCGCTTTGCCCAACTTATTATTGAAGAAGAGCCTGAGGTTATCCCGCCTCCACCCGTGGTTGAAGAGGAGCCCGTGGTAGAGGAAGAGCCTGTTGAGGAGGAGCCTATTGAGGAAGAAATTCCTGAAGAGGAAGAGCCTGAAGACGTCGTTGAAATCGAAGAGCCTGAGGAAGTTGTAGAGGTTATTGAAGAAACGGTAGAGGAAGCGCAAGAAATTGCCCAGAACTCTGGCTTACTGGCTTTTGCTGCACCTTTAGATCTTGCTCCATCTTCCTTGCAAAATACTAGTGCAAATATGATCTCGGCTAGCGATGCCCAGCGCAAGGTACATAAAGGTTCCGACCTGAATACTGACCTGCTTGCCGGTAGTGGTGGTGTTGATACGGCTAAATACACGTCGAATACTGGCGTTACGGGCGACCTAGGTGGCCGAGGCAAAGGTAAAGTGGGTGGCGGCAAGATCAAGGCTTCTGGTACAGGAACAGGTCGTACCAAGGCTAAGACTAAGCAGGGCGGCCGTAGTAACGAACAAATCTATCTTGCTAACCAGCGCATTAAAGGTGCATTGGATCGTATCTACAACAAGGCGCGACGCAGCAACCCCGACTTAGAGGGTACCGTTACCTTTAAGGTGTCGGTGAGTACCTCGGGTGCAGTAACGCTAGTAGAGATTGTTCGTTCAACCATTGAGGACGATGCACTTGAAGCGAAGTTGAAAGCTCGTTTGAAGTTGATGGCGAACTACGGCAAGGGCATTGTTGAAGTCTTAGAGTTTAGTATTATCTTTACGCCGTAGGTTGATGTAGTACATCAATGTGAAAAAGAAAAAGCCCTCACTATGAGGGCTTTTTTTATGCCTGTACCAATTTGATTTTAATCCACCTGGCAAATCAATCCCTTCAAGTAGTGCCCCTCAGGGAAGAAGATTGAAGTAGGGTGGTCTGCGCCTTGGTTCAAGCGCTCAATGATGCGCAGATTGCGGCCCGCGTCGATGGCGGAGTTGCCAATGGTTTGCTGGAACAGCTCGGGGCTGATCAAGCCAGAGCATGAGAAGGTGGCCAAGATGCCGCCGGGCTTAAGTAGCTTTAGGGCCCACAGGTTAATATCTTTATAACCGCGGCAGGCGCTTTTTAGCTGAGACTTGTTATCGGCAAATTTTGGTGGGTCAAGAATGATCACGTCAAACTGTTTACCCTGGTCGCGCATTAGGCGCAGGTGCTTAAACACATCTGCTTCTATATTCTCACACCGCTCAAGGTTTAAGCCGTTTAGCTCAATATTGTTTTTAGCAATATTCAAAGCGGGCAGGCTTTCATCGATATTGGTCACATGGGCAGCTCCGGCGCTTAATGCGGATACGCTGAAACCACCGGTGTAGGAGAAGCAGTTTAAAACGCTTTTGTCTTTCACATACTTTTGAATGGCTTTGCGGCTATCGCGTTGATCAAGGTAGAAACCGGTCTTGTGGCCGCCCTTGATGTCTACGCCCAGCTTGTAGCCGTTCTCTTCAATGGTCAGGCTGTCTTCAGGCTCGTCACCTAATATCAGGCCTTGGCGTTTAGCCAGCCCTTCCTTTTCTCGCACCGCAACATCCGAGCGCTCGTAGATATTGTGCTCTGGATAGCTGGCGCGCAGCGCCTGGATAATATCGTCGCGCCAAAATTCAGTGCCTTGGGATAGGAACTGCAGCACTAGGTAATTGGCGTAGTGGTCAATAATCAAACCGGGTAAATCATCCGATTCGGAACTGATCAAGCGATAGCCGTTGGTGACCTCGGTCAAGCCCAGGCCGACACGCCGCTGTTTGGCGGCAGTGATGCGCTGCGCAAAAAAATCAGCAGTAATAGTGCTGTCCCCCTTGATTGGGTTCTTGGTATCACCAAACTTCCATATGCGCGCTTGAATCTGTGACTCTGGGGAGTAGGCCGCCAGCGCTAAACGCTGTCCGTCGCTATTCATAACTTGAATAGTTTCACCGGGCTGTGGCTCGCCATCCACACGGTCAATAGCGCCAGAGAATACCCATGGGTGGCGGCGTTTGAGGGATTTTTCGCGTCCAGCTTTCAGGTGCATAGTGGCGGGCATGGGCTTCTCTTCTGGTTTAGGGGGAATTAAGGCGATATTTTAAAGCATAATCGCTTAAAATAGCGCATTCGTTTCTAGTTATTCTTACCCCGATCAAAAGAAGAGAATCAAACATGGCCGTTCAGTGGTACCCAGGACATATGTATAAAGCCTCTAAGGAGATACGGGAATCAATGCCCGGTATCGACTTAGTGATCGAAGTTCTAGATGCTCGTATACCGTATAGCAGCGAAAACCCCGTCATTAAAGAAGTGCGCGGCGACAAGCCCTGTATCAAAATCCTGAATAAATATGATCTGGCCGACCCTGTGGTCACTAAGCAGTGGCAGGAGTATTTAGAGCGCGATAAGACGGTCAAGACATTAGTGCTAAGCACTGAGCAGCCGGCCAAAATCCAGCAAATATCTGAGCTTTGCCAGCAGCTATTGCCGAATAAAGTCGCCAGCGGAAAAACTCTGCACACAATGATCATGGGCATACCCAATGTGGGTAAGTCGACCTTGATCAATATCCTGGCCGGTCGCCAGATTGCCAAAACGGGTAACGAGCCTGCAGTGACCAAGCGTCAGCAGCGTATCCGTTTAGATAATGATATATATCTTTCTGATACCCCCGGTATCTTGTGGCCGAAGGTAGAGAACCCGAAAAGCAGCTATCGCTTGGCGATAACGGGGGCCATCAAAGATACGGCGATTGAATACGATGATGTGGCCTTTTTTGCGGCGGAGTATTTTCTACAGACCTGCCCCGATTTAATCGTTAAGCGCTATGACTTAGATGAAGTTCCAGGGTCGGAACTGGAGTTGCTAGAAACTATGGGTCGCAAACGCGGCTGCATTGGCGGCGGAGGCATGGTTGATTTACATAAAGCGTCGGTGATCCTGATCAACGAATATCGCAATGCGACATTGGGGCGTATTAGTTTAGAGACGCCAGAGATGGCGGAAGTTGAGAAGATTGAAGCAATTGCGTTGATGGAGGCTAAGGCGATTAAGGATGCGGAGAGGGTTGAGAAGAGTAAGAAGAAGCGTAGAAAAAGAAAGTAGGGGCGAAATCCGCGCGAAGTGTGTGCCACCTCAATCGCGGTTAGATATCGCTCCTACAGCCTACCTCTGCTCCACCGAAGTCAAAACAACCAAGCCCACACACAAGCAAGCCGTAGCAATAAACGGCAGCTGCCCATCCACCTCATAGGCAAACGCTCCCGCCAGCGGCCCAACCATAAAGCCCACCGCAGGAGTCGCTCCAATCACGCCGCCGGCTTGCCCGCGCTCATCATCATTAACCCTGCCCGTCAGCTCCCCCGCATAACCCACAAAGGCAATTGACAGTCCTATACCCATTGCCCCCATGCCAATGATCAAACCACTGAAGCTTTGCAGTGAGAGTATGCACAGCGAGCCTGTGCCGATCAGAACAAAGCCCGGGATAAGGTATTGGCGCGGATGGAATTTAAGTTTAGGTATAACTAGCAGCTGTATCATTGTGCCCGCGACAGCAAATGCGGTCATAGCCATGCCTAGCCAGCTTGCGGCTTCGCTGCTGCTCAGGCCAAAGCTGTCTTTCAGCCAATAGGCTAGGGGTTGTTGCACAATGGAGTAGCTAGCGAAGATGCCGATGCCGGCCAAGCTGTATAGGCGGTAGCGACGATCGCTGAAGCTGGTGGCGATGTTTTTTATCAGGGGCCAAGGCTTTACGTTGACGTGTGGCTTGCCGGCTGTTTTCAGCCTATCCGCATAGCAATAAACTAATACTGCACTAATACAGGTGAGTACGGCTGCCGTATAGAAGCTATACAACAGGGAGTAGGCCGCTAATAAGCTGATAATCACTGGGCCGAGTATGGCGCCTATATTTTGCGCAGCGCCTAATAAGGCCATACCTTGCGCGCGTTTTTCTGGTGGCGTGGTATCAACAATATAAGCGGTGGAGGAGGGGATGATGGCCCCCATTAATAAGGACTGCATACAGCGGGCGACGACTAGAAAGCAGACAAAGCCCGTGAGACCAAACTGGTCCACGCTGCCAAAATCTAATAATAAGGTGAACAGCAGTGTGCCTGCGGAGTAGCCCAACAAGCCTATGGTGAGCACCGGCACTCGGCCAAAGCGTTCACTGAGTCGCCCCCAGATCGGTGAGACTAGGGCAAAGCAAAAGGACGATATACTGAGTATTAAACCCGCATGCCAGCCCTGCAGTTGAATGCTTTGACAGACTAGGGGTAGCAGAGAGAAAACAATGATTTGCCCGGCATTCATGGCCGATGATGCACTGGCGACGGAGAGTGGGGCTAGGCGTTGAGTTGACATGAAGGGCTGCCGGAAAAGGGAGGCTGCAGTGTAACTTGAATGCTTAGCTAGTGTTATGCGGATAGGCCCTGCAGATATTGAAAAGGCGCCTGTGGGTGATTAGCGTTTTTTCTGCTCCTCCTCTATTATCTCTAACAACTCCCCAACCTTTTTTTTATCCTTTTCAGATAGCTTCTCTTCATCCTTTAATGCAGCCTTAAATTGCAAGCCCGCAGCGCGATAGCTGCCGGTTAAGAAATAGTACTGTCCCTGTGCCAGCTGGGATTGGCTTTTCTTACCTTCACTATTTAAACTTTCTGCCAGCAAGCGATATAACTCGGCCGGTCTTCTGTCTATCGGCATGGCTTGTATTAGCTGTATGTTTTTACGGTGCGATTTTAGCAGGCGCAGTGTACGCGCATAGTGCACGGTAGAGGCCACGTGCCCTGGGTAAAGGGTAAGTAGGTCAAGTAGCTGTTGTTCGGCTTTTTTATAGTTTTTCTGTGCGGTGCTTAGCTGGGCGGCGGCTAAGCGATAGTGAATATTGTCCGGGTCGCGTTTCAATATCTTACTGAGTATTCGTTCAGCAGCTTTTAATTGCCTATTCTCGGTGAGTAATAGTGTATGGGCATATTGGTCTACCTCTGTAAGGTTCTTGTTACTTTCTTTATAGTGCTTTAGCAACTCTCGCTGCTGGCCTAGCAAGGCAACCAACCTAGCCTTCATCAATAGATAGCGCTTGCTACTGGGTACGGGGCGTATGCCAATTTGTGCGGCACGGGACTTGGCTTCTGCTACGCGGTTCTCGCTGAGAGGGTGGGTGCGCAGTATTTCAAAGCGTTTATCCGCCTCTAGGCTTTTGTTACGCATTACATCAAAAAAACCAGCCATATCCCCTGGGTTGAAGCCCGCTTGGGCGAGGTATTGAATACCCACTCTATCGGCTTCTTGTTCGTGTATGCGGGTGTGGTTGATTAAATTTTGATAGCCCGCGGCTGTGCCTGCGTAAAAAGCTGCAGTCGCCGCAGTCCCTTCGCCTTGAGAGGCTAGGGCTATAGCGGCTAAAAAGGCGCCTAGCTGAGTCCAGCTTGCAGTGTCAGAGCCTGCGTAGAAGCGTGCAATATGCCGTTGAGTAACGTGGGCGATTTCGTGGGCCATAACGCTGGCTAGCTCGCCCTCGTTGTTGGTGGCTAGGATGAGGCCCGCATTAATGCCTATAAAGCCACCGGGTACGGCAAAGGCGTTGATGCGATCATCTTTGATGATAAAGAAGGTGAATTGTTCTTGGCTGATGCCTGAGTTAAGGCGGTTGCCTAAGGATTGTAGGTAGCTACTTAGTTCTGGGTCGTTGAGGATAGACCCTTGTTGCTGCAAGGCTCGGTAAAAGCTGCTGCCCAGCTTGATTTCTTCCTGGGGAGAAAGAGTACGGTCGGCGGGTTCGCCAATATCGGGCAAGCCGGCATGGCTGTTGTAGGCCACAAGGCTAAGTGAGAGCAGGCAGATATAGAGAGGTTTGATGGAAGTAGTCCGTGAAATCATGTGGGAATAGTGGGCTTTGCGGGTGTCAAAATCAATGCTTGTGCCTAAGAGTGAGTTTTCCGCTTAAAGTTCCAAATTGGCGACGCTATGCGGATGACCTAGAAAGAGCCTGGGAAACGAGGTTTTTATTGGCTTACTGATTGATTTATTGGTTTGTTCTGGTAAAGTTGCGCGGTTGTAGCCGCTGGCGCTTTACCCAGTGCAAAAAGCCGCTACCTGAGCTTGCGATTGACGAATCCATAGCTTGTAACAGAGATCTCACATTGCCTCTGTAGTGATGAATTAATATTGCCTACCGGCACCGTATCCCCGTCACGAACTTTTTTTTGTTCGAATCTATATCTTATGGGAGATAAACCGTGGAATTATCTGGCGGTCAAATAATTGTTGAGTCGTTGAAAAGCGAAGGCGTTGAGTTTGTATTTGGTTACCCCGGCGGCTCTGTATTGCATATCTACGATGCACTATCTCAGCAAGACGATGTAAAACATGTTCTAGTACGCCACGAGCAGGGCGCGACTCATGCAGCTGATGGCTATGCCCGCTGTACGGGTAAGCCTGGCGTGGTATTAGTGACTTCTGGCCCTGGTGCGACCAATGCGGTGACCGGTATTGCTACGGCCTATACCGATTCTATCCCGATGGTTGTACTGACGGGGCAGGTGCCCTTGAAGTTTGTTGGCAGCGACGCTTTCCAAGAGTGTGACAGCGTGGGCATTACTCGCCCAATCGTTAAGCACAACTTGATGGTCAAGCGTGTTGAAGACTTGGGTGCTGCGCTTAAGAAGGCCTTCCATATTGCGACAACCGGTCGTCCCGGCCCAGTAGTGGTGGATATTCCTAAGAATATCACTGACCCTAGCATCAAGGTTGCTTTCGACTACCCGACTAGCGTCGATATCCGTTCTTACCGCCCTGCAATCAAGGGCCATAGCGGCCAGATTCGCAAAGCAGCTGAGCTGTTACTAGCGGCAAAGCGTCCTATTCTTTATGTGGGTGGCGGTGTTGTTCAGGGTAATGCCTCTGAAGAGTTGCGCGCACTAGCTGCACGTTTAGGCATGCCTGTTACTTGCACATTGATGGGCTTAGGTGCTTATCCTGGTAAAGGCGAGCACTCAATCGGCATGCTGGGAATGCATGGTACTTACGAAGCTAATATGGCGATGCACGAGGCAGACGTTATCCTTAGTGCCGGCGCACGTTTTGATGACCGTGTAACGGGTGAGTTAGATAAATTTGCTCCCTACGCAAAAATTGCACATATCGATGTAGACCCGTCTTCTATATCCAAGACCGTTAAGGCCGACATCCCAATTGTTGGGCAGATGCAGCCTGTATTAGAAGAAATGCTACGCATTCTGGATGAGATAGGCCATAAGGCGCCAGATACCGAGCAGCTCAAGCCGTGGTGGGAGCAGGTAGCTCGCTGGCAAGCACTGGACTGTTTAAGCTATACGGTGAAGGATAAGATTCTGCCGCAACAAGTGATTGAGACCTTATATAAGGTTACCAATGGCGATGCTATCATCACCTCTGACGTGGGCCAGCATCAAATGTTTGCCGCGCAGTACTACCAGTTTAATCGTCCACGTCAGTGGTTGAACTCTGGTGGTCTAGGCACGATGGGCTTTGGGTTGCCTGCAGCGATTGGTGCACAGCTGGCTTTCCCCGATAGCCAAGTTGCCTGTGTGACTGGTGAAGCATCGATCATGATGTGTATTCAAGAGCTGTCTACGGCCTTGCAGTACAAGACGCCGGTTAAGGTCATTAACTTGAACAACCGCTATATGGGCATGGTTCGCCAGTGGCAGGAAATGTTCTACGACAAGCGCTATTCCATGTCTTATGTAGAGGCCTTGCCTGATCTTGTGACGATGGCGGAGTCCTTTGGTCATATCGGTATTCGCGTGACGAAGCCAGAAGACCTAGAGGCAGCTATGCAGAAGGCCTTTGTTGAACACAAAGACCGCTTGGTGTTTATGGACATTGAAATTGATCAAGAGGTCAATGTCTATCCTATGATTGCCAACGGTAAGGGGCATCATGAAATGCTCTTGTCACCTAAGCAGGCTGAAGCGACTAACGCTGAACCTCGTGACTTGGCATAGAAGGAGACAATAATGAGACATATAATTTCAGTATTAGTAGAAAATGAATTTGGTGCCTTATCACGTATTGCTGGCTTGTTTTCGGCGCGTGGTTATAACATCGAATCATTAAACGTAGCGCCGACCCAAGATGACAGCATGTCACGTATGACTATTGTTACTTCGGGTACGGATGACGTTATCGAACAGATCACTAAACAGCTGAATAAGTTGATTGATGTGATCAAGCTGACGGATCTAACCGAGTCTGCGCACATTGAGCGCGAGATGATGTTGATCAAAGTAGCTGCTACCGGAGCGGAGCGCCGCGACGAAGTGAAGCGCTTAGTGGATATCTTCCGTGGCAAGGTAATGGATGTGACGGATAGCGCGTTCACTATTGAAGTCACTGGTGCTGCCAGTAAGCTAGATGCATTCTCTGCCACACTCGGCGAAGAGGGTGTGATTGAAGTGGTTCGCTCTGGCCCCCTAGGTATAGGCCGTGGCGACAAGGCCCTTCAGCTTTAGAACCCAATTAAAATACATTAGACATATTTATACATTTACGGAGTTACACCCATGAACATTTATTACGACAAAGACGCTGATCTTTCTATCATCCAAGGCAAAAAAGTTGCCATTATCGGTTATGGCTCACAGGGCCACGCCCACGCGAATAACCTAAAAGACTCTGGCGTTGACGTAACTGTAGGTTTGCGCCCTAGCTCTACTTCTGTTGCTAAAGCTGAAGCTTGTGGTCTTAAGGTTTCTGACGTACCTTCAGCGGTTGCTGCGGCTGACGTAGTTATGATTCTGACTCCTGATGAGTTCCAGTCTCAGCTGTATAAGGAAGAGATCGAGCCTAACTTGAAGAAAGGCGCTACTTTGGCTTTCGCTCACGGCTTTGCTATCCATTACAACCAGGTTGTACCTCGTGCAGACCTAGATGTGATCATGGTTGCACCTAAGGCACCTGGCCATACAGTACGTTCTGAGTTTGTGCGTGGCGGCGGTATCCCTGACCTGATTGCTGTCTTCCAAGATGCATCTGGCAGCGCTAAAGATACGGCCATAGCTTACGCTGCTGGCGTTGGCGGTGGTCGTACCGCTATCATCGAAACTACGTTCAAAGATGAGACTGAAACTGACTTGTTCGGCGAGCAGACAGTACTTTGTGGTGGTGTTGTTGAGTTAGTTAAGATGGGCTTTGAGACCTTGACTGAAGCGGGCTACGCGCCTGAGCTTGCTTACTTTGAGTGCTTGCACGAGCTTAAGCTGATTGTTGACCTAATGTTCGAAGGCGGCATCGCCGACATGAACTACTCAGTATCTAACAATGCTGAGTACGGCGGATATGTGACTGGCCCCGAAGTGATCAACGATGAGTCTCGTGCTGCTATGCGCAACGCATTGAAACGCATCCAAGATGGCGAGTACGCTAAGATGTTCATCTCTGAAGGTGCAACTAACTACCCTTCAATGACGGCCCGTCGTCGCAACGACGCTGCGCACCCGATTGAGCAAGTTGGTGCTGGTCTACGTGAAATGATGCCTTGGATTGCCAAGAACAAGATTGTAGATAAGTCTAAGAACTAGACCTTTATAGCCTATCCGCATTGCGGATTGCTAAGAAGCCATCCACTAGGGTGGCTTTTTAGCCTATATACAAAAGCGTCAGCTACTATTAGCTGGCGTTTTTGCATATAGTGTAATACTTCCCTTATTAAATAAACGCTAATAAATTGGTTGAACATATAACTCTATGTATTTGATTAAAGCCGAAATTGCCATTATCGCATTTCTGGTTTTCGTCGCAGCCTTAGCTGTGAAGGTCACTCATGGCTGGGTATATGGTTTACCGCTGTTGTTCGCATTTATCGCTATCATGGTGTTGTTTCGCCACCCCCGGCGCATTACGCCCTCCAGTCCACTGGCTGTGGTTGCGCCCATTGATGCGGTTGTCGAGACCGTGTTTAGCGCCCAAGACCCCTTTTTAAAGCAAGACTGTGTGGTTGTGCGCATGCGCCGCCGCCATTTGGGCGTGATGGGCTTGTATAGTCCAGCACAGGGGCGCATACAGCAGGCTTGGTATGGCGAGCAATATGAACGTATTGCCGCAGAAGAGACAAGTGATATAGGTCATATCTATACCGCCTGGATTCACACTGATGATCAAGATGATGTGTTAGTCAGTTTTTATCGCGCACGCACACTGCGTTATTTACAAATTCGACCTCAGCCGGGTGAACGTATCGGGCAGGGCAGAATCATGGGGCTATCGAGCATTCGCTATATTGATATAATGCTGCCTAAAGACGTGAAACTAAAAGTTCAGTCGGGCGATAGCCTAAAAGCGGGAGAGGGTGTGATCGGACACTTTATCCACCACTCCAAAAAGAAAAAGAACGGAAAATTATGAGCCAAATTGAAGACAACTCAACGGATGACACTGTTCAGGTAAAACAGCCTAGACGCGGTATTTATTGGCTGCCAAATCTGTTTACTACCGGTACTATTTTTGGTGGTTTTTATGCCATTGTTGCCGCCACGCAAGGACGCTTTGAAGCGGCTGCTATTGCTATATTTTTTGCAGGGGTGATGGACGGCCTAGATGGACGTGTAGCGCGCATGACTAATACGCAAAGTGACTTTGGCATGCAGTACGACAGCTTGGCTGATTTGATTGCCTTTGGTATGGCGCCGGCGTTAATTCTGTATGAATGGCAGCTTAAAGATATGGCCGCTTGGGGCGAAGCCTGGGGCCGCTTGGGTTGGTCTGCTTCCTTTATCTACGTGACAGCGGCGGCATGGCGTTTGGCTCGCTTTAATGTACAAACAGGTACGTCGGATAAGCGCTTTTTTCAAGGCCTGCCTAGCCCAGCAGCAGCGATGTTATTAGTTGCCACCATGTGGGTGTTGTTGGACGTGGAGTGGGGCGATAAAACATTGGCTATATTTGCTTTGGTTATTACCTTCAGCGGCGGTTTGTTGATGGTGAGTAACGTTATTTATTACAGCTTTAAAGATTTAGATGCGGTGAAAAAGGTACCATTTTTTGTCATGCCAGCAGCCCTGCTAGCCATGGCCACAATGATTGTTGGCCCTGTACAAATTTTGTACACCGTGTTCTTGACCTATGTGATGTCTGGTCCGGTTATGTTTGCTTATCGACGTATACGCTTGATGCAGCGCCGAGCTGAACGAGCCCGACAGAAAAAAGAAGATTAATCGATACTCGGTTATTTTATTTCCACCATTATTGAAATTTGAACACAATGAACAATCCTGAAGTTTCTACGCCTAGTCATTTTTTACAGAAAATAATTGCAGAAGACCTATCTTCAGGTAAGCATGCCAAGATAGTTACCCGTTTCCCCCCTGAGCCAAATGGCTATTTACACATTGGCCACGCTAAAGCTATTTGCCTGAATTTTGGCCTGGCTAAAGAGTTTGGTGGTGAGTGTAATTTACGCTTTGATGACACCAACCCTGAAAAGGAGAGCCAAGAATACATTGATTCAATTAAGTCTGATGTGAGCTGGTTAGGCTTTGAGTGGGCGGGTGATATTCGTTATTCCTCCAGCTATTTTGATAAGTTGTATGGCTATGCTATTCACTTAATTGAAAATGGCGACGCCTATGTGTGCGACTTGTCTGCTGATGAGGCACGCGTGTATCGCGGCACTTTAAAAGAACCGGGTAAAAACAGCCCGTACCGTGATCGCAGTGTAGAGGAAAACTTGGCGCTGTTTGAAAAGATGCGCGGGGGCGAATGTGACGAAGGTAGTTGTGTACTGCGTGCCAAGATTGATATGTCAGCGCCGAACATTAATTTGCGCGACCCTACTATTTACCGTATTCGCAAAGTGGAACATCACCAAACCAAGGATAAGTGGTGCATCTACCCCACTTACGATTTCACTCATGGCCAGTCCGATGCAGAGGAGCTGGTGACCCACTCTATCTGTACGCTTGAATTTGAAGATCATCGTCCATTGTATGAGTGGTTCTTGGCGCATTTGCCCGTACCTGCTAAGCCTAAGCAGATTGAGTTCTCTCGATTGAATTTAAACTATACGGTGACCTCTAAGCGCAAACTCAAGCAGCTAGTGGATGAAGGCCATGTGAGTGGCTGGAACGACCCGCGTATGCCGACTATTTCTGGTTTGCGTCGTCGCGGTTATACGCCTCTATCTCTACGTAATTTCTGTGAGCGCATCGGTGTGACTCGCAAGGACGGAGTGGTTGATGTGTCTGTGCTGGAGCACGCCATCCGTGAAGACTTGGATGCTAGTGCATCCCGCGCGATGTGTGTATTGAACCCAGTTAAAGTGGTGTTGGAAAACTACCCTGAAGATCAGGTTCAAGCACTGGAAGTGCCGCGTCATCCCCAGCAAGAGGCCATGGGCAAGCGCACTATTTTTATGAGCCGAGAAATTTATATTGATCGTGCGGATTTTGAAGAAGTACCACCACCGAAGTGGAAACGCTGGAGTTTAGAAGGAGCTGTGCGTTTACGTGGTTCTTATGTCATAAAATGTACAGGGATCATCCGCGATAGCGAAGGCAATATCACAGAGCTGCGCGGTACTTACGATACTGAAACATTGGGCGTAAACCCACAAGGCTATAAAGCCAAGGGTGTGGTGCACTGGGTTAGTGAGACAGAGTCAGTCGCTGCCGAAGTGCGTCAGTATGATCGCCTGTTCTTGGATGAGACTCCGGATGCTAAGCGTGAAGATGGCAAAGGCTTCTTGGACTTGATTAATCCAGATTCACTACAGATATTTGCAAATGCTCGTGCAGAGAAAAGCTTGGCAGTAGTACAGCCGGAAGATCACTTCCAGTTTGAGCGCGAAGGCTATTTCACGGCAGACCCAGATTCGAATGCGGATAAGCTGGTGTTCAATAGAACGGTGAGCTTGCGTGACTCTTGGGCCAAGGCTAAGAAATAATTAATATGCTAAAAATCTACAATACATTGACGGGCCAAAAAGAAACATTCAAACCCTTAGAAGACGGCAAGATCCGCATGTATGTCTGTGGTATTACTACCTATGACTACTGCCATATTGGTCATGCTAGGGTAATGGTTGGTTTTGATGTTGTTGTGCGCTACCTGCGTACGCGTGGCTTTGCTGTAGAGTACGTGCGTAACATCACAGACATTGATGACAAAATCATTAATCGTGCGAATGAAAATGGCGAAGTTTATACGGATTTAACGGATCGCTTTATTCAGGCTATGCACGATGATGAGCGTGCACTGAAAGTGCTTGAGCCGGATCAAGAGCCGCGCGCGACGGCCTACATCGATGAAATTATCGCCATGGTGAAAACCTTAATCGATAAAGGCTTTGCCTATGCCGCAGACAATGGAGATGTGTACTACGCGGTAGAGAAGTTTGCCGAGTACGGCAAGCTATCTAACAAGAGATTGGAAGACCTGCTTGAAGGTGTGCGAGTCAATGTAGAGCAGGCTAAGCAAGACCCCCGCGATTTTGCTCTATGGAAAAGTGCAAAGACAGGGGAGGTGGGCTGGGATTCGCCTTGGGGCGCAGGCCGCCCTGGCTGGCACATTGAGTGCTCTGCTATGTCGACTTGCTGTCTAGGCAATCACTTTGATATTCACGGCGGCGGACCAGACTTGGTCTTCCCTCATCACGAAAATGAAATCGCTCAGTCGGAAGCGGCCACGGGTGAGAAGTACGCCAACACCTGGATGCACGCGGGTGCGGTGCGCGTGGACAATGAAAAAATGTCTAAGTCACTAGGCAACTTCTTTACCATTCGTGAAGTATTAGAAAAGTACCACCCCGAAGTGGTGCGTTACTTCTTAATGAGTTCGCACTATCGCAGCCCCATTAACTATTCTGAAGACAGCTTGCTAGAAGCGCGTACGGGGCTGGAGCGTATTTATACAGCCTTACGTGATTATGAGTCCGTCGCGGCGGCAAGTGCCTGTGTACTGTCAGAGAGCGATTATTATCCACGCTTCATCGCGGCGATGGATGATGATTTTAATACCCGTGAAGCTATCGCAGTGATTTTTGACTTGGTGCGAGAGCTTAACTCAAGCAAAGGTAAATTGGCTGTCTGTGATGACCTTGCCGCCTTGATTAAGGGCTTTGGCTCGGTGCTGGGTATCTTGGAAGAGAGTGCCGATAGCTTTTTGAAGTCAGGCGGCCAGCATGCGGGTGGGCTGTCAGATACTGATATTGATGCTCTGGTACAAGAGCGCGATAAAGCGAAACAGAATAAAGATTATACACGCTCAGATGAAATCCGTGATCAGCTGAAAGAGCAGGGCATCGGTTTAGAAGACAGTGCTAGTGGAACCCAGTGGCGCAGGGCGTAAATAGCGGTTTACTATTTCTCTGTGACTGCTAGGCTAGGTGCATAAATATTAATCATGCTTTATGTGGGGAAAGCTGATGAAAAATCTGTGCGCGCCGCTGTTTCTTGCTGTTTCTTGCATCTCTGCAGATGCCTATGCCTATGCCTATGAAAAATACTCTACTGAATTTTTAGCGCCTAAGGATGTTTGGGCGGTTAACCTGAATTTTAGCCGGGGTAGTGTGAGTAATCGCTATGATAGCAAGGGTGGCCAAAAAAGCCTTTCAGCCCCGTTAAACGGCGTAACCCCCCTAGGTCTTGCCTCGGGCTCTTTGAAATTCGAAACTAAATTTGTGGAAATTACAGCGGGCTATGGTCTGGCCGATGATCTTTCATTAGGTTTTCGATTTCCTGTTGGTGAATCCTGTTCTAAAGCAAGTTTAGATTTAGCGGGAGCCCCTGTTACTGTAGAGACCTTATTGATGGACCCTCAATTTGGCTTTGCATATACAGATATAGACTCTCACTGTGAGTCAGGTCTGATGGGCCCAGTACTGGGGGCTGCTTGGCGTATTTATAAAGGTGAGTACGACAGTCTTGTATTCCTGCCCGGTGTGCGTTTAGGGCGGCTAACAGATAAGACGGATGCGGATGTACTATTTCAGCCCATTGTTGACGATGGTAGTAATGATATTATTTTGCGCACAGACTACTATCGAGACCTGAAAAACGCCCTAGACTTAACCGTCCAGTTTGAATACAACATACAACTGAAAGACAAAAAAACACGTCGTATCCCTAGTTCAGCTTTACCGTTAGCATCTATTAAGGAACGTGTAGAGCGCGATTTAGGTGACTATGTGATATTGGACGTAGAGCTTGGCTACCGCTTCTGGAACGATCAATTAAGAATATTTACCGCTTATTATCAAAAATCTAAGGATGGCGATAGCTACTCCTCATCACAGGGTACTAATACTCAATTTTTAGAGCAGGGCACAACCTTCCGTGATCAAGAGGTGCGCACCGGTATCTACTTTGATGGTGTGCCTGCTTGGCGGGCAGGTAAGTTGCCATTTCCCCTGCGTTTAGAGTTGAATTACTGGGAAAGCTTTGGCGGCAAAAATTCCCTGAAGTACCACTTCACCGAGTTGCATGCGACCTTTGCATTTTAGTGAAGCATGAGAAGTATTACGTGTTTTGCCCTGTTGCTTTTTCCTATACTGTGCGCGGCTGCGCTGAATTCTGAAAACCAGCAGGCCATTAGCCCTGTAGTGATATGCCTAGACTCGGAAACCGAGTGGCCACCTTATTATTATCATCCTGTGAGCTCTCAATTTGATGAGGAAGTTGTAGAGCACGCCGGTGCCTCGATTGACCTGATCCACCGTGTTTTTGAAATATTAGATATCCCCTTTGTGATCAAGCAAATGCCTTGGCCTAGAGTGTTAGCGGCCTTAAATGACCCGGATAGCCGTGAGTACTGTGAAATGAGCTGGGATATGTCCCTGAACGAAGATCGTTTGACCTGGCTGTTATTTACCGAACCCATTTATAAAATTCAAAGTGGTGGTTTTTATAATAAAGAAAAACTTCCCGACCTAGATTCATTTTGGGGCTTAGCTCAACTGTTCTCTTATGAAATATGTGGTATTCGCGGCTATGACTATTCCCCTATAGAGGGCTTGATAAGTATTCGTGTGGCCCGGGAGCAGCAAGCCCTAGATTTAGTGGCCTTGGGGCGCTGTGATATTTTTATCAGTACCATTGAGCCTATCGTTTATGGCTCAAAAATGGGCATGTACCACTTAGATGAGAATACTGATTATTTAGTAGGTAGTGGCTTTGAGCGAGTGATGCACGCTGTGGTGAGCGCGGCCTCCCCACGTGGCGAATGGCTACACAAGCAGCTGGCGGTTGCATTGAAGCAGTTGCGTATTAGTGGTGAGACGGGGCGCATATTTAAAAAGTACTTAGCAAAGGGGACGGGTTTTTAAGTGTTACTTTTCAGGTTATTGAGGCCATAGCTTATTCCTATTGAAATTCTTATCACTTAGGTTTATCTTAGGCATATGAAACGCGCAAACTCTCATCCGAAAGTGATTGCCATCTCGACCAGTCAGGCTCAAGCCCAATTCGAGAGATTCTTTGTTTCTGCCTCATTACTATTGCTTACAGCCCTCCTGGCTGCTCAAGCTACTTTGCTACTCCTGCCTTAGGGCATATAGCGAGCCGGCGGGCACCCACGCAACCCCAATTTAAGTACCATTTAAAATCATTGTTCAGGCTTACAGTCCTGATCGTGTATCATTACAGATATAGAATAATACTTGCCTAACAGTGGTGAGTGCATCGGAGTTTAAAATGAGTGACAGAGTAATAATTTTCGACACAACCTTGCGTGATGGTGAGCAAAGCCCCGGCGCATCGATGAGTAAAGACGAAAAAATACGCATAGCTAAAGTGCTAGAAAAAATGCGTGTCGATGTAATTGAGGCTGGCTTTGCTATCGCTAGCCCCGGAGACTTTGAGGCGGTGAAAGCGGTTGCCGGAGCGGTTAAAGACAGTACAATTTGTAGCTTGGCTCGTGCCCTTGATAAGGATATTGATCGTGCAGGTGAGGCACTAAAAACGGCTAACTCTAGCCGTATCCACACTTTTATTGCTACCTCTCCTATTCATATGCAGCACAAGTTGCAAATGCAGCCGGACGAAGTGATTGAGGCGGCGGTGCGTGCGGTTACGCGTGCGCGCAACTTGGTTGAAGACGTTGAGTTCTCCTGTGAGGACGCGGGTCGCTCCGAGCTAGACTTTATGTGCCGCATTATTGAAGCGGCGATTGATGCTGGTGCGCGCACCATCAATATTCCCGATACGGTGGGCTACGCAATACCTCGCCAGTACGGCGAGACCATGGCTCAATTAATCCAGCGTATACCGAATGCGGATAAGGCAATTTTTTCGGTGCATTGCCACAATGATTTAGGCCTTGCCGTGGCGAACTCTTTGGATGCAGTCATGAATGGCGCACGTCAGATTGAATGTACCATCAATGGCTTGGGTGAGCGCGCCGGTAACGCTTCCCTAGAAGAGGCGGTAATGGCTATTCGCACCCGTCCAGATTTCTTTGGTATCGATACCAATATTGATACTCGGCACATTGTTCAGGCGTCACGCTTGGTGTCTAGCATCACTGGTTTCCCGGTGCAGCCAAACAAAGCTATTGTCGGAGCGAATGCCTTTGCCCACGAAGCGGGTATTCACCAAGACGGTGTTTTGAAGCACCGTGAGACCTACGAAATCATGCGCGCCGAAGATGTAGGTTGGGCCAGTAACAGCTTGGTGATGGGTAAGCACTCGGGGCGCAGTGCCTTTAAAAGCCGCTTGCAGGAGCTAGGGGTAGAGTTTGATTCTGACTCTGCATTGAATGATGCCTTCCGTCGTTTTAAAGACTTGGCGGATAAGAAGCACGAGATATTTGATGAGGATTTGCAGGCATTAGTTTCTGAAACGACCGCTGCGGCCTTGGCCGAAAAGTACAAATTAGTATCTTTGAAGGTGACCTCTGAGACAGGGGAAACCCCAAATGCGGATATCGTCATCAGCATTGATGGCGAAGAAGTATCCAGTAGCTCAGCAGGTGCAGGCCCAGTCGATGCGGTTTTTTGTGCGATTGAAGCACAGGTTAACAGCGCAGCTGATTTAGAACTGTACTCTGTGAATAGCATTACCAGCGGAACAGACTCTCAGGGTGAAGTGACCGTGCGTTTGAAGCGAGCAGGGCATATTGTTAATGGTCAGGGGGCGGATACCGATATTGTGGTTGCATCTGCTAATGCCTATTTAAATGCCTTGAACAAGTTAGAGTTAGGTCAAGACGCAGTGCATCCCCAGCGCGGTGATGTTTAACTATGTCTAGTAACCTATCCGCATACCTAGATGTTATGGGTATAGAGCAATGGGTTTTACGCACGGTAGAAACGGAGGTGGTAGAGGTTCCTCTACCGCCTAGCGCAGTTGTTGATCCTGCGTCAGAGCCAGTACCCGTATTGGCTACGGCTAGCTTAGCTAGCTTCCCCACAAATGATCGTGGTCAGTTCCTAATTGTTTGCGGGTCTGCGTCTGCGGCTGAAGGGCAGGGCTCTGCCTTCGAGGGTGCCCCTGCGGATTTACTCAATGCGATGCTGGGTGCGACTCAGTGGCCTGCTGGGGAATGTGTATTGTTGGCTGACGTGAGTCAGCTGTCCCTGGCTATGGAGCAGGTAAAACCGAGTATATTAGTTGCCCTCGGCGAGGTGGCAAGCCAGGCCGTACTGCAAGGTGCTGTGCAAGCCAAGCGTCAACAAATTCATTCTCTCGCATCTGTCCAAGCGATCGCCAGCTATCACCCTGTGCAAGCACAGAATGATCCTGTGCAGTTTAAGCGGCCTATCTGGGAAGACTTGAAGCTAGCCATGGCAGCAGTGGCCAAATGAGTAAGGCAGTATGTCAATGGAGTGATATACGTTACCAGCCTATGCAGCATGCCGACCTGTCACGGGTTATGGATATAGAACCTCGGGCCTATAGCTTTCACTGGACCCAGGGCACTTTCGAAGACTGCATTAACAATAACTATCAAATGCCGGTCATGTATATGGGAGACCAGATCATCGGCTATGCGGTGTACTCCCTAGTCGCCTGCGAGGCGCATTTACTGAATATCACCATAGAACCTGAATACATGGGGCGAGGCCTAGGCCGCATGCTGCTTGAGCATATCGTGGAAAATTGTAGTCAGCAGGATGTGGAGACGCTATTTTTAGAAGTTCGCGTTACGAATAAGCCAGCGAATAGGCTGTATGAGTCTATGGGGTTTAAATCTTTAGGCCTGCGTAGAAACTACTACCCGGGACATTTTGCTAGAGAAGACGCCAATGTAATGGGTCTTGCTTTGGTAGAAGGGGGCTTGTGAAAAGCCGCTTAATAGAAACTTGTGTAGCACTGCTGTTGGTGGCTGCGGTTTTTGTTGGTGTTTGGCTGACACTTTTGAAACCGACGAAAGCTACAGAGCAGGCGGTTGTGCCCAAACCTGTGTTAAGCCAAGTGGCACGTCTGCGTATCGCCCATATCGTCAATCCCCGCTTTGTTAGCTTTAACGAGCAACAAATCCAACAGTTCTTGGTAACCACTCAGCGCATGACGAAGCTGCACTTTGGCATTGATGTGGAATTTGAGTGGGTGGGGCGCCGCGAGCTGGGTGATCTCGTTGGCCAGATACCCGAAGCCGTATGGAATTATAAGCAGGACTTTATTGTTAATCCTAATGAGATGAGCGGCAGCACGCGTAAGTCATTGGATAGCAGTCTGATCAAGGTGTTGAAAACTTATTCATCTAGCTTGGCTGACTTACAGTCTTTCTCGCAGCAATACTTGATTGAGCCGCCGGGTCGCAGTTATCAAACATTTGCTAATAGTCTTACAGAAACTTTACTGTACAGGCAGAATTATTGGCGCAAGGTAAAGGCTCTGGATGGCTTGCCTGTGATCAACCAAGACCTCTTTCACGAGTGGGTGATTTGGGACTCTTTAGGCTATGGTCGACTCGATTTTGATGTGGCTATTACCAATCAGCTGGTTGCTAGTGTGGAGTCCTATGGTATGGATATGCACTCATCTTTACGCGGGGGCATTACCTTGGGTACGACATCCAACAGCACCGCTGGTGAGTTGGGCGCATTTGCCTGGGTTTCATCATTCCCTGTGCTGAATAATCACCCAGAGATTATGATTTTGAGGGACGGTCAGCGTTATGATGAGCAGCAGCAGGCGGATTACGCTGCTGCCTTGATGACCCATGAATTGGGGCATCTATTGCTGCATATATCCCACCCCTGGGGCAAGTCCAGCTGCGTGATGGCACCTATGCCGCTGCTGAACTACTCTCAATGGTATGAGCAGCTCAGTAGCGAAGACTGTCCCTTGGGTAGCCACCCGCTGAATACGCCGGGCTCCGTTGATATCACTTATGATGTGATCAATTAACAATCACGCTCAAGTTTTTTGAATTGCTGATATAATCGCGCCATTCAAATACCACTGTAACGAAGCCCATGAGTCACCTAGCCCCCGAAGTTAACAAGCGCAGAACCTTTGCGATAATTAGTCATCCCGACGCCGGTAAAACCACAGTAACGGAAAAGATGCTGTTATTTGGCGGAGCTATTCAGATGGCGGGGTCGGTGAAGGGGCGCAAGGCCGATCGCCATGCAACTTCTGACTGGATGGAGATGGAGAAGGAGCGGGGTATTTCCGTAACATCATCAGTGATGCAATTCCCCTATGGCGACTGTGTGGTTAACCTGCTCGATACCCCAGGACACGCGGATTTCTCGGAAGATACCTATCGCACATTGACCGCAGTGGATTCGGCTTTGATGGTGATTGACTGTGCCAAGGGTGTAGAGGAGCGGACGATTAAGTTAATGGAAGTTTGTCGTTTGCGTGACACACCTATTTTCACCTTTATTAACAAGCTTGACCGGGAGGGGCGCGACCCGATTGAGCTACTCGATGAAGTTGAAGACATCTTGAAGATCGCTTGTGCACCGGTGACCTGGCCAATTGGCATGGGTAAAAACTTTAAGGGTGTCTACCACCTGTATAAGGATTGTGTGCACTTGTTTGACCCGAACCATGGCGGCAAAATTAATACTGGTGAGATGATTCAAGGCCTGGATAACCCACGCTTAGATGAAGTGTTGGGTGAGATGGCCGACGAATTCCGCGAAGAGCTGGAGTTGGTTAAAGGCGCGAGCAATGAGTTTGATCAAGAGCTGTATTTGGCGGGTGAGTTAAGCCCGGTGTTTTTCGGCTCGGCGGTAAATAATTTTGGGATGACAGAGCTACTGGATGATTTTGTTGAATACGCCCCAGCGCCACAAAGCCGCATGGCAGGTGAGCGCGACGTGCAGCCTACCGACGAGGACTTCACAGGCTTTATATTTAAGATTCAAGCCAATATGGACCCCAAGCACCGCGACCGTATGGCCTTTATGCGCATCTGTTCGGGCAAGTATGAGAAGGGTATGAAGGCCCGCCACGTCAGCCTAGGTAAAGACGTCAAGCTAGGTGAGGCGATGACGTTTATGGCTTCTGATCGTGGTCATGCAGAGGAGGCTTATGCAGGGGATATTATCGGTATACACAACCACGGCACTATCCGCATCGGCGACACCTTTACCTCCGGTGACAATATGCAGTTCAGTGGCATACCAAATTTTGCTCCCGAGCTATTTAGGCGTGCACGTTTAAAAGACCCGTTGAAGATGAAGCAGTTGTTGAAGGGTTTGATGCAACTGTGTGAGGAGGGCGCTACGCAGCTATACCGGCCCTTAACCAATAATGACCTAATCCTAGGCGCTGTGGGTATCCTTCAGTTCGAGGTGGTGGCTCATCGCTTGATGGTGGAGTATAAAGTTGAGTGCCAGTTTGAAGCAGTCAATGTAAATACCGCGCGCTGGGTATCTTGCCCGGACGAAAAGGTATTCAAAGAGTTTAAGGAAAAGGCTGCGACTAACTTGGCTATAGATCATGGTGAAGAGCTAGTTTATGTGGCGCCTACACGAGTTAACTTGCAGATGACCCAGGAGCGCTTCCCCGAAGTGGTATTCCACTCTACCCGTGAACACGGTGTACGCCTAGGCGAAGAATAGGGTAAGTAATTTAAGTTACTGGCCAAAAAAAGCCCCGCATAAGCGGGGCTTTTTTTACATGAAGCCGTTTTTACTTAAGAGGCTTCTTCTGTCTCGGCTTCAACTTCAGCCGGAGCTTCAACAGGCGCTTCAACTACCGGAGCTTCAACTACTTCAGCTTCTAGCTCAGTCACAACAACTTTTGCTGAGTCGCGCAGACCGTCCATATACTCTTTCATACGCTTCTGTAGCATCGCGTTGCGAACTTGGGGCTTAACCTGCTCGAAGGCCGGTGCTGCAGGCGCTTGCGCTTCACGCTTGTCGTTTAGCTTGATCACGTGGTAGCCGAACTGAGTCTTAACTGGCGCTGCCGTTACTGCACCCACTTCTAGCTCTGCCATAGCAGCACTGAACTCAGGTACAAACGTTGCAGGGCTAGCCCAGCCAAGCTCGCCACCATTGGGGCCTGAAGGACCAGTTGACTTTTCTTTGGCGGTTTCGGCAAAGTCAGCGCCTTCAGTAATACTGGCGATGATGGCCAAGGCTTCTTCTTCAGTCTCTACCAAGATGTGGCTAGAGTTGAATTCAGCGCCACCCGCAGAGGCTGCTTGCATCTGTGCAACCTGAACGTCGTATTCAGCTTTTAGGTCTTCGTCGCTGATCTCTGCAGTGATTTGCTCTTGTACTAGTGCGTTAGCTAGTGCGTCAGTTGCCGCACGAGTCATGGCGGCACGTGTAGCGTCGTCCATGTGCTTGCCGGCTTTAACTGCTGCTTGGCGAAGGATTTCTAGGTTTACTAGCTCTTCAACGGGGTTAGCTGAAGGCTGCTGTAGTTGTGCGCGATATGCGGTGTACTCATCTACTTGTGGCTGGCGAATAGATACGCCGTTAACCGTGGCAACAACGTCGCCAGTAACTTCGTATAGACCAGGAGAGGCGGCTTCTTCTTTGCAGGCGCCTAGTAATAATGTGCTGGCGACTGTAACAGTCAATAGTGATTTTTTTAACAACATGTGATTTTCCTACTGCTTAATAATTATGAGCAACGCCATTCTAGGTGTTACTCGTTAAACGGCCGAGAATTGATTCGGCGTAAATGCTTGAATACTCAGTGCGTGAATATCCGTTTCTAATAAATCGGATAAGGCTTTATACACCATTCTATGGCGTTGGATAAGGCTTTTTGCCTCAAAATCTGTGCTCACAATCACAACGTTGAAATGTCCCTTGCCGTCGCGGGCACCAGCGTGGCCAGTGTGGGAGGCCGAGTCGTCTTCAATGTCGATATATTCAGGCTTAAAAGCCTGTTCCAAGGCAATGCGGATCTGCTCTACACGGTTCATGGTCACGCCTCCTAGAATACCTGTTTGAAGGGTTTTACTAGCACATCCGCATACACACCTGCCGCCATATAGGGGTCGGCGTCTGCCCAGGCCTGAGCCTCTTCTAGACTGTTGAACTGGGCAACCACGAGGCTACCGCTAAAGCCCGCAGGGCCAGGGTCGTCAGAGTCAATGGCGGGGTGTGGGCCGGCCAGGGTCAAGCGACCCTCGTCACGCAGCTGCTGTAAGCGCGCTAGGTGTGCGGGGCGCGACTCTTTGCGTAGGGGCAGGCTGTCGGCGATGTCTTGGGAGATAATGGCGTATAACATGTTAGGTCCTATTGCTCGTTGAGTATCTGTTCAAATTTTAATCCGGTGAGCTTTTCGATCTGCTTAAACAGATAAATCATGGTGCCGATCATAATCACCATACAAGGCAGTACGATCACTGGGTAGCTCAATAAGTTCATCGTGCCCAGCTGGTCGTTGAACTCAGCGGTGCCGGCCTGCGCGGTGACGATAAACTTGGCCAGGGCGTAATTGAGGGTGGCAGAAAGAAAGAAGGAGCTGGCTAGCATATAGGTGGCTTTGACTAGGGTGCTGTCAAAGGCGTCGCGGCTGTGCTGGCCCTCTAGGGCCTCATCTACCTTGCCTACCTGCAAGACCATATCGTTGTATATAAATGTACGCACCAAGGGGTAGGGCGTCTTGATGGAGATGATGGTGGCGATACCGATCACCAAGGGAATTAACGCCTCTTTAATCGCGATGTATTTAGCATCTAGTTCTAATAGGCCAATGCTGCCAGTGAGCAGAATACTGATGAAACCCAGGGCGGGAACAAAGCCAACCTTTTTATCTTTAACGAATTGGTAGATTCCATAGCCCAGGGGCAGGGACAGGGCCAAGATTAGGGCCATGGTGGCGCCTAACTCATCGTCGCCACTGAGTTTTTTCAAGATCAGAGTGGGTAGGATAATGCTGATCGCCATCTCGGTAATCAATTGGCTAAAGCTAGTTTTCTTTTTGGGAGTATCAGTCACTGTGTCTGTGGTCTATGTTGTCGTTTGTAGTAGAGGGAGTGTAAGGTAAGGCTATGAGCCAGTTTTTCGAAATACACCCACAAAACCCCCAGGGTCGCTTGATCGTTCAGGCGGCAGAGATTGTGCGCCAGGGCGGGGTAATTGTCTATCCCACAGACTCTAGTTACGCCATAGGTTGCCATTTAGACGATAAGGCGGCTTTGCAGCGCATACAGCGAATTCGCGAGCTGGATAAAAGCCATAACTTCACTCTGGTCTGCAGTGATCTTTCCCAGCTAGCCTTGTATGCCAAGGTCGACAATCAAGCTTTTCGCTTGGTGAAATCCCACACCCCTGGGCCGTATACTTTTATATTGAAAGCAACCTCTCAGGTTCCCAAGCGCCTAGCCCACCCGAAACGTAAAACCATCGGTCTACGTGTGCCACAGCACCCGATTACCCTAGCACTGCTGGCGGAGCTGGGTGAGCCGGTGATGAGCTGCAGCTTGATCCTTCCGGACATGGATGAAATGGATATAGGGGATATTGATATGATACGGGAGCGCTTGGAAAAAGAAGTGGATTTGATTGTGGACGGCGGGGCTACGCCGCTGTTGCCGACTACAGTGGTGGATTTGACGCAGGGGCAGCCGGAGCTTGTTAGGGTTGGTGGTGGGGTGGTGGATTGGGAGTAGTTCTCAATCAAGTCTGTCACTAAAGATTTGTGGTGCCTCAGTCGCCCATCCCAAAATCCCTCTATAGCAATACCCCCACACAGTGTTAAAATGCCCAGCCAAAGGGGAGCTGCAGTATGTTTTGGCTAGTGTGTTTGTTGATTATTACTGCTGTGTATTTTCACTTTAAGGCTGAAGCAGGTAATGCTGATAGGCTGTATGATAAATATTATAAAGCAGAAAATATAGTTAATAAAAACTATAAAAAACAAATAGATATAAAGCAAACTGAAAGTAAAATATCACTCTATGAGTCCCGTAAAAATACTTTTAAGTCTGTCACTATTGCTGCCGAAATAGATAGAGTTAAGCCGGTGCTAATAACCGCGGCGCTCCCTGAAGAATTAAGCACATTAAACCCAGAAGCTGAAGAAAGTCCTATGCAGCAAGATGCTGAACAGAATATAAGCGAACAAGAAGCTGAGGCCCCAGTAGTTGAGGCGGTAGCAGCTGAGCCTATTGAGTTGGACGAGAATGGTAACCGCATCTCCAAGCTAGCCCAGTATCAGCCCCAGACTCAGGAAGAGATGCCGATTGCCTTGGTTCAGGACGAGCCTATGTCGGTGCTGCCCAAAGACTTATACATTCCGCCGGAAGCTTTGATGGTAATTCTAGAGGCCTTTGAGGGGCCGCTGGATTTGCTGCTGTATTTGATTCGTCGCCAGAACTTGGATGTGCTGGATATCCCTATTGCGGATATCACCAAGCAGTATATGCACTACATCGAGTTGATGGAGGACTTGGACTTGGAAGTCGCCGCAGAGTATTTGCTGATGGCGGCGATGTTGGCAGAGATCAAGTCGCGCATGTTATTGCCGCGCCCCGAGGAAGAGGACGAGGAGAATGATCCTCGTGCGGAGTTGGTGCGCCGTCTGCAGGAGTACGAGCGCTATAAAAAGGCCGCACAAGATGTTGAGGCCCTGCCGCGCATGGAGCGGGATATATTTCCCGCCAGTGCAGAGGCCCCCGAAATTGAGCGCCGCGCCCCTGAACCCGATGTGGACATGACAGAGCTGATGATAGCTTTTCAGGAGGTATTA
>Ga0105356_10000610_pt1 | contig 34064 bp, 28 predicted proteins | sample GOMGulsemesocosm_3_FD_83502 | JGI IMG/M metagenome (GOLD analysis project Ga0105356, IMG submission 83502) | Methane-oxidizing microbial communities from mesocosms in the Gulf of Mexico - GOM9D Gulf of Mexico | ecosystem: Environmental > Aquatic > Marine > Cold seeps | place: Gulf of Mexico...
ACAACTAATGGCAGTAGATTTATTACTAGGATTGCAATGGGGAGACGAAGGTAAAGGAAAAATTGTAGACGTTCTTACTTCTAATTACGACATCATTGCGAGATTTCAAGGAGGTCCAAATGCTGGACACACACTAGAATTTGATGGAATTAAACATGTTTTAAGAACAATTCCTTCTGGAATTTTTCATGAAAAATCGATCAATTTAATTGGAAACGGAGTTGTCATTGACCCTGTTGTTTTTGTACAGGAACTTGACGGATTAGATCAATTTGATTTAGATTATAAATCGAAATTAATCATCTCTAGAAAAGCACATGTTATTTTACCTACACATCGTTTACTTGATGCTGCTTCAGAAGCATCTAAAGGAAAAGCGAAAATTGGTTCTACATTAAAAGGAATTGGCCCAACATATATGGACAAAACCGGTAGAAACGGAATTAGAATTGGTGATTTAGAATTACCAAACTGGAAAGATAAATACCGAGCTCTTGCAAACAAGCATGAATCGATGATTAACTTTTACAATGTTGATGTGCAATACGATTTACAAGAAATGGATGCTGAATTCTTTGCTGCCGTAGAGCGCTTAAAAGAATTACAATTCATAGATAGTGAAGAATATTTAAACCAAGCTTTAAAAGCAGGAAAAACCATCTTAGCAGAAGGAGCACAAGGATCGTTATTAGATATTGACTTTGGAACCTATCCTTTTGTAACTTCATCGAACACAACCGCTTCAGGAGCTTGTACAGGTTTGGGGATTGCTCCAAATAAAATTCATGATGTATACGGAATTTTCAAAGCATATACGACACGTGTAGGTTCTGGACCTTTTCCAACTGAACTATTTGATGAAGTTGGATTAGAAATGGCAAAAGTAGGTCGTGAATTTGGTGCCGTTACTGGAAGACCAAGACGATGTGGTTGGCTAGATTTAGTAGCACTTAAATACGCATGTCAAGTAAATGGAGTGACCCAATTAATGATGATGAAAGGTGATGTACTCTCTGGGTTTGATAGCCTTGAAGTTTGTACAGCATATACTTATAAAGGGGAAACAATTACTCATTTACCTTATAATATCGAGCCAGAAAACATCAGTCCAATCTATACAAAATTTGATTGTTGGACAGAAGATTTAACTCAAATGACAGATGAAAGTCAGTTTCCAAAAGAACTAAACGAATACATCGCATTCTTAGAAAAAGAATTAGAGATTCCTATTAAAGTAGTTTCTGTTGGACCAGATAGAAAACAAACAATACACAGGTAACAGACTGTGAACATTATAAAAAAGTCTTTTAGAGTTTCTAAAAGACTTTTTTTTTATTTAAGCTTATCTATTTCTAGGCCTATATACAGCAGTTCTTGTTCTGCTTTTTGCAAAGCGCCTAGTACATCTTCTTTACTAGTAATAAATAGATCTATTTCTTCAGAAAATAATCCTTGATAATACCGAACACCATCTTCCAAATTTTTTTTAAATTTTGTTACATAACGCTGTTGCTTTTTATCGAAGGTTTTTTTCACGTCTGTTACTTTATTTTGTAAATAATCTATATAGATTGTGAGCTCTTTTACAAACATATTAGGTCTATCAAAACGTGTAATCATGTTCTCTCTTCCGTAAATATGATCTGTAATATTTTTTAAACTCATCACTTTGCTATAATAGGCCATATTTGGACCTGGACATACAGAAACACCTGTACCTACCTTTTTTGTATCAACCTTATTTAATAACAATGTAGAGGTTCCTAAACCAATACAAATACAAGATTTATCTATAATTTGATTGTACTTTTCTTTCTTTTCTTCTGGTGATATTTCTAGCGCCTCTAATGCTTTAATTTTTAAATATTGATATTCTCTTGATGCTGTACATGTTCCAGTATCTTTAAATTCTTTATTTAAAGCAATGAATTTATTAGGGCATGAACTTCCGGGTCTTCCTTTGTCTATCAATACCTGCTTTTCAATATCTTTTGTATTCCCTTTTAAACTATTAAATGGCACACCTAAAGGTGATATGTTACTTAAATACAAATCTTTTTCTTTAGCATCTGCTAATTGTGTTAATGTTTTCTCATCAACACTAGTAGCTTCTGGTACTAATAAAAATGGACTTCCCCAACCTACAGAGTCTATATCGTACTCTTCCATTAAAAATGTTTGCTCTTCTTTTGTTCCTACACCACCTTGGGTCGTTATTTTTAAATTTAAATCTTTATTAGGAATGGTTTTACCTTCTGTTTCAAGTGACTCAAATAATAGTTTTTGTATCGTTTTTTTTAATTCAATTCTTTTTTCTTTGAACTCTTTTAAAACAGGTCCTAAAAGAAAACCATCTGTTGCAAAAGCATGTCCACCACAATTCAACCCCGATTCAATTCTGTATTCAGAAACCCATAAGCCTTTTTTAGCTAAAAACTTCCCTTGAATAAATGCAGATCGATAATCGCTAACCTTCAAAATAATTTTCTTTTTAATACTTCCTTCTTTACTAGGAAAAAAATCCTCAAACTGACTCATATAAGAATACAATCGAGGATTCATTCCTGCTGACAAAACCAAAGAAGAAGCCAAAGTACTATTTGCATAACCTCTTAAGGCAGCATGAGCATCATTATACTCAATTGGAAGTTGTTCATTTTTAAGATAATTATCCTTATCAATTTTAGTCATGATATTTACATCAATGCTACCCATTGTTAAATTATCATGAGCCCAGTCTCTTAGCTTTAAGAAATCAATTCCTTGCTGTGTTAACTTTTCAAACTCCTTTTTTACAGTTGAATTTTCGGGAAGCATATGTATATATTCCTTTAAAGCTTCACTTTTTTCTGCTGTGACGTTTTTTAATGCTTTGAACTTTTTTTCTGCTTGTTCATGTATTAAATTTAAGTAAGAAGTAATTCTTTTGGCTCTAAAATCATCTATTTTATCTGTAATTTCTTTGTAAGGTATTTCAAATTTATCACTGTATACTTTTCTTAATTTTTCCAGTAAAATATCATCTACCAAAGAAATTACAGAATCCATACCATATTGTGCAACCTTTAAAGGAGAATCTATGGTAAACCCAATTCCCATTACTGGGATATGGAATGCATGTGCGTTTTTCATTGTTTTATTAAGTATTTACTATTTTTAATCGCGCAATGTATTCATATATCCTCACAGAAAACATGATTATTATCAGCTGTAGACAATTAAAAATCTTTCTTTTTTGACTTAGAAACAATTCTTAATGTTGGTAATGAAACCCATAAAATTAAAATAGCACTAGAAAGTAAAGCTCCAAAGTTGGTTCCAAAGAATTTTTGAAAAACGGCACCAGTATATCCTAATAAGGCCGAGATATCTAATTTTAACAAAATTAAAATACGAGACAAATCAATCGGGTTAAAAATGGTTGCAAATAAGGAGAATTGATCTAAAGGGTATTCTTGAAAAAGAATCAATGAAATTAAGAACAATCCATCATAAATTACCGCTAAAAATAACCACATCAGAATTGCATACCCAAAACCTTTGATTTTATTTTCGTTAGACAAAGCAATGTTAAAAGCCAAGGCAACAAAAATGAAGGTTAAAAATGCACCAACTAGTAATAAAGATACAAAGTCGAAAATAGCTGAAGATTCGAATATTCCATATGCTAAAAAAGGAATTCCAAGCCCTAGAACTAAACTTAAAGATAAAGACAAGGCTACCCCAATATATTGCCCTAAAAAGATGGTCGACCTTTTTAACGGCTGCGCTAACAGTAGTTCGGTAAACTCTCGAGAATTGTAATAATACATCACTCCAAAAATAGTTCCGATTAGCGGTGTTAATACCACAATAATATTCATCAAGGTAATCACCGCTTTGGAAGTATCGTTATTTAAAAATAACAATACAAAACCAATTAATAAGTAAAAGATAAAATACACATAACTCCAACGGCTACGCATTAAATCGAAAAAACTATATTTTAATATTTTAAACATTTTGAGATCTTAATAAGTTAGCAATAGCGTGTTCTAAATTAGTTTCTTTGGTTTTCAACTTCAAGGTTTGTATACTACCTTTAAAATGAATTTTACCATCTAATAAAAACACAATTTCATCAGATATTTCTTCAACAAAACTCATGATGTGAGAAGTAATTAAAATGGTTTTACCTTTATCCTTTTCTGCATTAATAATATCTTTCAAACTAATTAATGAGATGGGGTCTAAACCAGTAGTTGGCTCATCTAAAATAATTAATTCACTATCGAACATAAACGTTAGCACTAGATTAACTTTTTGTCTAGTACCTCCAGAAAGGTTCCCTAATTTTTGTTTTAGAAAAGGTGCTAAACCAAATTTTTCAATCAGAAAATCATCATTAGCCGTTTTTTTTCTAATGTCTTTTATCATTTGTAATAGCTCTAATACAGTTAAATTAGAAGGGAAATTGGCTATTTGTGGTAAGTAATTAATATTATTACGATAGCCATGCTTTTTCAAAACATCAGTTTCATTTATTTTTATGGTTCCTTGATTAGGAATCACCATTCCCAAAATGCTTTTAATCAAAGTTGTTTTTCCTGATCCATTTGGACCTAACACAGCAAAGATTCCACCAGATTTAATTTCCAAATCCAATTCTTTTAATACTTGAACCTTACCAAATTTTTTATGTAGTTTTTCTATTGTAATCATTGAATTCGTTTCATTAATGGTTGGTTATCTACCAAATTATCTGGTGTAAATGCTGGAGAAACTTTTTCAGAAAAATTAATTATATCCACAAATAAACTTCGCAGTAAAACAATGGTTTCTGGGGTTTTATTTACGATATATGAAAACAATTTTACAGGTCTGTATGGCACATCTCCTACGCCATTTTTATCTAAATCATATCCTGTGTATTCGCTCCAATAATTATTTGTAAAATTATTGTCATTCAGTTTACTGTTATATGACAAGTCAAACGAATTGTGTAAAAAATTGTTTTGGTTGAACTTATTACTATAACAAGCTCCGGCTATTTTAAGCGCCCATCCGTTTCTAATAAAATTATTATTCCTATAATTAATTCTAGTAGAACCTTCTATTTTTATTCCTGTTGTATTTTCTTCAAAGATGTTGTGTGCTATCTCTGCATCATAAATTTCTTTTAGAAGTAATCCATAAGAAGCAGCTCCCCAGTTCTTGGTAAATTTATTACGTGTCATTTTTATAAATTTAGAAAACATAACTGCCACTCCAGAACCATTGTTTATAAATATGTTTTTATGATATGCATTCTTATTAGAAAACATAAAATGCAGTCCATATCTTAGATTGTCGTAACTAAAATTATTCTTAACCATGCTATTGGTCACAAATTCAAAATAGATACCATCACGTAAATTATGGACTTTGTTATTTTCTACAAGCATATTTGATGAATGCCACATGTGAATACCATTTCCAGAGCCTGCTTCTTCAATTGCGTGACTAGAAATGTGGTTATTTTTAACAATTCCTTTTTTCGATTTTTCAATAAGAATTCCAAAAAACACCTCTTTTAATTGTAGGTTTATAAGCTTAAAAGCCTCACTTCTACTCACGTAAATTGCAGCAAAATCTTTGGTATAACTCTGACCGACATTTATTAGAGTCAAATTGTCTAAAGTAACATCATCAGAATTAATCTTAAAAATATATCCCTTTTTTTGACCATCAATCGTTGCATTCTTTTCCCCAATAATAGTTATCGGCTTTTCTATTAGAATATCAAACTCTTTATAAACGCCTTTCTTTACTAGAATGGTGTCGTGTGCCTTTGCTATTTGTATTGCTTGTGCAATGGTTTTAATTTTAGATGTTGCACCTACTTCTATTTGTTGTGAGAAACCAACAGAGGTACACAGTAAAAAGCAAATAATATGTATTTTTTTTTCAATCACCTTGTTGGGTTTCTATATACTATATTTTAGTCCTAAATTACATGTCAATCCTTCATCCATCTGAACACCATTATAGTTTTCATAAATTGGTAAACCTGCTTCTACCCCTAGTCTAACATCCTTTAAAAACGATGTTTTCGGAAATGAAATATTACATCCCAAATAACTGTTGACTCTTTTACCTCCATAATTGGTAGTGTTTGCCGTTGGAACCATCATAGGGTTCAACATTGAATCAACACCAGCAATTTTTTGTTCATTAATCCCTAACACTCTTGCAGACAAACTAATTGAGTTAGCTATTTTATAAGCTCCCCAGATATTTAATTTTTGGTTGTTTCCAAAAGTATATCCACTATCATTTGTACCAGTTCTGAAAAGAAACATGGGTTGTACTCCCCAAGAAATTGTTGCTGTGTTTCCTTTAAAAGTAGCTCCCAAACTAATATCATACGTACCAGACCCCAATTGCATTCTATAAGGAAGTTTTGCATTGGCCATCATTGGTGTATCGTCTCTTTCTGTACTACTTCCTACTGGGATACTTACACTAGCGTTTAAATGTATTGAGTTATTTCCTTTTGCATAAACACTGTACAATCCTCCTAATTTTAAATCTCCTAAACCTGACGATAACGTTGAGAACTTTGTAAACATTGGCATTGGATTCCCCATCATTCTCATCATTAAATCCATATCATTCTTTACAAAATTCTGCATCAACATTAATGTCAATTTGTTCGATGGAGCATACATAACACCCAACATATACATGTTCATACTCATTTTTTGTGGAGCTACCATATACGAATTATAAATGGTCGCATCATCAATAGAAGCTGATCCAGACTTGTTTCCCTTCATTTGCATATTCATATAGCGCAATGAAACCATAAACCCACCTTTTGCATGTAAGTGATCTCCCATTACTCCAATTGGAGCATGTGCGTCTGGTCTGTTGTGATTATGATGGCTGTGCTTATTGTGACCAACTTTCTCATCTTTGTAGATACTTAATAACTGGCTCCAAGTAAACAATTTACCCGATTTTTCTTTTGCTGTTTTTTCGGCAATTGATTTGGTAGCAAATGCAGAAAGGTTTGCGCCCATCGGGCTTTTTATTGCCTTACTTTTTAAGTATGTTGCTTGGGTAGCATTTATAAATTTTCCGTTTGCATAATTGATTACTGCATAGGATTTAAATTTTGTAGTTGGATTGCTATTGATGTAGTTTAATAAACATTCAATAGCATCAAAATAGGCTGTTTCACCTGATTCTAAAGTAGCTTTTGAAGCGTGAAGTTGGTCTTTAATGACCATATTACAAAATGTACACTGTGTAGTATTGTAATTTATTTTTTCTTGAGCAAAACTCATATTACTTAAAAACAAAGCAATAACAAGAATGCGTACAATTAATTTTTTGTTCATGTTTTTGGTTGAATACATTGATAAATTTAAAATATTAAAAGACGATATGTCGGTTCTAAAATTTATCTAATAATTAAAAATTTTGAGTTTTTATTTGCTGTGACATAATGCGCTACCTCTTTTGAAAACGTATATACTTGTTGTGATTCTAAAAGTATATTTTCTGAATCTATGTAAAAATTGATGCTCCCTTCTAATACTACTAATAGTGTCTCTTTTGGAGATGTATGTGTAGGAAAAGTGGTTCCTTTCTCTATTGCTATTAGCAAGGTTTCTGTGCTCTCGGCTTTAAATATATTTGAAACATTTAAGCCATTTAATTCTGTATCAATGATGGTATTTTTGTTCATAATTAATTTCTAATTTTTTGCTTAATCTCTTCCCAATTAAATAGCTTTCCTTTAAAAGAGATTGCCTTATCTTTATTTGGAAAAGCTGATAAATTTGCTCCCATCGGACTTTTTATTTCTTCACTTATTAAATAGGTAACCTTAGTTGCGTTTACCAGTTTTTCTGGTGAAGAGAAATCGGTTACTAATAGATAAGCAAAACTATTTTCTTCTTTTTCTGCGATGTCATTTATCAAACACTCAATAGCGTCGTACTTATAAACTTTCCCTTTGTTCGTTACTACCTGTGCTGCATGAGTTCTATCTACGATAGTCATATCGCAATAGTTACACACATCGGTACCAAATTCAATTTTACTTGGAGAAATGGTACAAGCTGTTAGTATTAAAAGCGCTACTAACATGAAAAATAATTGTTTCATTGTTTTCCTAATTTTAGTTCTTTTTTACCTCTAAAAAACGCGATGACCGTTAACAACATACCTACAAACATAAAGTAAGCCCCTAATCTAGGATATGAATGTGCTGTAAAATTTAAGATGTTTTTTGAACCAAATAATGGTGGTTGAAAACCCATCACTGTTCCGTCTGGATTGGTAAATTTCATAATTGCTTTAGGGTCTAAATTATGCCCATAGTCATATTCCCATAAATAGAAATCATACATCCCAGCAATTCCTAAAATAGACATCAATACAAACCAACCTAAAAACCACTTATAGTTTGCCTTAAATCCAATTATAACTCCTATAAACACCATAACACCAATTGCCATAGGGAAAATTTCAAATTCAGGAATCGTTTTTGGAATGTACTGCATCCCTACATAGTGATTCATTAAATTGATGTTTTTAATATCAAACTCATTGGTATCTACAAATTTATTTATATGGATATCCATTCCTAACGGGGTTGGATATTGAGGAGCTTCAAGTGTAATATTCCATAAAGGGAATACAAACAATGCTAACAGTAAAAATGATCCAAACATCATTATTATTCTTGATTTTTTCATGGGCTGCATTTATTATTGATTGGTTCTTAATTTTGGTTTGGACTGGTTGAATAAAATAACGGGGGGATTATTTTTTAATTCAAACAGTCCATCAACCAAAAATTATATTATTCGTCATCTAGTGACCAAGATAATTTGATCTTAGAGCTTTTAGGTGATACTCTTACATATCCTTGCATTTCTTGGTGCAATGCTGAACAGAAGTCTGTACAATAGAAAGGCCATACACCTGGTTGTTTTGGTTCCCAAACAAAGGTTTCTGTTTGTCCTGGCATGATCAATAATTCAGAAGTGTTAGCTCCAATCATACTCACACCATGGGGTACATCGTAATCTTGTTCCAAGTTTGTAACATGGAAATACACCTTGTCTCCAACTTTTACACCTTCAATATTATCAGGCGAAAAATGACTACGAATCATGGTCATGTAAATATGTACTTCTTTTCCTTTTCTCACCACTTTTGTATCTTCTTCACTTTTGGCGACATATGGATGCCTGTTGTCTTCTAATTTAAAGAATTTCTTAGATTTAGATTTAATTAAATCAGCTGGAATACCTGCAGCATAATGTGGTTCTCCGACTGTTGGAAAATCTAATAACAATTCCATTTTCTCACCGGTAATATCATATAACTGTGCAGATTGTGTTACTTCTGGTCCTGTTGGTAAATAACGGTCTTTTGTTATTTTATTCATTACCAATGCGTATTTACCAAATGGCTTACGAGAGTTTCCTCCAGGAATCATTAAGTGCCCAGGTGAATAAAAAGTAGGTTTTCTATCTACTACTTCCCATGTTCCTAATTTCCATTTTACTACTTCAGAAGAAATAAAGAACGTAGTATATGCGTTTCCTTCAGCATCAAATTCTGTATGCAATGGTCCTAATCCTGCTTGTTTTACACTTCCTGCATGTATTGCTTCAAAGTTTAAAATCGGAATTCCATAAGCATCCCCATCAAAAGCTTTGTCTTCTATTGCTTTGATCATTTTTGTATATGAATGCACTGTTAAATCAGCAGATAACTTTCCACTACCTACAATGTACTCACCAGTTGGACTTACATCACAACCATGAGGAGATTTAGGTGTTGGTAAAAAATAAATTGCACCTGGAACTTCTGAAGGATCAATTACTAAAACTTCTTTTTTCATAGTAGAAGTTGCAGAGTGTGTATGATCGTCATAAACGTTATGAGCATAATTTGCTGGCATTTTTTTGCCACCACCATTCTTTACATAATCAGCTACTTTTTTCCAGTTGATTGCGGTGATAAAGTCCTTATCATTTTGAGAGGCATTTACTTCTAGCAATGTATTTGCTTCTTCAGTATTATAAGTTGTAAAGAAAAACCAGTCTTTAGAATCTCCTCTTCCCGGATGCGCTTTGTCATAATTAAACCCTGGCATGAGGATTTGAAATTCTAAATCCATTCCACCATCTTTTGGGTCTACTTTTATAAAAGATAAAGCACCTTTAAAGTTTCCTTTATATTCTTTAATTGGCATGTCTCGCTGAGGCACTGGTATAGCAAAACGTGTTCCAGCAACAACATACTCTGTATTTTCTGTCACGTAAGAAGAACTATGATTACCTGCTGTATTTGGAATTTCTATTATTTCTGTAGTTTCAAAAGTTGTCAAGTCTACTTTTGCAATACGTGGTGTATTGTTTCCGTTAATAAATACAAAACGACCATCTAACACACCATTTGTTTGAGAGATATCTGGGTGATGCGCATCATCCCAAGGGACAAATCCATGAGAGGTATTTAGCATTGGTTTTGTTTCTTCATTAAATCCATATGCTTTTTCTGCATCTACAGAAAATACTGGAATTACTTTAAACAATCTACCAGATGGTAATCCGTATACGGCTAATTGCCCACTAAACCCACCAGAAACAAATGCATAAAATTCGTCATGTTCTCCTGGTGCTACATACACTTTCTCTGCTGCATTGTTAGAAAGTGCGCCTTGTTTCTTTCCTTTAGTTGCATTCCCACAACTTGTAAATACAAGTGAAGTAATAATAAAAGCTGTTACTAATTTAATTGTTGTTTTCATTTATTGTTAATTTTGGTTATTTTAAGGTTCTAAAATATTCTAAGACGGCTCTTGTCTCGTCTTTGGTTAAATTTTGATTTGCCATAGGCGATCCATTAAATTTGATAAATAATTGTTTGGCGATTGGATCTTTTTTAACCATTTCTGCAGGATTCATAATCATGTTCATTACCCATTCTGGAGATCTTCTTTTTAAAATTCCTGTTGGGTTTGGCCCAATAAACTTCTTATTGGTTTTATGACAAGAAGAACATTTTGTTTTAAACAGTTTTTTTCCTTTGTCTGCCATTGTTTGATCTAAACCTTCTAATGTTACCGATTTAATTGGACCTAACCCTTTATTATCTAAGTCAATAACATCATCGTTTCTTGCTACTTTTTTTGTTGTTTTTATTGTAGTTGGCGCTTTTTTTACAGCCGCTTTTTTTACTGTTTTCGTGTTGTTATTGGGTGCTTTATTGTCTGATCCACCACAACCAACTAATAAGGCAAGTGCTACTAATGTTAAAATGTTTCTAAATTTCATTTTTGATTGGTTTTAATATATTATTTATCTGAAGGAACTAGGATGTCTCCAATTACATGAACCCAGCCATTACTTACTTTTACTGATTTTAGAATCTTTACACCGTCTACGTATAATGCATTATCTTTTTCTGTTACATCTAAGTATTTACCTGAAGCCATATATAATTTACGAAGCTTTCTTACATTTTTTTCTAATGTTTTTACCGGATAATTAGCTGGAGCTACATGGTTCTTTAAAATGTAGGCTAACTTTGATTTGTTTTCTGGTTTTAATAAAGAAGTAACAGTACCATCTGGTAGTTTATCAAAAGCGCTATTTACTGGCGCAAACACTGTTAATGGTCCTGCATTAACTAAAGCATCTTGAACTCCTGCAGCTTTTACTGCAATAACAAGTGTCTTAAAATCATCCATAGACATTGCTACTTGCAATGCATTTGGATCTGAGTCTTCATCCACTACGGCAGACTGTCCTTTTCCTTCAACTTTAACGGGTTGAACCTTTGTTTTCGTTTCTTTTTTAGTGGTCTCATTACAAGAGAACAATAAAAGTGTACAAACAATAAATACTAGTGAGCTAATTCTTTTCATTGGTCTATAAATTTGATTTCTACTACAAAATTAAGGCAGCATTATCTTCTAAAACATGATAAAAATCATATTAAAAGATAAATTTGTCTTTATATTTGTAAATCAAAAAAAACTATGTTATCAAAATCAAGTAAATATGCTATAAGGGCCGTTTTATATTTGGCAAACCATACGAACAAAGCCCGAAAGATTGGCTCAAAAGAAGTTGCGAGACAACTGGATATTCCTGCTCCTTTTTTAGCAAAAACCCTACAAGAATTGACTAAAAAAGAAATATTATCTTCAATTAAAGGTCCCAATGGAGGATTTTTCCTTACCAAAGTCAATCATCAAAAGTCGTTATTAGACATTATTGAATGTATCGATGGAATTAAAAAATTCAACGAATGTTTTATTGGGCAACACGAATGTAATGATGAAACTCCATGCGTAGTGCATCATATCTATTTACCATTTAAAAATCAGTTGATTGATAAGTTAAAAACAAAATCCATATTAGAAATGGCCAAAGAGTACGCTAAAAACAATAATTTAGATGCGCTTATACACTAATATGATTCCTGTAAAATTGCAAAGCAATATCGCGTTATTCTATTTATTGATTGCTTCTGTATTGGGAATAATTTTACGTCTATTTCCTATTTCAGATTTTAGTGCAGATTTTAGATTTATAGTACATACACATTCGCATGTAGCATTGCTTGGTTGGGTGTATATTTGCCTAACAAGCATTATCTACCAAATAGGGTTTCCAAAAGAAAAAAAGAAAAAATATTTCCTTATCTTTTGGTGTACACAGTCTACTATTATCGGAATGCTATTTACATTTCCTTTTGTTGGGTATGCATTGTATTCTATCATCTTCTCTACCCTATTTATTTTGTGTTCATATTGGTTTTATTATTTCTTTAGAAAGCATAACAACTTAAATAAAAACACTGTTTCTTATAAATTCATCAACACTTCGTTGTTGTTTTTAATCATTTCTAGTATTGGCCCATGGTTGTTAGGAATTATTATGAATACGGTTGGAAACAGTTCTCATTGGTATAAAAATGCCATTTACTTTTATTTGCATTTTCAATACAATGGTTGGTTTATATTTTGTTTGATTGGTATTCTCTTCTATATTTTAGAGCAACAAAAAAATATGTTTTCAACAGTAAAAGCAATGCGGTTTTACCGATTGTTTACAAGTAGCTGTATACTAACGCTACTGCTATCTTTCTTATGGACAAAACCCAATTTTATAGTCTTTATTATAGCTGGTTTTGGAGCTCTTTTACAGTTTGTAACTTTTATTGATTTTTATAAAATAACAAAAGATATTGGGCAAAAACTAAAGGAAATATTCGAGGTGTTTAATTACAGACTACTGCAATTTATAATGGCATTATTCTTCATAAAAATACTTTTGCAACTATTGAGTGCAATACCCTATTTTTCTGAAATTACATATGCTTATATGGACTTTGTAATTGGATATTTACATCTAACTTTTTTAGGAATTATCACATTAACAATTCTTATATTCCTAAAATCCTTTCAGGTAATTCTATTACCAAAAACATGGCTGCAATTATATGTAATAGGATTTATGGGATCTGAAGTGCTCATCTTTTACAAAGGAATCGCTATCTGGTTACAAGAAGACTACACAGAAAACTATGTTGTTTATTTAGTAATCTTAAGTAGTTTATTACCCATAAGTGTTTTTGGGATTTTCTGTAAAAATCTGCACAGTCAGCTTTTTATCAAAAAAAGAACTAACAAGGTTTCTTTTTGATACAAACAATAGAGATTTGTATTCTACGATATTTATAGCGATTAGGAGTCCCTCCATTCAGCCAAAATCTCTTTTCCAAAACTAGTACATTGGGCAAAAGTTTCTTTAATATGATCTATCGTTGTTTTTGGATTGATTAAGCACATTCGTAGAACGACTTGATTTTGCAAAATTGTAGTTACTAACAACGCTTCTTTGGAAGCTACTACCCTCGCGGAAATTTCTTGATTTAAGCGGTCTAATTCTTTTTCGGTTAGGTCTAAGCCTAACGGATTGTATCTAAAGTTAATGACGGCCAAGGTAGCTGGGGAAACGACTTCCCAACTTTTACTTTTCCGCAATAGTTCTTCTGTTTCTTCTGCCAAGTCGATATTGTAAGTAACAGCTTTTTTAAAGGCATCCAACCCATAGGTTTTAATTGACATATAAAACTTTAAGGCTCTAAATCTTCTGGTTAATTGAATGCCATAATCGTAAAAATTAATTTCCGATTCATTTCCTTCAATATCTCTTAAATATTCTGGCTTTTCAGAAAAAGTATTGCTTAACCAAGAAGAATCTTTCACCAATAAACATCCTATTTCATAAGGCTGAAAAAACCATTTGTGAGGATCTACTGTTAATGAATCTGCACGTTCAATTCCTCGTAAGGTTTTAGCGCCTTTTTTAGATAAAATAGCTGCACCTCCATAGGCTCCGTCTACGTGCATCCACAAGTTTTCTTTTTCACAAATATCGGCTATGCTATCTAAATCATCTACAGTCCCTGTATTTGTTGTTCCCGCAGAAGCAATAATACAGAAAGGTTGATTTCCTTCTAACCTGTCTTTAGCAATGGCATTTTTTAGCTTATTAAAGCTAATTTTAAATTCTAAATCTGTTGGAATTATTCTTATTTGTTCTTTCTTAAATCCCAACACACGAATCGCTTTTATATTTGAGGAATGTGCCTGATCTGATAAATAAATAATTGCTTTAGAAAAATCATCTCCACATTTAATTCTTCTTGCAGTAACTAAGGCTGTTAAATTGGCCATAGATCCCCCACTTGTAAAAATTCCTCCTCCTTTTTGGACTGGGAAATTAAACATTTTCAACAACCAATTCATGGTTACAATTTCCAACTCAGCTGCAGCAGGAGAAACAATCCATCCTCCAGAAAAAATATTAAAACCTGTAGCCAATGTATCTGCTAAAGTGCTAATGTAGTTACTTGGACCTGGCACAAAAGAATATGACTTTGGATGTGTTTGTAAATTACTATGAGGAATCACATTTTCCATTACAAAATCTAATACTTCATCGGCTGGCATTGATTTATCTGGAGCTTCTTGTAAAAAAATACGATCCATTTTCTCTCTAGAGCCTGAAGAAACCGGGCTTTTAGACTCAATAGTATCAAAATGGTCTACTAGAATATCAATAATCTTATATCCATAAGCTTTCATTTCTTCCTTAGACAAATCAAATGGTGCTTTCATTGTTTTTTTTTGCAAAAATACGCCAACTAAACTTCTTTTTTATGATTTAAGTCATAATTTTTGGTTGATTTATAGCGCAACTTTGTACAGAATTTAAAACAATATTCAAATGAATCATCTAGATATAAGAACCGTAGCTGATGCTGTAACTGAAAACATTAAAACTGCACACATCTTTAAAAAACACGGAATTGATTTTTGCTGCGGTGGAGCAATTTCTATTCAAAAAGCATGTGAGAAAAACAAGGTTGACTTTAAGCTTTTAACTCAAGAGTTAAGAGCAGTTGAAAACACAACTTCATACCTAAACGATTACAATAGCTGGGAATTAGACTTTCTTATTGATTTTATAGTAAATACACACCACAAATATGTTGAAGAAAATATTATTTTATTAAAACAATATGGAGCCAAGGTAGCAAAAGTACATGGACATCATTATACAGAATTGTTAGAAATAGAAAGCCTTATTTACGAAGTTAGTGATGCGTTAACAGTGCATATGAAAAAGGAAGAATTAATTTTATTTCCATTTGTAAAAAAACTTGTACAGGCACATAGAGATAACATTGCTATAGTATTGCCTCAATTTGGAACGGTAGATAATCCAATTAAAATGATGGAGGAAGAACATGACGATGCTGGCGCCGTATTTAGAAGAATTAGCACACTTACAAACACCTACCAAACTCCTACAGGTGCTTGTAATACTTTTAAAGCGTTATATGCTAAGTTAAGAGAGTTTGAAAATGATTTACATCAACATGTACATATTGAAAATAACATTCTATTTCCGAAAGCGAAACAACTAGAAAGTACGGTAAAAAAAGCATCGTATCATATGAGATAGAATTTTCACTTTTCTTTAATAGGTAGGACTAATCTTTTCACTATTTTTGTTGAAAACTCGGCATTCATTTGAAACATTTATATTTTTTACTATTTATACTTTTTTCTGCAACTATTTTTTCACAAGGAAAGCTAGTGCACATAGAATATTCTGGTGTTACCACTTTTGATAGTGAAAAATATCCTGGAGCGACTATCTTAACAAAAGATGCCAACCGGTTGGTTGAGATTCATCATGAAGGTGCCATACTTACCTGTAAACGTGCAATTGTTTATAAGAAAAGAAATTTTTTTAAAGCATTTGGAAATGTGTTAATCAAACAAGGTGATACCATAACCCAGACTAGTGATTACGTCGATTATGATGGAAATACCAAGATGATGTTATCTAACGGGAATGTTGTTCTACGCGATCCAAGCATGACACTAACAACAGATACCTTAAATTTTGATAGACAACGTCAGGAATTATTTTACAAACACCATGCGATCATTAAAGACCAAACAAATACCTTAAAAAGTAAAGTTGGTAGGTATTTTTTAGCGGAGAAAAAATTTACGGCTACCTCTAAAGTACTTGTAACAAACCCAGAACATGTCTTAGAATCTAATCATTTAGATTATTATACAGATTCGGCTTATGCCTATCTATATGGCCCATCCACAATAACTGGTAAAGACAATATTATATATACAGAAAGAGGTTTTTACAATACCAACGCAGAAATTTCACATTTTGTAAAAAACTCAACCCTTTATTTTAAAGACAGAACGATTAAAGGAGATAGCTTGTATTACGATCGGTTTAAAGGTTTTGCTTCTGCTAGTTCAAACATAAAAATTATAGACACCATTCAGAATTTTACGGCAAAAGGGAATTATGCGGAGTATTTTGAGAAAAAAGATTCTGTTTTTATTGTTGATAGAGCCGTGGCTATTTCGATCATGGAAAAAGATTCATTGTACATACATGGAGACACTTTGTTAATAACAGGAAAATCTTCAAACAGAATTGTGCGTATTTATAATGATGTAAAAATATTTAAGTCTGACTTGCAAGGAAAGGCCGATTCAATTCACATGAATCAAACTACTGGATTAACACGAATGTATCGCAGTCCTGTTTTATGGTCTGGAAAAAATCAAATTACAGGCGATAGCATTCAGTTATTAAATAACAAAGAAACGAACAAACTTGATTCCTTAAAGATCTTAAGCAATGCATTAATTGTACAACTGGATACCATTATTGATGGCGTTTCTACTTATAATCAAATTAAAGGACGCAACATGTATGGGAAATTTATTGCGGGTAAACTCACTCATTTTTCTGTAAAAGGAAATGCAGAAGTGGTCTATTATAATAGAAATGAAAATGGTACTTTAGAAACTATTACCAAACAAAAATGTAGTTCTATTGAATTTACCCTTGACAAAACAAATAATATTGAGTCTGTTACCTATATCAAAAAACCTGAAGGAACCTCCTATCCACCAAAAGATTTACCCGAAGACAATAGAAAATTAAAAGGATTTATTTGGCGAGAAGACGAACAACCCAAAACAATGGAAGATATTTTTATTGTTGGTAAAAAGATACCTAGATCAATTCTGACCTCTAAAAAAGGAACCACGCTAAAAAAGGAGGAAACTGGTTTTAAAAAATTGAAGCGTTAAGTATGAAGTCCGATTTTTTCACATACCAAGCACAAACTTCTCCCCACCCACTATCGTTAGAAATCTCTCATGCAAAAGGAAGTTATGTCTATGATACAAATAAAAAACCGTATTTAGATTTTATTGCGGGAGTTTCTGCAAATACCTTAGGACATAATCATCCTACCATTTCTGAAGCCGTTAAAAAACAAATAGATTCTTATTCGCATGTAATGGTCTATGGGGAGTTTATTCAAAAGCCACAATTAGAATTGTGCAAAGCATTAGCAAACACAATACCTAACAAAAAATGTTCGGTATACCTAACAAACTCTGGAACAGAAGCCACAGAAGGTGCTATAAAATTAGCAAAGCGATTTACGGGTAGAGCAGAAATTATTGCTGCTAAAAATGGCTATCACGGCAATACGCAAGGCGCTATGAGTGTCTGTGGTGTAGAAGCACAAAATCGCGCTTTCAGACCCTTAATTCCAGGCGTTAAATTCCTAGAATTTAATCTTGAGAGTGATGTAAAAAAAATAACTAAAAATACCGCTGCGGTATTACTAGAGACAATGCAAGGAGGTGCTGGATTTATAGCACCTACACATGACTATCTACAAAAGGTACAACAACGCTGTTTAGATGTCGGAGCCTTATTAATTTTAGATGAAATACAAACCGGTATAGGGCGTACTGGTACATTTTGGGGATTTGAAAATTTTAACTGTGAACCAGATATAATTATTACCGGAAAAGGATTGGGCGGCGGAATGCCAATTGGGGCTTTTATTGCCGAAAAAAAGGTGATGGATGTCTTACAAAATAATCCAAAATTAGGACATATTACTACCTTTGGTGGCCATCCAGTTATTGCCGCAGCTGGTTTGGCAACACTCACCGAATTAAACAGGTCTACGCTTATCAAAGAAACACTTCGTAAAGAGCAATTGATTAGAACCTATTTACAACACCCAAACATTAAAGAAATTAGAGGAAAAGGATTGATGCTTGCTGTACTTGTTGAAACGCCAGAAATGGCTTCTCAAATCATTTTAAAAAGTCTAGACCGGGGATTGTTGCTGTTTTGGCTCTTGTTTGAAGGTAGCGCAATAAGAATTACACCCCCGTTAACCATATCTGATGCCGAAATAAAAAAAGGCTGTGACCTCCTTTTAAGTGTTATTGAAGAAGTGATTTAACCTCCCTCAGCATTTTTTACTATATTTAAAAAAAATGCTACTAAGGAGTAAAAGTTCCTATAATTGAGAGACAACGTCGATTAAATACCACTTTGTTCTCCATAGAATATTATGGCATTTTGGAATATTTCATTCTAAAAACACTTGAATAAAAAAAATGGATTAGAACAACGTCAATAATTAATTGTTTCCAATTCGGAGAATTCAAAATTTAGTTCTAAATTCACCTCTGAAAAAGGCTATGAACCTTTCCTTAATTCAATTTTAAAACATTAGAATATGCTGACTCAGCATTGTTCATAAAAATGATGGTTTTAATTTTTTAATTCAACCAATAATAAAAGCTATGAAATTTTTAAATAACACATTTTTTCTTCGATTTGCAGTTGCCATTATTTTGTTAGTTCACAGTAATATTTTAGGTATGTTTAACAATGGCATAAATGATTTCGGGAATTTATATTTAAACAAAATAGGTTTTTCGCCTTTAGGAGTCCCAATAGCCTGGGCGGTCAAATTATCTCATTTGGTTGGGGCTTTTTGCCTCATATTCGGAAAATATATAAAATGGGCAGCTATTATAAATATTCTCATTCTTATAGTCGGAATTATTTTAATTCACTTTAAGGAAGGTTGGTTTGTAGTAGGCGGTGGAACAAATGGCGTTGAATTCAGTTTCCTACTAATTTTTTCATTACTGACAATGCTATTTCCCAATGGTCTTAACATAAAATAATTAATGAATACTTGCGTATGTTCATAAACATCAAAAACAAGATACATTGCATTATTAAAAGTACTGCGTAGCTTGTTAACAATGGGTAACTAAAATAGCATTACAATAAATAAAAACACATTTACAGGTACATTTCTCATAGTGCCAAAATAAATCAAATTCAAAAAAATAACTATTCTATGAAAAAATATGTTTTACTCAGCTTAAGCTTCATTCTCTTTTTTAATTGTCAAAAAACAGACAAAGATATTTTAAATGAAACAATTGCCCAACTTACAGCAACTACCACAATAGAATATGATGTAATGATTGAATCTGTCAATAAATTATATAATCAAACTAGAAAAGATAGTGCCACTTGTTATTTTGATTTTTCTAGTACAGACACTATAATAGGTGCTAAATATCATTTTATTTCAAATTTTGGTGAACAAGTTTTTAATGGAAAACAAGAATTTAACAGTCAAAATAAAGAAGCACTTGTATTGTATAATGAACATCCTCTTAAAAGACATGTCAGTAGTTCAATATTCATGCAGAATTCTTTTTTTGCACTTCGTAATGTTCTTCCAAAAATTCTCAAAGATTCTACGATTCGTATACACCAAACTAAAGACACGATACTTCTAAATACCGATTGCTATACATTTGACATAACAATGAACGGAAAATTTATTGGTCTGGCGGGAGAACTTACTAAAATGCCAGAAAAAACAACCGATCCTATACATTATGAATTATATATATCTAAAAAGAATCTGCTTCCTATTCGTTTTGGAAATATTCATCCCAATAGTCAAGGGCATAACTATTCAACTTTTTCAAATTATAGAATTTCGAATAGTAAAAATGATTCTATTTGGAACTATACTAGGTTTCCCAAAAGCTATTTAAGATCAACATATACCGATTATTATAACGGATTAAGTAGAAAAAACAAAAATTGGGTAGGTACTTTGGCTCCAGATTGGGAACTTTTAAATCTGAAAGGGGAATCTGTTAAACTGTCAAATATCAAAGAAAAACTTGTGCTACTAGAATTTTGGTTTCCATACTGCGCAGGCTGTGTACAAGCAACTCCGGTTTTAAACGAAATTCAACAGAATTATAAAAATAGTGGGCTGGCTATTTATGGTATTGAATTTACAAATAAGACTGCCAAAGCTTTACTTGAATATTCTGAAAAGAAAAACGTCAATATTCCGACATTACATAATGGTAAAAATGTATCTAAAGATTACGGAGTTTATGCGGCACCTACATTCTTTTTAATTGATAAAACAGGCAAAATAATTTTCACAAGTGTAGGGCTTAATAAAGATGCACTAATTAAGGCTATCGAAAAAAACATATAACGAAAACCCCTACACAACATCATATCTAATTAACTACCACAGAAAGATGCCCTTACCGTAACTTTGTACCATACAAACTAGAAATTTCGCATGAAATAATTACCTTTCATCAATCGCAGCATGTATATCGTACTTAATTTTATAGAAACGATGAACATTTTTAAAATACCAACAGCCTAACAAAAGATCATGAAGAAACAACCAAAACGAATATTCAGAATAGTATTGTTTATTGGAACAATAACCTCCATGTTCTTTATTCCCTGGATTTTAGTAAAGGCTTGGATATTACCATTACCCAATACTATTCAAGAACAAGTTAATGAAGCAGTTGGTCATGGGTTAGATGGTATGGTTGTTTATGTGGATGAATTAGGCAAACCACCCGCATTTTATGCCGCTGGATGGCACGACAGAAAAAACAAAATTCCTGCAAATCCAAAAGCCTTATTCAAAATTGCCAGCATTAGTAAACTATACAACGCTGTTGCTATCACCAAATTGGTCAATGACAAACGTTTGTCATTAGATAAAACCCTCGCTGATTACTTTCCACACCTAGTGGGCCGAATTGAACATGCAGAAAAAATCACGTTAAGACTCATGGTCCAACATCGCAGTGGTATACCTAATTATACTGACTATCCTGGCTATTGGGAAAACCCACCAGACAGTAGAGAAAAAACCCTTGAATTGGCACTTGATTTACCGGCTAACTTTAAACCAAATGAAGATTATGGGTACTCTAATACTAATTATTTATTAATTGGTGCCCTTATGGACAAAGTACTCGGATATAGCCATCACCAATATATAAAGGAAAAAATATTGAAACCACTAAAGCTTAACAATACTTTCTTTTCACTCAATGAGGTGAATATGAATAATGTGATGAGTGGTTATCATGTTGGGCATCCCCACGATTTAAAGACAGACAAAATGGGAATGTTAGCCACGGCAGAGGATGTAGGAATATTCTTAAGGGCATTAAATGATGGTTCATTACTTGATCACACCGAACAGGCAATCTATTCTTCAATTTATGTATACGAACATTCTGGTTGGGTTCCAGGATACCAGAGTTTCGCCGAATATCACAAAGATATTGACACGGTTGTAATTCAGTTTAACAACACCACCGATGCTAAGCTATACCTATGGAATGTATCGCAAATAATAATTAACCGTATTGTAAAAATATTGAAAAATAAAAACAACTCCTAAGACCCTATTTATTTTATAGTTTGCATATTATCTTACACACAGCACCTCTACAACCATGCCCGAATATGAACAGATTCTCACTGACCGACCGATTCAGTTTGTATTTACTAAATTAGTTGTTGAGAGCGCCAATTAAAATACCCCAGAAAAATGAATAGATCTAAAAAATATGCGATTTCGATCGGAATAATAGTATGCTTGCTTGTTGGATATTTATTTGCCGACAATATGCTTTTTAATGGGATAAAACCAAGAACCATAAATCAAGATGGCTTCCAAGCAACGTATTTCGTTAAAGATGTTGCCAGCCTCAAAACAACCATAGTGCTAATAGGTGGTGGACAGTGGGGAGATTATTGGGCAAGACAATTTGCTGCTAAAAATATGGTTTCTATGTCATTGCCTTATATTGGCAAACAAGGATTGCCCAAATTACCCGAAGAAATTAAGTTAGAATACTTTGAGAATGCTATAAAATGGTTAAGGAAACAACCCGAAGTAGCTCCTAATAAGATCGTTATTATGGGAGCATCAAGAAATGCAGAATTAGCACTGCTAATTGCTTCCACATTTCCAACAATGGTTTCTGGAGTTGTTGCTTATGCACCAAGTTCGGTTTCGTGGTCAAATACTGTGTTGCCCTACAATTCAAACGATTTGAAACCGAGTTGGAAATATAAAGGCATTGCTATTCCATACATACCAATGGATAAAATTTCTGGTAACGACTCTGATACAATTCAACTGGTAGCATATTGGAAAAATGGACTAGCTAAAACAGATTTTGTGAAACAGGCAGCTATCAAGGTAGAGAAAATTAATGGCCCTATATTGCTTTTTTCTGGAAATGATGATAAGGTTTGGCCATCATCACAAATGGCTGATATGATAGAACAAAGATTAAAAGAAAACAAATTCCAACATTATTTTCGGAATATAAAATATGAAAACGCTGGACACTTAATTTCAAGCAATCCTGAGGAAACATCAAATTTTAGAGTTGGAACTATGACTATTAATGGCAAAAACTACCAATATGAATTTGGAGGAACTATTAAAGGTGATATAAAGGCCAAACAAGATGCCAAAAGAAGATTAATGGAATTTATTGAAAAATTATAACTTCCATAAAATACACTATTTATTAACCATATAAAGTAATTATCGTGTTTCTCCTCTTCTGTGAATTTTGGGACATTTACAATACTTCCTACAAGTAGTTTCGGTTTATAATCAATAAATTAGCACTGAAATTTATAGAAAAATTAAACCCAAAATTTTGATAATAATTAAATTCTTAGTTAAATTTATGACTCAAAAAAACAGCAATGAAAAAAACCATACAATTTCTTGTCATTTTAATTTCATTAAATTCTTTTGCTCAAATTAAAGCATATTTTTTAAAAACAAATGGAGAAGTCGTAAAGGGGTTTGCTAGTATTTCTGACACAAATTCTAATACCATTAAATTTAGAAAGAATATTGAAGATACTCCCAAATATTTTGGGCATAAAGATATTGATAAAATCTATTTTATTCTTGCCGATAAATCTTACATTGAATACCAGTACAAGCGAATTTCTAAAAAAAATATACAGCTAATGAAAGTTTTAATCAGGGGTGATTTAAGTTTATATTCGTTTACAGATACAGTAATTTATAATACACATAGTTCGGGCAAAGGATTTGGTAATATAAACATTCAGAAGCACCAAAAATCAACACGCTTTTATGTCTCAAAAAATAATGACACTACTATTATTGAATTCCCAACTAAGCCCGTTTTCAAAAGTTTTAAAAAAAATGCATCCATATTTTTTAAAGATTGTTTCGAATTAGTTGAAAAAATAAGAAAAAAAGAACTCAAAAAATCAAACATTATTGAAATAGTTGAATTTTACAATAACACCTGTAGTAAAACGCATAGCAGGAATTGATAATTGAACTAAATATAAAACCTCGGCGTGGCTAACGTAGAAAGTTAGCACAACACTTTTAAATTTTTAATTGCTCTAGCACCCTTTTTTTATACAAATCTCCGATAGGAATTTCAATTGCATCAATTTCAATATCTTGTTTTGTGTATGCAGATACTTTTTGAGCATTGACAATATACGATCTATGAACTCTTATAAAACGATCGTCAAGTTTTTCTTCAAAAGCAGAAATTCCGTGTTTTATTATGAGCGTAGCATTTAAAGTATGAATTTTGATATAATCTTTAATACTTTCTACATATAAGATTTCATCATAATTTACTTTGATGTTTTTCTTATTGCTCTGTACAAATATGTGTGTTAATTTGCGTTCTTTGGTATTTGTTGCCACAAAATTTTGAGTATCTAGAAACTTTTCAATCGCCTTAAAAAACCGATTAAAAACAATAGGTTTCAATAAGTAATCTACCACATTTAACTCGTAGCTTTCAATAGCGTATTCTCTATGAGCAGTTGTAAATATCACCTTCGGTTTGTGTACTAAATTATTTAAGAAATCTGTTCCTTTTAAAACAGGCATTTCTATGTCTAAAAACAAAAGGTCTATGGTTGTCGATTTTAAAATCGTATTTGCTTCTATTGCAGAAGCACAAACAGCAATAACCTCAAAATCTGGCAATTGACTTAAATGTGTTTCAATTAACTCTCTAGCAAGTTCCTCGTCATCAACAATTAAACATTTATACTTTTTCATGAAGCTGTAATTTTAGTTCTAAAGAATAATTTGTCGCTGTGTTTTCTATTAATAACTCATACCTTTTTGGATACAACAAATCTAATTGTTTTTTTGTGTTTTGCATTCCAATAGAATCCTTATCTCTAATAACATTTTCAGCATATACTTTCGGTTTGCTGTTTTTTAATTTAAAGAAAATTTTAGTATCCGTTGTTTCTATAGATAGTTCAATTAATGCTTTATTCAATTCCTGACTAACTCCATGTTTAAAAGCGTTTTCTACAAAAGTCAATAAAATTAAAGGAGCAATATTTATATTTCTATTAATCTGATTTTCAAAAATTACTTCTACTCTACTTCCGTATCTAACTTTTTCTAAAGCGATGTAATTTTCTAACAATTCAACTTCTTTATTGATAGACACATAATCATCTTTGCATTGATATAATATATAATCTAAAATTTCTGATAACTTAGCTATTACTTCAGGTGTTTTATCCGATTTCTTTAATGCCAAGGCATACAAATTATTTAGAGTATTAAATAAAAAATGAGGGTTTAATTGATTCTTTAATAAGTCTAGTTCCGTTGATTTCTTTTGCTCTTTTAATTCAATAATTTCTTTCTGATCTCTATAATATTTAATGGCTATTAAAATGATTGATGGAAAAACCACCCAAGTGATATTGGATAAAAAAGCGACAAAAGAAGTCATTCTATTCCATAAAATATAAGGTGGGCTCCTTTCATAAATTTCGGGGTAGTACACATGGAAATAATGGATTCTAACGATGCTATACAGGGTTTGAATCACATAAATAAAAAACAAGGTTGCCAATACAAATAGTGTATTCTTTTTTTTATGCAATAGCTTCGGTACTAAGAAGTACATAATTATTAAGCTCAATAAAAACTGAAGAAAAACTTTAAATCCTATATACTCTACCAAGTACCATTTATTACTGTCTCTATACCAATACGAGCTAAACAAATAGCTAAACATGATCAACCAGAAAATAAGGTTACGAAGAATGTTTTTATGTAATACGTTTTTCATGAAATGCTAATTTAGACAAAAAGAGGTACCGATTCTAAAAAAGAAACAACTTGAATCGGTTTACACATGCTGTTCTCTTCTTAGATATCAACTAAACAAACTCAATTTCAAACTTAAAAATAAAATACCTCGAGAATAATTTTTATAGACAAAAAGAGATGAACTGTAGTTAGACTTCAATTTTATGACTACCAATCATTTTAAATACGCCTAACAACTTTCTATTTGCGAATAATAGTATTAGGTCTATTTGAGTAATTACTAACCACTTCATTTTTTAGATTGCATCAATTATAAAAACCTATTACAATGAGAAATCACCTATTAATATGCTTCTGTGTTACTTTAAGTATATTGAACTTAAATGCACAAAAGAATAAAAAGAGCTATTCAGAATTAATTCGAACTGGATGGAAACTTTGCTTAGAAAAAGACTTTATAGGTTCAGCTAAAATTTATGAACAAGCTTTTAAAATAAACCCAAAATCTCCTCTCAATGATAGATACAACGCCGCATGCATCAATTCATTAGCAAAAAATTCTGATGGAGCATACAAACATTTATTTGTAGCTGCTAATGAACTAAAATGGTATGATATCAATCATTTAAAAAATGATAAAGATTTAATCAATATCCGTAAAGATAAAAGATGGAATCAATTAATTACTGTCATGCAAAAAAACAAGCAAGAAGTTGAAAAGCATTTTGACAAAAAGTTAGTTGCCCAATTAGATAAAATCTATTTTGATGATCAAAGCACCAGAAGTCAGATTAGATCAAAAGAAGAAAAGTATGGCAGAGATTCTAAAGAAATGAACGCTTTTTGGCAAGTTATTTTAAGAAATGATTCCATCAATTTAGTGAAAGTAAGTAAGATTCTCGATACCAAAGGATGGCCATCAAAAAAGAAAATTGGGACAAGAGGGACTTCTACCTTGTTTTTTGTGATTCAACATGCAGATTTACAAACACAAGTCAAATATTTACCAATGATTACGAAAGCTGTAGCGAGTAATAATTTACCCAAAAGACAATATGCCATGTTTTATGATAGATTGGTATTGAGACAAGGAAAAAGACAGGTATATGGAACGCAGTTAGCAATGAGTAAAGAGAGCAAAGATCCTTATGTATTGCCTTTAGAAGATGCCAAAAATGTCGATAAAAGAAGAGCGAAAATGGGCCTAAACTCAATGCAAGAAAATTTAAATAGATGGAACCTTACTTGGGATGTTTCGGCCTATATAAAAGCATTACCCAATATTGAAGCAAGAGAAAAAGCATTAAACAAAAAAAATAAAAAAGACTAAAATGAATTTCAAAAAATTATCAATTACCTTATTAACCTTTTGTGTAACAAGCATAATAGTAGCACAGACTAATAACAAGTATTTTAGACATTTAAGATACAACCATGTTTCACCATATATAAAATTGGTTGGAACTTATCCAATTGATGCTGCTACAGCAAAAAACACGTCACATTATATTTTTAAATACAATGATGATAAACAATTAGTAGAAATTACCAACAATCATTATTTTACTGAGAGAAGGCATTCTTTAGCTTCAATTGGGGCTTATAGAACCATTATTACCTATACAAAAGAAACAGAAACAAGAATTTTCTTAGATAAGGATGGAAAGCGAATTACGAACGACAGACAGGTGTATAAAGAAGTATTTACTGTAAATAATAAAGGTAATTATTCAAAACTTGCCTTTTATGACGATAACGATACACCAATGGAATCTAATTGGGAAATTGCTAAATACACTTGGTTTAAAAAACACAAAATGGTGATTGAAAAAAGGGTAAACCTTAAAAATGAACCTAGAAACCTTTCTACCTATTTTGAGTTTGGTACAACCGGAATGAAGTTTAGAAAAGACGGTTCTCCAATTGGAAACTACAATTTAGATAAAGATTTAAAAGTTGTAAATAATTCTGGTGGTGTTGCTTCGTATCAAGATACCTATGATAAAAATGGAAATCACGTAAAATACACTTATCATGATGAAAACAATAAGTTGGTTATGAATCAATTTGGACTTTCTATCGGTACAAAAGAATATGACGCAGTTGGAAACTATATAAAACAAGGACATTATGACCCAGATATGAAATTTTTGCGTGGTAGAGATATTGCCAGTAATCAACATATCACTTTAAGTAAACCAGCAACAAAAAAAGATAGTTCTGAAATTAAAAGAATTTCTGTTGGCTATTTAATTGCTCTTCAACAACTAAAACCAAAGTTGATGAATAAAGTGATGCACGATAGTTTAAATAAAGTAACAGTTGGTTATGATAGAGAACTTAGAAAGGAAACCGTTACTGCTATACCAAAAGATCGTATGATTAGAAATGCCAAAAATTGGAACAAATCAAATACTCGTTTTCCTCCAAAGCCAAGCAATCAAGTAAAAATATTAGATGTGTATCATAGAATTGCAACAGTTAAATTGTATTCTGATAATTGGGTTGAATACCTACATCTAATAAAGTTAGATGGTAAATGGAGTATCATAAATCTTATATGGCAACATAAAAATGTAAATAGATATCCATTTTAAAACGAATCAAATTTCATAAAAAAGCACCTCAATAAATGAGGTGCTTTTTTGGGAATATAATTTCACTAAAATCTTACTGTATTGTTTACATAATTCTCATCAGATCGTGTTCCAAAAGGATCTATAGAGATATATTTTGGCAACTCTTTTGCAATAATGGTAAGTATTGTTTCTTCTTTATTAATCGTATTTGATTCATAATATAAAATTGTACTGCTGTCTTTCACATATGATGGATGTGTAGTAAAAACGCCTATTTTAATAGGCTCATCAATAAAGATTTGTTTTGTTTCGCCTGTGTTTAAAGTTTCAAAACGTTTCGCTTTAATTTTTACAGTAACCTCATAAGTACCGTTTGCTAATTCTTTATATGAACTTTCTTCAATTCCTAGATCGTAAGTGATTACTTTCTTAAACCAGTCATCTATTAATGTGTGTTGCTCTTTCGGAGTAACTTTATAAATTTCATCCAATAACTCAATAGAATTCGCAGCTAACTTATTAATATCACGATGCTTATCAATAAGCGTTTTCAACACTTGGTTTACTTGTTTTTCTCCGATTAAATCTCTCAAGGCCATTAAAACAGTATACGCTTTTCCGTAAGCAATATAACGCTGACCAGTAACCCTATAAACAGGTGGTTCTAAGGATCCTGCAAAAGATCTTCCAGAAAAATATCTTCTTCTTGCATTTTCACTAAGTGCATACAATGCTCTTTTACCATACAGTTTTTCTAGCACAACTGCTTCCGTATATTTTGCAAAACCTTCAACTAATAAAGCCCCACCAGCTACTGGTTTTGCAGACAATGTATGTCCCCACCATTGATGTGCAACTTCGTGAATAGTTCTTTTTGCAACCAAATTAAATGTCTCAGAATTACTTACATCAGATAAATACAATCTATCTTCTACCATACTAATTACTCCAGGATGTGCAAATCCACCAAACGACCAATGAGAAGGAACTTCTGCAATTCTGACATGCTCAAAATTATACGTTCCAAAATTCTCTTGACAATAATCTAATGTAGCTTTAATACTACTTTCAATTTGATCAATATTAAAGTTATGATTTGTATCGTAATACTGTTCTATTGATATTCCGTTATGCTTCGTTTTTTGAGTTTCATATTTTGCAGAGAAATACCCAACAGCAGGCAAAATTTTATTTTTAGATTTATAATGGTAATAATTTCTACCGTTTTCTGACCATTCTTTTAGTAAAGTACCAGAACTTAATGCTGTTTGATCTAAATCAGTAGAAACAATTGTCTCAAATCTAATTTTTTCATTTTTCACATCTTCAGAAACTATATGTGCTGCCAATTCTTGTGCTACAACTCTTTTTGGTAACCCTCTTTTTTGACGTTCTGCTCTATTTCTAATTTCTAATCCAGTTCCATACCCTAAAACAGGTTCAAAATTTCTGTGGGTTATATAACTTCCATTTTCAACGATGGTATTATCTTCATCATACCCTTTTAGAGTTTTCTCTAGCTCATACGTAAATCTTACTGAGTCATTTGGTTGCAATGCTTTTTTAAATTCAAATAAATAAATTCCATAAGCTGAATCTTGCTGTATCATTGTTGTGTTTTCTATCGCTACATTTTTCAAAGCAATTCTTTCTGTAATAAATATCTGAGACAAAGGTTTACCACTTTTATTCTTAAGTATGTAATCTGCTTTTACAGAATAACTTCTCTCCTTTGGATAAATTGCTACCGTAGTTTTTCTAGCGATAGGAATAGGTCTATTCAAATTTTCAAACTGCTTAAATTTTCTTTCATAGTTTTCTCTATATTCCAATTGATCACTTACAGTTTCATATTTATTTACAATAGTTGTATTGTAAATAACCAAGCTTCCAGCTCCCATAAACACAAGTATAAAAAATGTAAATGCTAGTTTTTGTAATTTTGACCAACCGTATTTTAATTGCTTCACTTTCATTGTAAAAGTGGCCACTACTCCTCTATTCCATATTTTGAAAGAAAGAATTACCAATAACACCCCTATTGCTAGCCAATACAATGCTAAATGATCAAATAAACTTGAAACTCCGTGATAACCATTCATATTATTATAACCAGATCTTGGCATAAACCCAAGACTTGCTAACGGATGCTCTAATCCAAAAAAACCGGAATTCAAACTTATCAAAACAATCAAACCAAAAATACTCATACCCATGTATTTGTTCTTTACCAAAGTGTTTACAAAAAAGGCAATCACACAAAACACTACTAATTGAATACCATGATAGTAAAATAAAGAAGCATATACACCTAGCTCAAAGTTTGTATAGTTTAAGCTTACTTGAAATAGCATGCTTATTAAAATTCCTGATGTTATTAAAATAATTGGCAATAACAACAACGCACTGAATTTTGATAAAAAGAAAACCCCATTTTTTGTTGGTGTAGCATCCAAAATAAGGTTAAAATTTAAACCACGTTCTTTCCAAATTATTTCTGAACTATAAAAAATTATTAGAATTAAACTAAAGATTGTTAATGGATCTACAATTAAATCAATGAATTGATTTGTAAACGGATACACACTTACTCCATACTCACCTCCACTAATAACCGTTGAATATAATTCTGAGAATACTATAAATATCCACATAATTAACACAGCAATAAATGGCAAGCTCTTAAAAACACTTTTCATTTCTATTTTTAACAATGCAAAAAAGGCTAGTCTTTGTGCTTTAAAATTGTGCAATCCTTTTATTGGTCTATAAGTCAATAACTCTTGATTCTCATTTTTAATTTTTGAGTCTTTTTTTACTTTTTTAGTGATTTTCCTGAAAGAAAACAGTTTATATGTAGCCAACAAAAAACCAAGAGAAACAAGAATCCAAACAAATCTGTTCTTTAAAAACAACCCTGATAATGAAAGTAACTGCGTATTTTTTTGAAAAGGTGTCCAATATTGAGTTTGCTCAAAAAAGGCTGCAATTCCAAATGGGTCTGCAAGAGCTGCCATTGCCATACTTTCTGGTGAAGCAGGTACAGCTTGCGCCATTAATGGAGAGTTTAAAAAGAAAGAACTCACAAAATACAGCGTGTAAATAAATACTGCACTTACATAAGTTGCCGTACTGCTCTTTGTTAATGTACTTACAGAAAATATAATTGTAGAACAGATAAAGATATTAGGAATTACCATATATAATAGCGGCTGTAGATAGGTCAATATCTGAAAGTCATTGATACGCTCTGGATCTAAATCTGAGAAATTCACTCCTAAAAAATATCCTAAAAGAAAAGGAGAAAATGCCAACACACTAAAAATAAAAGTTCCTAAAAAACGACTCCAAAAATACTGTGCTTTGGTTATTGAAGAACTGTAAATTAAACTCTCCATATTATGTTGTTTATCTCTTAGCATAGCACTTATTGCAAAAAACATGGTGATAAATACACTTCCTAAAGTAATAATATTGGTGTAAAAATAGACTTGATATACAGCATTAAAATTAACACCTATAGGCGCAAAACCTTGTCTCCCTATAAAAACACCTAATGCTAAAAATAAGAGCGCAAATATTGGAAATGCTCTTTGCTTTAATTGATAAAAGACTTCGAATTGGATTAACTTTTTAAACATAACTTATCCTTTTTTTATTGTTTGATTAAACAATGTTGAGAAATAATAATCTTCTAAATTTGGAGTAATCATTGCAAAACCTGCTTCAGGTTTTTTGTCAGAAAGCACTCTAATTTGAGTTTCTCCAGAAACTAACTTTGTCGAGATTACTTGAAATGCTTTTTTATAAATATCAATATCAGCTTTGGGAATAATCTTTGTCCAAATTTTCCCATCAATACTAGCTACAAGTTTTGTTGGATTCCCTTCAGAAATAATTTCACCATTAGAAAGAATGGCCATTTTTGGACATAAGTTTCGTACATCTTCTACAATGTGAGTAGAAAGAATTACAATTACATTCTCCCCTATTTCACTTAGTAAGTTTAAGAAACGATTACTTTCTTCTGGATCTAAACCTGCTGTAGGTTCATCTACAATTATTAATTGTGGGTTTGCCAATAAAGCTTGCGCTATTCCAAATCGCTGACGCATTCCGCCAGAAAAAGTATATACCGCTTTTTTACGATGTTGATACAAGTTTACTTGTTGTAACAAAGCTGTTACTTGTTCTTTACGTTCTTTTTTATCTAAAATTCCTTTTAGAATAGCCATATGATTCAATAATTTCTCCGCAGAGATCTTTGGATATACTCCAAATTCTTGTGGCAAATACCCTAATTGTTTGCGTACTTCATTTGGTTCTTTAACAATATCAATGTCATTAAATGAAATACTTCCAAAAGAAGGTTCTTGTAATGAAGCAATGGTTCTCATTAAAGAGGACTTCCCTGCACCGTTTGCTCCTAACAACCCAAACATTCCGTTTGTGATTTCTAAGTTAATTCCGTTTAATGCCTTCACTCCATTTGGATATGTTTTGGTAAGGTCTTTTATTGTTAATGTGTTCATTTTATTATAATTTTTAAGTACACTGCAAATATGCTGGGTTTATCTATCTCCATAAATTAAAGATGATAAACAAGCACTTTTTCAATTCAGAGAACCATAATTTTGAACTTAGTCATGTTGAACAAAAAAACAATGGTGTTTGAATGAATATTGACATGGTACAACAAAATTCTGAACCAAATATTTAGTTTGTTAATCAGTTGCTGTTTAATTAAAATGTAATATTTGAAGTGGTGAAATTTGTAAAAACAAAAAGCTCCAAATTAATGGAGCTCTTTAATGACGATACATTTTAAATAGGTACTAATGGATTTATCTTTTTACAAATTTTATATTCTTAACTCGACCAAGCATAGACAATCTAAATTCTGTTCTATTTTTATTAAATTCAAATGTTTGTCTAGCTCTAATACTAATAACATCTTTCATTACCTGTTTCACTTCTCCAATTAGATTTCCTTTTACCATAAGAATCACTTTGTTTTTTCTTCTTTTTAAAGAATAAACAACATCTAATTCAGCACTGTAATAATCTCCTGAATAAGAGTCTAAATCATCATTACTATAAGTTGTTATTGGTTCATATTTAGTAAAAGTTATTGGTGCTGAATTAGGTGTTCCTATTGAGAATTCTTTACTTTTTTTAGTATACTTAACTTCTAAATATACTGGTGTTCTAGGACCAATCATTTGAAATTTGTTTTTAGCAATTGGTTGCATTTTTGTTTTACTTCCATTACTTTTTACATAATTTAAAACATCTTCAATAACCAGTAATTTACGACTAGATTTATTCTTTTTACTCCAAAAAACTCCTTCAAAAGATTTCAATTCTTTTACCGAAAGTGAGAACTCTTTTTTGTCTAATTTCTTTACGATTTCTTTTTTAGGTTTTCTTTGCTTTTGATTCTGATATTCATCCTTTAAAAATAAATCAGCAATTTTATAAGCCAATTTTGACGGATCAGTATCAGTTCTGTTGGCTAAAACAATAACAGAAAACTTTGCTTTTGGGAATCGAATAAACTGCGTTCTA
>Ga0105356_10000611_pt1 | contig 34044 bp, 15 predicted proteins | sample GOMGulsemesocosm_3_FD_83502 | JGI IMG/M metagenome (GOLD analysis project Ga0105356, IMG submission 83502) | Methane-oxidizing microbial communities from mesocosms in the Gulf of Mexico - GOM9D Gulf of Mexico | ecosystem: Environmental > Aquatic > Marine > Cold seeps | place: Gulf of Mexico...
ATCACCGTCAATATCGTTAGCCACTACCTTTAATGAAGTCGTCTCACCTTCGTTCACTGATGATGGGTTATCACCGGCAGATAGTGTTGGCGCCGTATTACTATTGATAAGTAATGGCACACTAAGAAAGGTCGAACTTAAGCCATCACTGACGGTAACGATAAAACTAAGCGCTTCATCAGCCGTTAAGTCTGGGGCCGTGACTATCAAGGTATCGGTATCCTCTCCTGAGATGATAGCTGTTCTACCCGAGTATTGTCTCCAGAGATAAGTTAAGGCATCACCGTCAATATCGTTAGCCACTACCTTTAATGAAGTTGTCTCACCTTTGTTCACTGATGATGGGTTATCTCCGGTAGATAGTGATGGTACTGTATTGTTAGTTGATAGCACTAGTTTCGGGCCGTTATTGTCTTCTTTAGAAAAAAACTTAACCCATGAGTCTGCGCTTCCGTGCAAATTAGATTGTACTTTGATTGTGATTATTTTATCGCCGGCTATTTCTTGATTAACAATATCGGTAAGATCCCACTCCACTATTCCCAGTTGCTCGATATCCATTGTCTCAAGTTCAACACCTTCAATGGGTGCATTATTATAGGTTAGAGTGTTCTCAGACCAATTATCATTTTCCATCAAATAAGCAGTATAGTTCGTAAGAGCAAAACCACCACCAACAGCTTTTACATCCAGTACTAATTTGGCTTCAGCTAAAGTCCCTTCATAAGAGCTTAAATCAAAACGTAAAAATGATTTCCTTAAGTAACCTGGGGCGTCTTCCTTTACGGTCAGAACACCCTCGGAGCCAAAATTATTATCTCCAGCCCACCCATCCTGCACGTAGGTATCATCTGTAGCCGTGAATTCAGTGATTACAAAGTTGCTAGACGACGGAGCGGGGAGTTCATTTTCCGCTAATGCCTTAACCGTTTTCCCTAATTCATCAACCGATGATGATGTTGTAAATATCTTTGTATATGTGTCTTTATCAGCATAAGCAAGTGTGACCAAAACGGTATCTGAAGTTCCCGGTGTCGATAAACTAACGACTGGCTCTGTACCCGACTCATCGAGTAAAATCACGCTTGGAGCACTTACGCTAACGGTTAAACCATCATAAACTGTTACAGAGCCCGCTTTATAAAAAACAATACCTGTCATATTAAGACCAGCATGACGAACCGCCTGAATCTCCTCAGAGTTTTCAATAATCGTAACCGGTGTCGCATCGGAATAAACTTGTGTTTCGCTATTTGTAACGTTAGGAACAATGATATATTGATAAGACCTATCAGAAGGTTGCCAGCTATGCCCCATGCGAAGACGAAAGACATCAGCAGAAAGAGGATCTGTAGTCCCTGCTGTATCAAGAAGACTCGAACTACCGGTCCGGGTGTTGTTACTCATTTGCCCCCACCAGGATGTAGGAAAAACATAACCAACGTCATCATGATGGATCCAGTCAACATTTGTTAGATCTCGGCTACCTTCTGCATATTCGACGCCATCAACCGTTACAGGTCCCTTAAGTAAACTCTGATTAACAGTTGTATTGATATATTCAGATCGACTAGAGCTAATACCTGCACCCAGGGCTACAATTTCATCTTCAAAGGCGAACCAAGCTTTTTTCGCAAAAAGGTCTTTCACACCAGTGTCATCGTCAGTATGAACCATATCCATAACAGTAACACCGTAATGGCCATCGGTTACCGCACCAACAAAGGTTGAATCTTGATAGTTGTATCCCCATTCCTTATTACGTGTTTTAGTGAAATGAGCCGATGTTACCCCTGGTATTTCATCCCACTTCCACACTGGGAAAATATCGTCATATTCATCACCGCTTTGATATAGAAAAGTATTACCAAAACCAAGCCAATAACCTAGCAAGTTTTCACCATTACCATGTTCGAGTAACGTCACATCATCAGAGCTCATTCTGATGGTATACATAAAGTCATCTCGCATTACAACAGAGTAATCAGAGCGCCAGAAATGTTTAAAACCGGTTTGTGCAGGTGCGCCGCCATTACGATAGTTTTCATAAGCCTGTAATTCAACAACTTTACTTGGCACCATAGCAGCAACCTTTTCACTATCGGGCAGATCTATGATGCTAAGTGGTACAACAACCGGGTTAGGATTTTGTGCTCGACCAATCGCGCGACCAATGGTGTTGTAATCAAACTTTGCTTCACCACCAGGCACAATCATCCATTGCTCGCCGTCCAATAAATAAGACGCAACGATTGCCATTTTTTCTTGTGGTAGTGCCCACTGTAAATCTCGAATATAGTAAGCAAAATCAACGGAGGATTCTTTCCAAGATATACCATATCCAGCGTTATAGAGTTGCGGGCCGTGTTGTTGCCACGAGTAATCTGATTGAATATAGCCCGAGCCTTGACCCAAAATAATAGAGTCTTCAATGGTTAAGACACCCTCACTCACCTTAGTCGAATCACCAAGCAGCATACCGCGATAAATAACGCCTAAGCCTATATCTGTACGATTGGCTCCCTCACTTTTCGAACCAGTACCAGGAACAGGAGCACTCACCGGCATTGTAGCAACGATATTGTTAAGCTGAGTTTGATTTAAATCTTGCTGAATAATTAAGCCAACAGGGCCCATCGCTTTAGGCAGAGAAATCTCGTTGTGATACCAATTGGGAGAAAATGGAGCAGCACCACTTGGGTTATCTACATACCAACAATCAATCGCTTTTATCAATGCATTTTTAACGGTCAAATCGCCATTAACATGATATTCTGCGGCCAAATTTTCTACGTTATAAATATGTTTAATTGGCTCCCAACCACCTTCATCACTTGCATTAGAGTCTAAATAGTCATATTCATCCCAGCAACCGGATGAATTCTGTGCCAGAATAATATCACTCGCTTTTTCAGTTAGCGTTTGATCACTACCTTGCGCTATACGCTGTTTACTATCGACAAAATCGACTAGGATCCGCTCTGAAAGTATATCGATGTCATTAGCCATCGAATTCGCAGACCCAAATGAGCAAGCTGCCATCATCGAAACTACTGTAATACATTGTTTATTTTTCATTCATACGCCTTAAACTTATAATAACTATATTTATTTCAATTTTAAGTTCAATCAAACGTTTAAGGTGGGAAATAGTACTTACTCTACTTGTTATTTTATTTTAAGTGGTATTTGAATTGCTGAACTTTGCAATACATGCTTAGCTCCTTTCATAGGACACCCCCTCACCTAATTACCACTCCGCATAAGAAAGTGATCGCTTAGCGATAATTTTCTTGATGTAGAACAAACAAAATTTATTCATAAATTTTGTTTGTTCTAATGTCGCTCATGCCTTCCTAAGTGCTCGCTTCTTTATGTTAAATGGTATAATTAATAATGAAGTTATTTACCAAACGGTTAAACAGCTGCCTCGACTAAGAAGGGGAGTATTCATTGAGAAAAAGTTTTGGTTACTCTGCAAAAGAAATCGTCAATGACCTAAGTAAAACAATAAAACCTGAAATAAACGAGGAGATGACCATTGGCCCATAAATTGAAATGAGAATAGTCTCTAATGATCGGCAAAGGGGCTTAATGGCTGGCTAAATTGGCGTAGCTCAGAACACCTCTGCCAGCCAAAAGCAGTCATTGAACTTTTGTGAATTCAACAAAGTAAAAAGCTATATTCAGATTGAACTATAATGGGTTAGAGCATATAAAAAATTATGAACAATATATTCTTAGGTCAAGCGTACTTATTGAAAACTCAACAACCTTGCGTTTTAATGGTTACGGTTTCTATTGAGCTTGTGTGGTGATACTCTACATAGCATAAATCTGCTACTAAATTGCCAGTTCCATATCCTACTCTAGAAAAGTCGTTATCTTCAAAGACATTAATATCACCATAGTTGCCCGTTCTAGTTGAATTATTTTTAACCTCATTTTCAATATTCCCGAAATCTAAAAATGACTCGATAAAATACAGGTTTGGATTGGTCGCTTCACTTTTAGTTTCAGGGTAACCACGATAAAATTGATAATCACCATATTGAGTTTTAATAGTTACATCACCACCAAGTTTACTTTTTATCTGAGCTTTCATGTGAAGCATTTTTAAAGTGTCCTTAATACTCCCATGAGTCGCTTCAATAACTGATTTTTTTGCATCACTGCCCAAATCAATAAACCTTGGTGCCGCAGTCACCGCTAATATTCCGAGGATCACGATAACAACCACTAATTCAATTAATGTAAACCCTTTATTTCTTGAAAACATCTCCCCCTCCCAGATATCAAAAGATGACCCTTTTACTAGCGCCTGTTGGTCCTTCGAGATTTTTTTGCAGCGCTTCGTTGGGTATTTATACAAGACAAAGTCTTTGTCATGTGGTTATTTCACATAAAAAGGCGATAACGCCGTATAAATGCCCAACAAACGCTGTCCGAAGGATTCGACTAAAAACGTTTTACTCATTGTTGAGCAGTATTTGCTTAAAACAACTAGGCGGCACACTACTCGCCGCGATTAAAACGTTGTTATCTCGAACAAAATTTAACCGAGAAAGTTCAACACAACATACAAAATTAACAATAATGAGTGTTATTTTTCTATTGAGGCACGCCATTTTTGATGAAGTGCTAATAACTCAGATAATTTAGCCGGGTTTTCTGCGGCAACATCAGTTGTTTCAGACGGATCGTCTTTTAAGTTATATAAAAATGTACCGACTTCAATTTTAACCATTTCACTTTTTGCATGATGCTTGGACGACTCTTTGGCAACTTTAAGTTTCCAGTCACCTTGGCGCAGGGCAATTTCATGACCTTTATCCCATACTAAATAATCACGCTCAATGGCTTTTTCACCCATTAGCGCACCTTTAATGCTCATGCCATCAGTATTTTTTAAGGCACAACCGTCAATGTATTCACATAGTGTTGGTAGAATATCCATGGTAGAAACTAAGTCTTCACGAGCTATATTACCTTGAATACTTTCTGGCCATGAAATAATCATAGGAATACGAATACCGCCTTCATACAAGGTATATTTACTACCGCGTAAATTGCCGTTATTAGCATAAATAGGTGTTGAACCGCCATTATCACTAATATAAATCACGATGGTATTTTTACGTAAATTAGCATCATCTAAGTACTGAACTACCCTGCCTACTTGCGTATCTAAATGCTCTAGTTGAACTAAATACTGCGCTCGGCCTTCATCGTTATTCGGGTAACGGCTGCCTTCATACCAAGAGCGGTAATCTTCTTTTGCAGGGTTCCAATCTCGATAACCTTTAAGACCACGGCGTTTTAATTCATCAGCCGGAATTTGATGGGTAAAGTTATGTACTGCATTAAATGATAGCTGTAAAAAGAACGGTTTTTCTTTATTGCTATCAATAAATTCAATGGCTCTTTCACCAAATAACTCTGTGGAAAAACCTTCTTGGTCAACAAGTTCTTTATTTAACCACATTGGCCCTTGTGCAAGACTTTGTCCTGCTCGTTTATGTTTTTTCTTCGTTGCTAAAAATTTAGCTTCAATTGCTTCTTTATGGTTTAGGTAATGTTTACGTCCACCTTCAAAACCATAAAAATAATCAAAACCATGGTTTATTGGAAAGTCACGATGGCTGCTATCTTTCACTTTTGACTTACCGTAATGGAACTTACCCACGTACCCATTGGTATAACCATTTTCTTTCAAGACTTCAGCAATGGTCGAAATAGATTCATCGTGAAGCCCTGGGCCACTATACCAATAAGTACCTTGCCTTTGCTGGTACTGGCTCGTAATTAAGCCCATACGCGAAGCATTACAAATAGGCGAAGTAGCATATGCTTGCTTAAATAAAACACCTTGCTTGGCTAACTGATCAATACTGGGTGTATTCACATCAGACAAAGTCTTACCGTAATCTCCATAACCTTGATCGTCGGCAACAATTAAAACTATGTTTGGCTTAGCTATTGTTTCTTTATCACTAGGTAGCTCACTATAGCTAATATTGCTTAAGCTGCATGCACCAACAGTAAAAGATAAAGTAATTACGGCAAGTTTTCTAAAGTTCATTATACGTCCTTTGTCTTATTTCAATTTCAATGTTTTCTATGAATTAACTTCCGCACCAAAAACCAACACCAAACTGCATTTATATCAGTAACTTACCTTACAATACCAGGTGATATTAAAACGATTATTAATACGCGTTAAGCAATTAAAAATTAAACGTTTTAGGTGTGCAATAGTACTTACTCTTCTTTTTAATATTTTTAAAATTGTATTGGAACTGCTGTGCTTTACTTGTTCAGCTCACTTCTTTAGACAGGTGCTATTACAGCTGTTCATTAGCTATTTATGCAAAGCTGAGACTATATATCGTAGTTGTGTAATACCTTTTCATTAGCAGCGTGAAGGGTTCTGAAATTTGAAATACTAAGCTCATATTTCTTGTATTGTGAATTTTATTCTAAGCAGGTGTCATAATTAGAGTAGCTAGTTATTAAAATAAGTGCCTTGCATGCAGTTGTTTTAAATATAAAATAGAGAACCTAATTAATTAAACAAGTATTACTAATTAGGTTATTCTAAAAAATCACATGGCTATTATTAATTGGGCTTTGCTGTGTTTGATGATTTCATAGCTTTGTCAGGCAACAAAAAAAGTTTCATCCATGCAGGTTTATGCTCAGATGTTGGCTCAGGTGTCGTTTCAGGTTTAAATACATTGAAAGCACGAATACCGGCCTTTTGATAATATGGATACATCCCCTTTAAACGCTTCAAGAAATCACAGTAGGATTTATTCTTTTCACTAGACCAAGAAGCTTCAGCTAAGGCTGTCAGGCGTGGGAAAGTCATGAAGTCCAAACGATCATTTGTACTAACTTGTTCTGTCCATAGATTAGCCTGCATACCACGTATATGTTGATTGTTTGCGATATCACCATATAGAGCATCAGGCATTGCGTATATAGTTTCTAAACGACCAAATGCACCTTCCCAGCGGCGACCTGACTGATGTGAATAGTGTTGTACAAAGTCTAGATACATTGGGACGCGAGGTGATAATATAATAGGAAACTTTTGTTCGAGTGATTGGTACAAGGTTTCTGGCATATTATGTCTCCACCACATTAAAGATGTATCCTTTGGAGATAAGCCCGCCTTAGCTATTTCATCCCAACCTACCATGATCTTGCCTAAACTATTCAGAAGCTTAGAAACCCTCCGTATGAAATGGTGCTCTACTTCAACTAGCGATGTATAGCCTTTTTCATTCATCAATTGTTGCACATCTTGGTTGTCTGCCCATTGTTTATTTGCAAAATGTACCTCATCACCACCAATATGGAAGTATGGTGATGGAAATATTGCCGCAACCTCTTTGATTATCGTACTTAAATACTCAAACGTATCTTCATTTACCGGATTAAATGTAAAGTGAGGGTGCTTTCCAACGCCATTAAGTGCGGTTTTTTCTGTACCCCCGCCAGAAAATTCAGGGTATGCACGATTGGCAGATGAAGCATGACCGGGCATATCAATTTCGGGGATAATCATGATAAAGCGATCTGCTGCGTAGGCGACTATCTCTCTTATATCCTTTTGAGTATAAAATTGAGCGGGGGTATCTGGGTTACTCCAAGTACCTTTCCCCCCCACTGAAGTTAACCTTGGGTACGCCTTAATCTCTATACGCCAAGCTGGTTCATCACTCAAATGCCAATGAAAACGGTTAAGCTTATGCAGTGCCATTATATCTAGATATTGCTTCACTTTTGCTTTGCCAAAAAAATGTCGAGATTCATCAAGCATAAATCCACGCCATCCATAACGCGGAGAGTCTTTAATGACTGCTTGAGCCAGTTTATAAACATTGGAATTCAAGTTGCCTGCCGGAAACATTTGACGAAAAGACTGCAACCCATAAAATAGCCCACTCTTACTTGAAGCGACTATGAATACCTTATTCTGAGATATATTAAGGCGATAGCTGCCTATTACTCCTTCCGTTTCAGGCTTATATGTTAAAACTAATGAATTTTTCATCATTCCAGAAGTTGGTAATTTTCTGAATCCTGTAATCTCCAGCCATTGTTGAGCAAGCGAAAGCTCAATACCTTCAGTTTTTAATAATAAATTATCTAATGATATTGATATTTTCTCATCGTTAGATATAGATATTTCACTAGGCTTAGGAATAATTGATATGCTCTCCAATGCATGAATTGGTGGGCTACTACTTACAATAACTAGCAGTAAAAAAAGATTCTTTTTTAAATATTGACGCATTACTTATCCTTTCAAAAAAAATGCCACTAAACATGGCTATTCCATTTCATTTTATTTATGACCTAACAAGCTATTTATAGTTAATGCAGCGTTAATGTTTTAAAACAAGCGGCCTTACCAATAACGCACATTCACACCAGCTTAATTATGTAATATCAAGATGATACTTAACTTACCTACCATAGCGGCAGCATATTTTTGTTGCCTCGATAGGCGCTTGCTTTAACGCTTTATCTCTTAACACTGTTTGATCACCAGACCAGATTTTTTGCATCGTCCAAGGTTTTCTTGCGTCTGTCCAAAATGAATCGTTAGCAGGTAAACCTAAAGGTAAAAAGCCTAACGATGTCATGTAAAGACTTCCTGTAGTGATATATGGCTCAGCTAATTTGGGCTGATGTCCTACAAGGCCTATTTTCAACCAACCATTATCGTCGAAATTAGCACTAGATTCGTGCAAGCGTAGCATTACAGTAGTCATTGCTGCACGTACCTGCCCCTGTGAAAGCTCTTCTGGTAAGCTTTTAAACAAGGCCATCTGTGCTAAAGTTTGAAATGCGCCAAAACGATAAATGGCTGATCGACCAATGATTGGATAAGTCCCCTCCGATGAAATCTGCCGCTCCAAAATAGCGCTGTAACGCTGAGCACGTTGTAAAACAACTGGATATAGCAAACCCAACGAATGCTCTGCAATGTTTAATACATTTACTACATCTAATAGCATTGGCTGGATCACAAAAGCATTGTAGTAGTCCCAGTGGTAATCCTCCCCATCAGAATATAAGCCGTCACCTACGTACCAATCCATGTGTTTTCGCACGGCAAACTCGATACGGGCAATATTAGATTGATAGCCAAACTTTAAATAAAAAGCTTCAAGAGTGGCACCAAAAAGCAACCAATTGCTGTATGGCGTATCAACAATTTTTCGTGCTTTATCAAATGCTGCAATGACTCTTTTTTTATCAATTTCTGGCAGTGTATACCACAATTGCTCTGGTGCTCGGATAAATGCCTGTGCTAAATATGCTGCATCAACCAAAGGTTGATTACCTTGTTCGAAATTCATGTAATCGGCTGAGTGTGGATCAACGCCATTACGCAAGCCTTGATGAAATAACTTGATATATTTCTCTCGCACTCTGCCTTCTGAAGATTCCCCTGGACCCAGCTCAAGCCAAGGAGCCATTCCGGCCATTAACCTCGCAAATGCTTCAAGCGAAACAAATTCACTCCTATCACCATACTCAGGATTAAACTTCCCCTGCTCTTTGTTTATCGACTTTTTTAGCTGCGCTTTACTTAAAGAAATTAAGACAGGATCCGCAATTTGAGTTAGCTTATCGATCCAGATACTTCTGTCGCTTTTGGCAAGTAGTGTACTCGCTTGTACTCGACTTGCTAAAAGCAGTAGAGTTAGCACTAAAATTGGTATTACTTTATTAAAACTCATAGTTTCCTCAATAAAAGAAATTTCCTCTTAAGTTTTCATTCAGGTCTTATACCAATTGAAATAATTTATTGACCAACTTAGAGTTCCATTATCGAGCTTAGAACAATCAAAATTATTGAAACATAGTTACTCTATATTTCATTAATTTTGTAATGTTATTAGATTGATAATGAGCTCCCAAAGGGCGAGTTTAACGGCTTACAGGCGACGTTATTGATTTTGACAAGGGAATAACCATTCTCTTCAATCAATGCCTTGCCTATAAGCCTTTTAATTCTCGCTAAGTGATCAATTAATTACTTCATTTGGTATTACATCAAGAGGAGTAAAAAAGGGTTACTCAAATAAGCAACCCCTCGACAAGAACTATTTACCCTAATTATCAGTGCTGATAATTGGACAATTTTTTAATTTTTTTAGCTGAACTCAAATATTCTCTATTGATATCACCAGCGACCGGCTGGATAACAAAAGAAAACTGATAGTCGCGCGGCGGTAGCGTATATTGTTCATGAGTTTTTGCGCCCCAGCTGTCATCACCGCCAACCCCCATTTGTGTATAATCAATATTAACATTAACTAAATCGCGTTTTTTAATATCAGTATAGTGACGTTGCGCTTTCTTTAAACCAGGGTCAAAGTCACCAATTAACTGATGATGTGCACTAAATGATAACAATGGCATGCCTGAAAATTTTAACCCTACACCTGAGGAGTCAGTAAACGAAACCCAACGAGTATCAGTTCGGTAGCCATTTTCTTGCGGGCGAATGTAGTCAAACATCAAGTCTTCAACTTTAGCTTGGTATAAAGCAACATCAGAGGAGTACTTTCTGTCCCAATAGTTTTCATATGGGCCACGACCAAAGTAGACAACTTTGTCGAAACTTACCGGTAGTTGCAGATTTGTACCAAACTTAGGTAAAACGCTTATACCGTCGTTATCTTTTATGTTAAGAGCGATGTCAATTTTAATCTCACCAAGCGTGTTAATGGTGTAATCTATGTTTGCTTTAGCATTCACGTCGTGTAATTTAACCGTCTGTTGTAAGACAATATAACCTTGGGTCTGTTTTTTAACTTCGATGCCCAAGCCTATTTGGTTAGCCGAGGCTAACTTCCATTTATTAGCCCACTTAGGCATTTTATTGCCAAAGTCGTTGTCAGTCGGAGCCCGCCAAAAATTAAGCTTAAGTGGTTGTTTAATTACCTGTCTATTTTGCATTTCATAGGCGCTTAAGTAACCTGATTCATCAAATTCCAGTTTAAATGTTTCACCAACTAGAACCGTTTTACTGTCCTCTTTCGTTATTACCAACTGTCCTGACTGGTTTTGTTTAAAGCTGGTCTGTTCCACTTTTTGTATCTGAAACTGTGCAGTCGCCTGCTCATGCCCCTTGGCAATCAAAGGTTGTGTAATATTAGTAACCGCAGAAAAGTTCAGATGATATTCAGCCTCTACTGATAGTTTTAGTTCGTCAGATAAATCGATAACCACGCTTTGCTGAGGTTGGATTAACTTCTCAAATTGTCCAGAGTCCACCTCAATACCATTCTCAAGCAAGCGCCATGTGAATGTCAGATCACTTGTATCAACAAAAAAGTGCTCATTGTAAATTTCAAACTTACCGCCTGTTAATTGCTTGAACTGAACGTCTTGATAAACTTTTTTAACTTCAAATAACGCTGGATGAGGAGTCCGATCTGGGTTTACTAAACCATTCAAGCAAAAATTTGAATCGTTATAAGTACCTTCTGGTTCAAAGTCGCCGCCATAGCCCCAAAATTCGTTGCCTTGTGAGTCTTTCTTAATTAATCCCTGATCTGCCCAATCCCAAATAAAGCCGCCTTGGAACTGAAGCTCTTTCCTGACCATATCCCAATAATCTTTGAAATTACCTGTACTGTTGCCCATAGCATGAGCGTATTCAATCCAGAAAAATGGACGCGTTGCATCTTTATCTAAATAGTCGTTTTTAACCACCTCCATTGGCGCATACATCATAGTGTTGGCATCAACATGACGCTCTTTAAACTGCTCATGTAATTCCGCTCTTTCATAGGAAACTAAACGAGTTGGATCTTTCTTCTTCAACCACTTGTATGCGTTTATGAAAACTGGGCCATCACCAGCCTCATTGCCCATAGACCAATAGATAATTGAGGGATGATTCTTATCTCTTTCAACCATTCTAACAATACGATCCATTGTTTGTGCTTCCCACTCAGGCTTATTTGCAAGTGTCGTATCTGGTTCATAACCAAAGCCATGAGTTTCTACGTTGGCTTCATCAATAACATATAAGCCGTATTTATCCGCCAACGAGTAAAAATAGGGATCATTCGGGTAATGTGCTGTGCGCACCGCATTAATATTATTTTGTTTGATTAATCGAACGTCTTCCAACATAGATTCACGCGAAATAACATGCGCAGTTCTTTCATCATGTTCGTGTCGATTGACACCTTTAATTAAAATAGCTTGACCATTAACAATTAATTGGCCATTTTTAAGTTCAACTGTCCGAAAACCTATGTCTTCACCAACAAACTCTAATGTTCCCGTCTTTTCGTCCTTAGTTTCAATTACCAAACTGTACAATTGCGGTGTTTCCGCCGACCATGCCTTGATGTTTTTAATAAAGAAAGAATGGGTAAGTGATTTTTGTTCCTGCCCGTTAAGCTCAACTTTGCTCGATTGAACCGCAACAATATTTTTGTCTGCATCATATAATGTGCTAATTACATCGATATTATTCGAAGATTTTGGCGCTAAATTTCGGACATCAATATCTAAATCTAGTAAACCATTTTTATAATCATCACTCAGCGTTGCTTTTGCAAAAAAATCTCTAATCTGTACATCGGGAGTAGTATATAAATAGACATCTCGTTCAATACCACTAACACGCCAGAAATCCTGATCTTCTAGATAGCTACCATCACTATACCTTAGTACTTTTAAAGCGAGCCTGTTGGTTCCATTTATTAAGTATGGCGTAAGATTAAACTCTGCAGGTGTTTTACTGCCTTCACTGTACCCCACTTTTTTACCATTGACCCAAATATAAAATGCCGACTTAACTGCACCTAAATGAATAAATACATTATTCCCTTGCCAGTGTTTTGGCACGTCAAACTCAGTTACGTATGCGCCGGTTGGATTAAAGTCATCTGGAACATAAGGCGGATTCAGCGGAAAAGGGTAGCGAATATTAGTGTATATAGGGTAATCATAACCATGCATCTGCCAGTTTGATGGCACAGGTATGGTTGACCATTTAGATACATTGTAATTTGATTCAAAGAAATTTTTAGGCGTTAAAGCTGGCGTTTTTGACCATTTAAATGACCAATCGCCATTTAGTAACTTATAACGATCCGAGGCAAAATGATTGTCATCGAAAACTTGCTCAACACTAGTGTAAGGAACAAACGTTGCTCTAGGTTTTTCGGTATTGACTTTAAATACACTTAAATCCTGCCACTCCTGCGCAGCGTAGCTTTTAAATAAAACAAAAATACTTAACAAATAAAAAATGGTTAATTTACATCTAAACATGTTTGGGCCCTTAATCTTGAAGGCTACATTTAAGCAGCTATCCAAATGGTTTTTTTTATAAAAATTTCATTTCATATCCACTAACGGTTTGAGCTCCCAAAAATACTTACAAAAAAGTTATAATTGCAATTCTTCTCCAAAAGAAGCACAAAGCTTTATATCGCGTTTGTCTGATGATCAAAAGCTCATTTTCGATAGCTTATTGCCTTCTTAAGGCCTGCAGGTTAATTCGCTATAGATTGCCATAAATTATTGTCTATGATAGCAGGCGTTTTTGGTAAATAAGGGTTTTTCAATTTAATGAGGTGAGCTTTATTTTTTGAAAACTTTGAAAGTAATTTTTCTTTTTTTAAATGAGCAATTTGAAGCTGCATCAGCTTTCCTTGTTCATTTAGCCGTATCAACCCTTGTTCTATTTTTGTCGCTAAGCTTTGATTTTTTGAATTAACAAAAAAATAGAGAGGAAAATCGTATTGCAGAACAAAATTATCAACTATTGCTATATTAGGGTATTTTTCTTTGGCCGCCCTGAACTCCGAATATCCTTCAAAGATTGATCTTGGAAAGTAGTCACAGCGCTTTTTAGCTAACATTTTAAACATTAATTCAAAACGAGCACTATTATGCACAACAATGCCGTTAGCTTTCAAAATTTTATAATCAGGCCAATGCTTAAGTTGACAAGCTGTATACTTTTTAAGTTGGTCTAATGTAGATATACGACTAAAATTAATCAAATTATCTTTATGAATCAGTGAGACTCTATAACCTAACAAGTTTCCAAAAATTGGAACCCTGATAGGAATATAGTCTTGTTCGCGTTGCTTATCTGTTCCAGCCCAATAGACATCAATCAACTCCTTGCGTAATAAATGGAAGTTTCGTTGTTGAGTAACTTCAGGTGTTTGCACGGGTTGAATCAATGTCTTCACATGACTTTCATCGTCATTGAGTACAATAGAGAGTAAATCAATGATATATTGATGAATCATGTCTTCTTCTGATTGTTTATCGGCTACTTTCAAGGTCCTAGAATAAGCTGAGTTAGATAGTATTAAGAAAAATAATAGCGAAATAAAAAATTTTATCCCCCTTGTATTTCGATTACTCATTTTGAACACCTCTTTCTTAAATTCAATATTATCTAGTCATATAAATACAACGTAATACGCACCATAAATCACTTACTTCACAAAGCGTAATAATTATCAATCTTTTACTTAGAACTGGTGCCGCAAATGGTCGTACTGCGTCAAGACTCCTATTAAAAATACAATGGATAAACACTGAGACTTGAGAAGGGAAATTTAAAATATTTTAGGTGTTATGTGTTTTGAAAGTGTATCTTGGAGTTATTAACGTACGAATAAGTCTGCCGCCCTTGCCGTTGACTTTCTTATTACTATTTGAGGTGTATATTCAGTAGTAATTGAATTTGTTTTCTTTTTGATAAGCAGCGAAACAAGTAAATTAGCGGCATTTTCTGCTATTTTAGCATTGGGTTGTTCTGCTGTTGTTAAGGCAGGGTAGCTTTGGCATGAATAAGGACTATTTTCAAAACCAATGACGGATAATTGTTCAGGGATGGACAACTTCATTAACTTGGCACTATAAACAGCACCTGCAGCAATTTCATCATTACAAGCAAAAATAGCGCTAAGAGCCTTTTCTTTAGACAATAAGTATTCTGCGCCAGCTGCCCCAGAATCAAACGAATACTCACCATCAAATATTAAATTGGTCGCAAGATTATACTTGCGCATTACTTGTAAATAACCGAGTAACCTTTCAGATGTTGATTTATGCTCATAACCACCAGCAATAAACCCTATGTGTTTATGTCCCAAATCCACTAAATACTGCGTTAAATTATAGGATGCCTGACGATCATTTATAAAAATACCAGGGGAAGTAGTATCCATAGTTGACACCCCTGACTTTATAGTAACAATTTCTACGCCAAGCTTATGCATTTCACTGATAAAATCAGGAGATTCTGAAAAAGGAGGCGTAAGAATCAAGCCTGCAATGCTTGATCGCCTAATCATTATTGCTATTTCCTTTACTAAGTTTGTATTATTAGCTTTACAGGGATGAATTACTAACTCATAACCATGTTGCTTACAGCTAGATAAAATCCCTTCTTGCATGTTTATTACATAATAAGCGTTGGGGTTATCATAAATAAACGCGATACCATAAGAACGGCTTCCTCCAAGGTGCCTAGCTGCAAAGCTAGGTTGATATTCAAGAGCAGTAACAGCTGCCATTACTTTAGCATAAGTAGCTTTATGCACACCGTATTCATTGTTCAATGTTCTTGATACTGTTTTTTGTGAAACGCCGGCTAGTTTTGCAACGTCTTTGATGGTTATATTCATGTTAAATCCTCTAATGTTTATAGCATTTAAGAAAAACGCGCGCATTTATTTTTGAGGTGTTGGCGAATAGCTAATTTAGCAAGTTCAGGGTTTTTATCATCAATTGCTTGAGCAATATTGATATATTCTTGATTTGATTTTTCTAACTTAATCGATGCGTAAAAACTATCTATCGTATTGGTAATTTTCCTATTCAAGGGCATCAAGGCTTCTTCAATATATTTAATAAATCTGTATGTATACTGGTTTCCAGATGCCTGAGCAATAGCGATATAAAATAAGTGTTCTTCTTTTGCGCCACAATCCCCAAGCTCATTTGATACCTGAAAACTAGGCAAGCAACGCCAAATATATTCCATTTGTTCTTTACTTCGGTTCTCGGCTGCTGTTACTGCCATTTCATTTTGAACAGCCTTACTATGTTCTAAAATCTGGATAGCTTTCTTTAGTGAGTTGAACTCATCCTTTTTTATTGTAAAACCATTTTGACTAAATCTTTCTGTAACAAAATTTCCTACACCTTGACGGGAGTTCAAAATACTTTCGGCTTTTAATGCCGAGAGTGCTTCTCTTACGACACTACGACTTACACCTGCCAGTTTTCCTATTTCTTTTTCAGGTGGTAACTTTGCACCTGGCTTCAAAGTTCCCTCTACAATTTGAGTACGTATTGATTCAACAAGTTCACTGGCTAAACTCGGAGATTTTTTTAATTGTTTCATAGTAACCTGCATAATCATCCCCCCTCTAATAAGACAAAAGTGAATGATTTATAAATATTAACACCACTGACCTAGCTGAAATTTTGGCTCATATTCCTAAATTGAAGCTATCCATATTCCACCGCAAGCGCAACGGCTAGCTTAAAGCTATCCCGCCTAAAGACGGGATTAAAGCAATTCCTGTAGATGATTTAAAACGGAGAACGAAAATTAATTTCTTTCTGTTCTAAACGAGGCATTTGATTTTTAAGACGTAAACTAAACGCCTTCCAATCCCTACTTTTTTCAGGGGTCCAAGCAACTTCCGATAACGTCAACAAACGAGGAAATATTTGATATTCAGCATCTTGGAACGAAGTTATTTTCTCCCCCCATAATGCAGCCTCAATACCTAAAACTTGAGATTTATCTAGGCCTGGAACAATAGTATCAGGGTTCCATGCATAAGAATTTTCAACACTGTTATAACCGGCCCATTCCAAACCAATTGGCGCATTTATGTCATACTTTAAATCCAAATAGGTTTTATTCGCTGGTGACAATACTATCTTATTGCCTTGATTAGCCATGCTTAATGTTGTTTCGCAACAAGTACTCTTTATCGCCCAATGCTGACCCAATACATCCTTGCCTAAGCCTTCAACACTGCCTAAATCATCGGTCCATCCCATCATTTTTTTGCCGTGACTGCTAACTATTTGTTTCGCACGTAACATGAAAGTTTTATAATCCTCTTTAGCAACCCAGTCTGGTGTTTCATCTCCCCCTACATGGATATACTCTCCAGGAGTACGAGCAGCCACTTCTGATATAACATCATTAAAAAATTCATATATTTTAGGGTTACTAAAACATAGCGAACTAATTTTCACTCTTATATCTGTATAAGGCCATTCAGGATATTCTCCATCACAATAGAGTTCTTTATAGGATGCAAGTACTGATCTTACATGTCCCGGAACATCTATTTCTGGGATTAATGTTATATGACGTGCACTAGCATAAGCCACGATATCTTCGTACTCTTCTAATGTGTAAAAACAATCCTTACAAGTGCTTTTACCTACAGCGGAATTGCTTCCGATAGTTGTTAACTTCGGCCAGCTTGGTATTTCAATCCGCCAACCTTGATCATCAGTAAGGTGAAAATGAAATGCATTGTATTTATAGGTCGCAAGGTGATCTATTATCTCTTTAACTTCGGTCACACTATAAAAATATCGCCCGGCATCTAACATAAACCCGCGGTATTCCATTCTTGGGTAGTCTGAAATAGCCCCTGTTTTCACTAATATGGGATTAGTATCACTGCTGTATGGCATTAATTGCTTTAAGGTTTGAATTCCCCAAAATACACCTGCGTCAGTTTTTCCTGTTAATAGTATTTGCTCTGGGCTGATATGAATCTGATAAGCCTCCTTACCTCCATCTAAGTTCTCATCAATACTTAACCTTATTAAAGGTGAGTCAAGTGAAGCTAATATTGATGTATCTGCCCCAACAATCTCCAATGATTTACCCAGTGTTTGAGAAAGGTATTCTTTTAGGTATTCAGCCTCATTCGTTATTAACGTACTAGCTAAATCAATGACAATTTTATCAACATCAGACAAGTTAAAAGTACTATCAGCTTCACCATCCGCTTCCTTTACTTCTGCGGGTAAAGGAATAATATCGGTAAAGGGGATATAGCTCTTCTTTTTATCAACGACGTCATTGGGGTTAGTTGAACTAAAATCATTATTGGTACAACCTGCAACTACCCCAATAAACACTATAAATAGGAAGAATTTTCTAAAATTTAAATTCATAATATATCTCTATTTGATTTTTATAAAAATTGTCAATATACCGCTGACATTCGGTTTGGTGACCATATTTGAACTGCCTACTTTTATTAATGAGTAGACAACTTATACACTTCAGCGCCAACTAAAAGGTAAGCACCTACCGCATATATTTGACTATCGTCTGCACTTACCGAGTCTGGTGCATGCCCTATTTGTTGAACCCAACCTAATTTGCCATCAAGTTGAACTGCATCAACTAAAGCTGTCCAAGATTTTCTTACCGTCGGTAAGAATGTTTCTTTTTTTAGCACCCCTTGGTTGATTCCAGATGCAAAAGCAAATGCAATAAGTGCAGTACCACTTGTTTCTTTAAAGGGCTGTGACTCAGGATCAAGTACCGAAGGTCTCCAAAGACCATCGCTTTGTTGCGCAGTTGCTAATCTAGTCATTAACTTCCTGAAAAGATCTTCATACTTTGCACGATTATGATGTTCTAATGGTATATTTTCTAACATTCTAGCCAAGCCCGCAGCAACCCAGCCTACTCCTCTTGCCCAGATAATTTTCTCACCATTCTTTTCGCGTTTGTTAAAAAACCTAGAGTCTCTGAAAAACAAATGGTCTTCTTCATCCCATAATAAATCGACAGTAGCCCAAAATTCTTTGTCTGCAAATTCAAGATAACGTTGATCGCCGGTAATTTTGCTCAACTCAATCCATACAGGAGGCCCCATAAACAAGGCATCAGCCCAGCTCCAACGATCTTTAGCTGGTACAACAGCATATCCCATATGACGATAATTATTCGATATGGCAACTTTGGGTTTTACAAATTCTAAAGATAATGTCGATGGGTTTTGTAAGATAATTTCAAATATAGATTTTAGTGGGGTAAGGATTTCAGGCTCTTGATATTTATTATATAAATCAATATACAACTGACCAATGGCGTAATCGTCTGCATTATATATCCTTGGACCAAAGACATATTTTTGTTGCTTAGCACTGTTATACTGAATCTGGTAATACTTATCATCGCCTTGACTATCAGCTAGTGCAGCCCATCGGGACATACCAACATGATACGCTGCATATACCCAGCCTAATGGATGACTGTCACCAGACGTCGCTGACATATGTGCACTTTTGTCATAACCTTCAAATAGGTTAGTTTTTTCATTAAAACTTAACAGTTGCCAATCAGCAACCTTCTTCATCGCTTCATATGCAGATTTTTTACTAAAATCAGCACTAATTGCGCTACTTTCAACTGACAAGTTTTGAATAGAAGTTTCATCATATCCTTTACAACTGCTTGTTAGCACAATGCCCATAAGACACAAAGATCTAATCACTTTTTTCCTATTCATGATGCCGTATCCTTAAATATTTTAAACGGTCGATACTTTCACAAATATCGACCGCTAAGTTGTTCGCTAGAGCTAAATCCTTAACTCTTAAAATTAGAAAGCTGCACTAATAAACTAGTGAAGCTTCACTCTAAAACTAACTAAGCCCTACTTTAAAAGCTCGCTCTAACACCAACAGAGAATTTTGCGCCCGTTTCTGTCAATGACAAGAAACGACTACTGTAAGTAGAATATTGAGCTGTTGTTTCATTAGTAATATTTACGCCTTCAGCAAACACAGTAAAGTTTTCATTGATATCATAACTAACAGATGCATCAAATTGCCCATATGCTTCTGTTTGCACTGGTTGACCTCTTAAGCCACAAGTACCACAATTCACATAGTCACTACGCCAGTTATAAGCCAAACGTGCTTGAAATGTTTCATTTTCATAGAAACCAATCACGTTATACGAATTCTTAGACAAGCCATCTAAAGTAAAAGACAACGCCTTGTCTGAATTAGGATCGAATGCAGCAGAGCTATCCATGTATGTGTAATTAACCTGTGTGCCAAAACCACTATCAAAGTTATGCAACAACGCAAACTCTATGCCTTGAGCATCAGATGAATCATTATTAAATGGTGCTGTCTTTTCAAAATCAAAGCTATCGGAAGTGCCAGGTACTCCATCTCTAGTTGTAGGATGTTCTTCCGTCGTAGTACGTGTTTGAGATGTAATCCAATCAGCTATATCTTTTTTAAAGTATGCAACGCTCATAGTGCTTGCTTCATCGTAATACCATTCAACTGACACATCATAATTTGTTGATTTATATGGTTTTAGCTCTGGGTTTTGTCCTTTAATTGTTCCTGACCAATCAGTAACATTGTAATTGCCATCTATACTGCCACTACCCTGATATCGAACATTAGGCGTTAACGATTGTAAACTTGGGCGAGTGAGGCTTTCACTGAACGCAAAACGTACCACGATGTCTTCGCTAGCTTCATACTTAACATTTAAACTAGGCAAAATATCAGAATAATCTGATGACGCTATTACCTGCTGGCCAGATTCACGATTTAAAAGAGCATTCAATTGAACACTATCAAGAGCGACATTAGTTACTACATCTGAAGCCGATTGTGAGGTGGTTTTCGTTTCAATATATCTTAAACCTAGGTTTGCAGACCAATCATCACCAGATAAGGAAGCTTGTATATATGCAGCTATATTTTCTTCTTCCGTTGTCCAAGAAGCGGCCGGATTAAACTCTGGTGCATATGGTCCCCACTGAGAATCTCCACTTGTCCCTACAGGTGAATACGCTTGCATAGCTAACAATTTATCAAGTGCTGCTTGACTAGCTGCGTCTGCTGCAGCCTGCGCCTCTGCTTCAGAGGCATATTTTGGATCGCCATTAGCAAAATTGTGCATAACTTGTGCACCAACGTTACTTGTTTGTTCATGAATATCATCAGATAAGAAAAAATCTATGACATCTGCTGGATTATAAGTAAACCAATCAGTTCCTGATAATGGCGACATAACATCGGCAGGGATATTATATTTGAATCCATTTGTTGCTGTTGTATTACTCCATTGATTCTGACTTTGTTTATAACTCTTTTCTTGCGTTGAATAATAAAGACCAGTGTTAATGGTAGTAAAATACCCTATGTCTAGACTGTACTCTGTATCTAAGCGAACCTCTGATACTTCATCTTCATAATCACGACTAACAACTTGAACATTATTCGCATAATAATCTGACGCTTTTGATTGCGGTCCAGTCCATTCAAAAGAATCACCTTGCAATGCAAAGCTCACTGGCGTTTGTGCTGGGTTAGCTAAAGTGGCGATAAATCCATCACCAGACTCACCTGTTGTTTTTGAAGTTTGAGCATCAAAGAATACCATTAAGTCATTCGTGGCTTGCCACTCAACATTAAAGCCGACCATTGTTGTCTCATTTTCACGTGGAGTCACTGCTTTGTTGGCACTATTCCATTGTCCTATGCCTGTTGGCGTTCCATCGTCCCACAACTGATATACACCTTGAGAAACAAGTGTTTTAGGAATACGATTAAAACTCGTTACTGTACCATTCTCATCTATTTTCGAATTATATAGCGGTGATGAAAACCATCTACTCAGTTGGTCTTTATCTTCTGTTGAATCTAATTTTGAATACAATACATCGGCCGTAATGACTGTATCGTCATTAGGTGCCCATTGTGCTACAAGCGTACCACCAATACGGTCTCTTTCTCGTGTTTCAATAGTTTGAGATGCAGCTTGAGGTCTCCAATACTTTTCTGAAGTTGCTTCACCGTAAGGATCAGATCCTGTAATTACCGGATCCTGTCTATAGCCGCGGACACTATCACTATCGATTTGCGTGACTTTACTCTGATAGGCAAATGACGCTAACAAGGCAAAGTCCTCATCAAAGTTTTGACTAATTAATCCTGAAAAAGATGGGGATGTATCTTCTGATAATGTGTCATAGTTAGCCTTAGCGCTACCTACTGCTGTAAAGCCATCAAGATCAAATGGCCTCATTGTTTTTATATCGACAACCCCACCAATTGCACCTTCAATTTGAGAGGCTGTTGATGTTTTGTGAACATCAGCACCTGAAATTAGTTCAGACGCTAAAATGTCAAAAGAAAATGCTCTTCCACTATCACTGGTAGGCAAAGTTCGATTATTCAATAAAACTTTATTGAAATCAGGACCAAATCCTCTGATGGATACTTTAGAGCCTTCGCCGCCATTACGGTCAATCGTAACACCCGTGATACGTTGTAAAGACTCTGCAACGTTTTGATCTGGAAACTTACCGACATCTTCAGCAGAGATACCATCAATGATAGAATCCGAAAAACGTTTGTTATTAATCGACTGTACTAGGCTTCCTTTAATGCCCGTCACTTGAATTACTTCTATATCAGCTGCCGGTTCATCTGCCGCATTAGCGTAACTAGATACGGATGCTGCGCATAGTACACTCAGTACGGCACTGGTAAGTTTATTTAGATTAAATTTAGTTGTAGTTGTAGTTGTAGTTGTAGTTGTAGTTTTCATTTTATTCCCCATAGATATGTAGTTATATAATTTTCTCTAAAGATAGCTATTCACATACCTACTAACGTTAAGGGAATCAAAAAACACTTATATTCCTAACAAATAATTACCAATATTTTCATCTACCCAAAGCAAAACACTCAATAGCCTATTGTTTTAATTAACAAAATAAAAACATAAAAAATCAATCAAATATTTATAAAATACTTAAACGATTCACCTTAAGCTACGTTTTAAGTTGATTTCTTTACTGACTAATTTGAATTTAACTTACTCAATATGTAGCCACTTTTTATATTTTCTGGTGTTAAGCTCTCGGAAATATCACGAGTAATTAAAGAGGAGAATAATCAGGAAGATACGATTATAAACACTTCAAATTGGTAATTGAATTTATCTAGTTTTCTCTTTGCAATAATAGCTTTATTGCTAGCCTATTCCCGTGAAGGCATCACTGTATTACTCTGAAACATATTAGGTGTAGGCCAAGTATTACCTGATCTTATGAATATATTTTGTTTCACCGCATATCTGAAATTCAGCTGGCTATAAAAAGAGAAAATAGCAAGTAATGCCAATCAGGTAAGCTGACTGGCACTACTTGCTATTTTAGTTGTGCAAAGAATTTAAGTAATTATGCTTAATTATCTAGTCGTCACTAATTTTCAGGCAGTGAACAATAGCGTCTAAACCTAATAAGCATCAGTCCCATCAGCAGAGAAAATGATATAGCGCCACCGCTCGAGCTGCTCGTTTCAGCAGTTTCATTATCAAAGCCAGTGCCATCGGTGCCAGTACCATCGGTGCCAGTGCCGTCGGTACCAGTGCCATCTGTGCCTGTGCCATCGGTACCTGTGCCATCAGTACCTTTGCCATCAGTACCAGTGGCATCAACGCCTGTATACACAGACATTACTTCAGCATCACTTAAAGCAGAATAAAACACTTTCAGATCATCAATAGTCATTTTTGCATAATCACCGCTTGACGCTTTGCGACCAATTGCTTGCAGCGGTAAGTTAATGCCGACATTGAGCTCGTCAACAAACTCACCATCAACGTAGAGTCTTGTTTGCTCAGCTGTGCCAACAAACGTCAGGTGCTGCCAGTCATTAAGCGGTGTTTCGTGATTAAATACATAATTTTTAACGCCGTACACAGTAAGACCTACGTTTCTTTTTTCATAGATCTGCTCTAACATAAGCGCAGCCTCTTGAGAAGAGATCAAAGTACCCGCAAACACATCGCCTTGGCGCTTGACCCAAGTAGAGACTGTCCACTCACTGATCGACCCACTACCACTAATAGACATATAATCATCGATGCCATCAAACTGTAATCCGCCATCAAACTTTCCTACCGCTTTAGTCGTGCCAGACACTTCAGCAAGCGCACCACCGATTATATCGTAACCGATAAAGGCTGGGTCTTGGTCTTGACTATTGAAATCCCAATGATGAATCGCGCCATCTTCATTATCACCAGAATTACCGCCGTTAGGGGTCGCTTCATAAACAAGCACTTCGAACGGTGCTAAGGTGAATGTTCTCGGTCCATTGAAGTCACCCATTGCCGCATTGTCATTAAAAGGGTCAACCAATAAGTAATCTCGATCGGCATGGGCAGGTAAGTCAAACGCAGACTTCGGTGTTAAAGTAATTGTTGTACTAGTATCTTTTGGGTTTCTCAGCATTAAAATGCCTTTGTCTTTATGCCAAGAAGCTACACCGTAAACATTTTGCCCCTCAACCATACTTCCGCCGTTTCCATCAGGAACTATGTTGCCTGGTCGAGCACCAATAAAGTGACTATCTAACAACACTTCATGATTTGCACGTCCCCACTTGGCCGCCTCAGCTAACGCATCCCACATGGCTTCATTCATGTAACCTTCCATAGGAGTAACATACAGCTCTTGCAAATTAAAACCCATGGCAAAATAACTGCGCACTTCACCCTTCCAATCTTCAATCACTTGAGGATTGTTAAGATCGAGCATATCTCCATTGGCATCTTTACTATAGGATCTGCCTTGAAAGTGACGCCCTTGACCAATACCGTGCACCATCAACGAATTTAATGGAAACAATGGGTTTCTGGTCGTGATATCGTAAGCGGTATAATCACGGAAGGTCATATTGTCTTTACGCGGCCTATCTAGCGCGTCACCACCCCCTTTCCAAATGGAATCGAAGAACCACATAAAGTAAGGCGATCCCCACGTACCCACGGTAGTATTAATAAAAACCTCAGGATCCTTTGCGCGCATATCTTCCGACAGAGTCGCTACCGCATAAACATCATCAGCACCGAATATATTATCGAATTTAAACGCTTTAACACCAGCGTCTTGCTTTTCAAAAATAGCTTCTTTAAAAAAGTTGTAATAGGCAGGATCACTTACTTTGAAAACCTTCTGGCCATTATTAACGGTTTTTATTTGAATGTCAGGGTTGGCTTTTTGTGCGATCCTTATACGTTCAGCAACACCACTGTAGCCGCCACCGGGTGACATCCAAATGGCAATATTTGCATCGTAATTATCTGCAGCATTAATAATCGGCGTTAAACCAGTAGGCCATTTGCTAGGATCCATTTGCCAAATATGGCTAGCGGTATTGGTATTGAGGTTATCGTAACCATCGTCAACGAGGAAACCATCGAACTGAACGCCACGTTCAGTTACCAGCTCACGACCAAATTCTTCAATGCGGTCCAATAAGAAGCTTTCTTTTACCTCATGATGAGCCAAGTCCCACCAGGTGTTGTAATGTAAAAAAGGGTGATGTTCACTTGCACGTTCACGCTCTAGATAATACTGAAAGCCACGACGTAGTTGCGTATCAGGATAAAGACCCAATACCGAACTTTGCGCATAGGTTTGTCCTTGCGTGAACAAACTTTCACGCACGGCATAAGCCGTTGCTTTACCATCAGCTACAACATCTTGTGCCAGCGGGTTTTGCTGAGCAAAAAAGAATTGACCAGCTACCATAGGAGCGCCACCGGCGGTTGATTTGTTTTCACCAACGATAGTGGCACTTGCGCTATTAAAATCGATTAAACTAACGCGGTCGATATCCCAATCGCCCTGCTGCGCCGTTAATGAAACGTCCTGTACAATATAGTTAGCGCCATCACGTAGCATGGCACTCCACTCAAGACGCAATTGCTTATCCGAAGAGGAATAATCAAAGGGAATTGTCATTTTCCAGCCATTATTACGCTCAGATACTTTGATCGAATTAGGGTTGGCAAAAACTTGCTCAAGAGACGCACTGCCGGCAACCATATCAGTATCTACCAGCAAGGTACCGTCACCTAACGTGATGGTAAATAATTCGCCAACACTTAAAGGTGGAGTCTTCCCTGACAATTTATCGGTGATCTGGCTCATAGTGAGATCACCATCTGCCAGAGAAAACGTTGCGCTCAGGACATCGTTAGAGAAGGTTACTTGATCGTTATTGTCAGATGCACTGGCATTGCCTGGTGCGGTTAGACTCGGAAAATCTGTCGCCAACAAAGGCAAAGACAAAAACATACTGCAATATAGTAATTTTTTTGCAGACGAAATTTTATTTTTAACGCGCATTCTCTTTCCTCAAATAGTTATAAAATTGGTATCTTGAAAATTAACGCCAATTGAATATCAAAGAAAAAACGCTTACCGACACTTTTCTTATTTACAATAAAATCAACGTTATTACAAAACACCTTATATGACTTCAACTACAGCCATTATTAAGCTGGTAATTTTGTTTATATATACTCATCATTAAAATTTTTATCGTATAAATACAAAACCACACAATAGTTATAAAACATCACGCGCCACTTTTCAATAACTTTCATTCACCTTCACTTGGTTACGGCAAAATAAAAAAATAAAAATAAACAGAAAAAAGGAAGTAAAAGAAAGAAAGTAAAAGAAAGGCAACTATAAGTTAGTAAACGTAATAAAATAAAGAAGATAAGATATAATTAATCACCACAGCTTATTACTACGGTGACTAAAACAGTGATAGATGAAAAAGTAAACGTAACCTGCATAAAGCAACCTAATAACTCATTATCTTCCATGAGTAGACGTTTTTCATATCCCGTAAAACTCTGCAGTAGTTAGTCGCCCTGCTCATCTCTGTTCAAAGCGACTATCGAGTTCGTTATAACAACACTAATTCAAATGGGTAGCTAAAAAGCTGGCAATACGTTTAAAATATATCGCTCTATTGGCTTCGGTAGCAATTCCATGACCTTCCTTATCAAAAATCAGGCTGTCGAATTTTTTATTATGTTTTGTTAGCGCAGCTGCCAAGATTTCATAGTGAGAAAAATGTGCCCGGTTGTCTTTTTCACCATGGATCAATAATAGCGGTAGTTCTATTTTCTCCACCTGTGCCACTGGAGAAAATTTGGCTAATTCACGCGCTTCTTTACCGATCACTTTAGCTAAATAATTTTGTCCGTAGCGACTATCTTGAATATCGCCCGCTTCATATAGTTGCACTAGATCATAAACTCCCACAAGGCCAATAGCACACTTATAGAGCTTTTGTGCAATGGTCGGCGCCATTAATGCCGAGTAGCCACCAAATGATGCGCCCAAGATGCAAGCTTTGTCATTACTAATGTTTTCTTGCTTTTGGGCCCACAGGGTTGCATCAATAATATCCTGCTGAATTTTTCCGCCCCATTGACGATATCCAGACTCTTCAAAACCTAAGCCATAACCACCTGAGCCACGAAAATTAACTTGAAGCACGGCATAACCAAGCGAGGCAAAAAACTGGACCTCAGCATTATACCGCCAATAATCTCTCGGACCGTGTGGGCCCCCATGTGGCATGACAATTAAAGCAGTATTGTCTTTTTCACCCGATGGCAGTGTTAAATACCCATGTAAGCTGACTCCGTCTCTTGCCTTAAAATTAATAGCTTTAACTTCAGCCATTTGTTTAGGATCAACCCATGATTGGGAGTTAAGCAACAAATTGATTGATTTTTTTACTGTATCGACAATATAAAACCGCTTAGGCTTGGTTGCACTCTGTACTTGCGCCAACATCAATTTATTATCTTTGCTTGTACTGGTAATGTGTACCGTATCGCCTGGAAACGACGAAAACAATACCGGCAACCACTTCGACTCGGCATGGTCTGCATTAATAATGTGAACATCCGGATAACTGGCGTCAAAATAGACCGATAACAAGTCATTGGTATTTTTGTCAAACACATATTTTGATGCATCAACGATAGGGTGATGAAAAACAATTTTTTTACTGCCGGTGTCTAAATCATACAAAAAAACTTTATCTGTGGAGTTGCTATAGGAAGCTTCAATATAAACTTTGTTGGTTTGGGCAGTAACCCCAATCACAGTGTATTTTTGAACATCGTCCCCCAGATTAAGCTCTGCTAGTTCTTGCCAAGAACTATTTTTGAATTGATGGATAACCCCAGTATTCTTTATATCTGCTGCGCTTTTATCAAGCCCAATAGCAAAGGTAAGTTCTCCTGATGCAGAAAAAACATAACCCGCATAATTTGACGGCGACTCAGTAATAAACTGCGCTCTACCGTTATAAACATTCAGTTTATAAATATTGCTTTTTTCACCATAACTATTACGTCCCCAAGGTTGTAAACGTATGATAATGTGACGTTCGTCGGCGGGTAGCAAGTGCTCGATGGTAGCATAACCAATTAATGAATTAAGCCTTTTTGTGTCACCATAAGTAACACTAGAACTAAGCGAAATAATTCTTTTTTTCAAGGATCCATCAAAATTAAATGCCAATAGTTGACCTGTCAAACTTTCAGCTGCAAGGTTACTGAAATCACGAGTAAAAGAGACAGCAAGTCGCGTATCATTTAACCACACAGGATTAATAGGGCTCTCTTTTGTACCCGCAGGTATATGGCTTAATATGGCTAAAGTTTTGCTATCAAGCACAGCAACTACGCCCTTTCCTTCTTTCGTTGTCATTTCAACAGCTAAATATTCACCAGTTGGCGAAATAACAACATTGTCGTACTGACCAAAGCGGGCAAAGTGTTCTACTGACAATTTAGCTGCGAAGGGAGTCGACATCCAGAAAAGACTGATAGCAACTGTAATGATTTTTAACATAATTATCCTTAATGTAAGTTTGAGTAAAGGTTGAAAGTTTATAATCAGTAATCACCGGCAGAGCCGGCAGTATGATGAACGCCCCTTTATGCTTCTGTAGTAGAGCTAACCACAAAAGTGCTGTTATCAAGTTTCACCTCATTACTCTCTGGAGGGGTACACTCACTGCCATCGCCTACACTGTTGACAATAAAGCTCTCTGAGGAAGTTTTCCCCAGTATATCTTCCAATGACACTTCAACCACATCTGAAACTTCAGCAGAAATCAGGATACAACGTGCTTCGGGCGCTTCATCAGCAGTGACAGTGCTGCCATTTATTTTGATGGTATATTTAAATTGCGGTGTGCTTGAATCGGGAACAGACCAAGAAACAGCTGTAGTTGATGCAGCATCTACCGCAAAATCGATAGTCGGTTTTACTGATGATGAAGGAGTGCTATTGCGATAAAGTGTCGCTGAGGTATCGACACTGGGTATAATATTACCTCCTGACGACATGGTGTAATAACCACTGGTAGCGGTCGCGTCAAAATTATCATTATAATCTTGGGTAGCACTTTCTTGGACAACACGGAAGTTGGCTTGACTAAATCCGGTCCAGCTGCCATCGGTAAATCGTTTATGACCATTACTAAAATAAGCGCTTCTAGCATTACTGCCACTGCCAAGCCAGTCCTCAATAAAAGTTCCCGTTGAAGAGTTAAACCTTACGTTGGCAACGGGGTAGTCCATAGTAACAAGGTGAGTCCATTTATTGTTTAATTGGTCATGCGACCAATAACCAAAGTAGGTATGACCATTATAATCCCATGCTTTAGCTAATAAAGTATACCATTGGTCGGATTCCCAACCTAAGCCAAAGTTCCACGACTTTAAGCCTGTTCCTTCGGGACCATATTTATCCACATATGTGCCTGCTCCTTGGTAGCGGGCAACAATAGGCTCATTGTTTGCTTTGGGATCCCAAAAAGTGAAGATATAACTTCGCCCATCTGCGTGATCTTGAATACCGGCAAAACCGCCGCCTTCTGCCCCCCCATTCCAATTAAGGATTGAATAATAAGTGTAAGTCGCTAAACCGGATGAGGGCACATAAACATCTTGCATGATAATATCGCCTGCACCAGCATCGTTGAAATTTAACCACACTGATGCGGCCCTATCCTCAGCATTTGCCGCAGTCAAAATGCCACAAGTTAATGCTGTTGTAATAAGTTTTTTGTACATTTTTATTCCTCGTTTTTTGCTCTTTTTAGGCATTGAAGATCTATTTTCAACGTTCTCTACGTACGCCTCTTCCTAAGGAATTACTCCTTCATTCAATCTTGCTCGGCACATACACTAATACCAATGCTATTAGTGTATGTGCCGAGCAAATGCTTTAAAATGACGATAGACTGCTCAGTCATTATTTAATTGAATAATTGCTATTGGCTTATTGCATTATTCGACGCCAATATTTATTTCTGCTGCCGATGCCCATGGGTTACCGTCAACTTCTTTAAGGGCAACAAACTTAAGATAACGGCCGGGGGTTGCCGATATAAGCACTGATTTCGTTTCATTATTACTTTCCCAAATACCGCTTGCTACTGCCTCACCAAAGTCGCTATCTGAATCGCTGATGTAGAGCTCATATTCACCGACAGTGCCGTTGATACCACTGTCCTGTCTGGGGGTATAATCAAATTGCACCACTGAATGGCTTGTGGTTAAATCGATAATAATTTCATGCGGGTATTCAGCAAGTGTGCCACTGTATGCGGTATGCCATGTAGTACTCTCATCGCCATCAAATGCATTAGCCAAAGCGCCATTTTCACCTGCTGATTCAGCTTCCGAGCTTGAACTAACCACAAAGCTGCTATTGTCTAAAAATTTGGTGGGATCAACGCCAACGTTTAATTCTGCAGCTGAAGCCCAAACACCACTGCCATAGGTGGTAACAAACTTTAGGTAACGGCCATTTACTGCATGAAATGTCGCTGTTTTAACCGTAGCGTTGCTGTCCCAACGACCAATAGCAACTGCATTGCCAAATTCTGTATCACTATCACTGACATAAATTTCATAACCCGCCACTGTACCTTTGCCTGCGTCTTCTCTTGGTGTGTAATCAAAGCGGTTAACTGCAAAGTTTTCACCAAGGTCAATCACAACGTTATGTGGATATGCAGGGGCATCGTCGCCCCAGGCGGTATGCCACAGAGTTGTAACATCACCGTCAAATGCCAAAGCAAGCTCATGGCCCGGCTGCGCCACTGAAGAGGAGCTAACCACAAACGTTGAGTTATCGAGTAGTTCGCTATTAACCGTTACATTTTCTATATGGTTATTTGGAACAGGCAAGGTAGAAAAGTCTATGTTTGGCTGCACACCGGGACTAACGGAAAACTTGCTGTTTTTAGGCGTGTTATCACTAAAGAAACCGGTATTTTTCATGTAAAAAACACCATTCTCCACACCGCCTTGATAATCCAAACGGGCTTGTTTGTTGGCCGTGGCATCATAGGTAAAAGTCGCTTCAGTTATTGGGTGCCATTGTCCAGACTCACTATAAACCCAGTGGTTTTTGTACAAACCTTTACGCTCAAATTGCCCAGCTCCGGTATTGAAGTTCTCTAAGAAGGAGCCTGAGTTACTGATATAAGCGGTTGTATTCGGTCGACGGAAGCTAGCAATTACTTTCCATTCGTTGGTCTCTGGCGTGAAGAAGTAACCGGTATAATCAGTTTTACCTGCTTCTTCACTTGGTTTTATGTTGACCAATAGTTTGTAAGTAGTCGCCGCTTGCCAATTGTAAACATAATAACTTTGTCCACCTGAGCCTTCGCCACCAAATTGACCTGTGGTAACGCCCTCGCCTTTACCAAGCAGTTGTATTCTATCTTCCTCTGGAATTGAATTAGGATCATCGGTTTGAAATGGGCTCCACACTGAGAACAAAACTCTTCGCTCTGTTGCAGAATTAACCTGAATGCCCATATAACCTTCACCAAAACCATTGGTCATAAAATATGTGCCTAAGGTGTCACTTCCTTGGGGTACTTCTATCTCTGAATAAAACCACTCATTATTTTCACCTGGGTTAGGTTTTGTATAACCTAAGTGAACAGAGGGCCCTCTGCGCCCCCAATAAAAGTCATCTTTTACATAAAAGTTATCACCTTGGGCAGCTGGGCCGCCAATGAGCAGATGCGAGATCTGTGGGAAAGTGCCACTAGAGCTGCTCATGCCACGGATAATAACTTTCTGGTAACCAACTTCAGTAACGCTAAATTCCCCTACCCGGATCACTTTTTCATTGGTGTTTAATAATTCAACAACTTGCTGCTCATTATTTAGACTGACTTCAATGCTTGCTTGGCCAGAAATAACATTACCTTTAACCCCGATGTTAATAGCGCCAACACGACTCACATAAACATAAGTTACCAACTCATCATCTGCATTGGTCCAGTTGCTGATGCCCTGATCACTGATCAGACTATTAGATTCATTGACTTTCCCTAAAATCCAACTATTCCCGCCAAGTGGAATTTCGACAGAAAATTCAGGCAGAGGATCCCCGCCGGTGCCAGTGTCAGTACCTGGATCAGTGTCTGGGTCAGGCTGTGGCTCTGGGTCAGGCTGTGGCTCTGGGTCAGGCTGTGGCTCTAGGTCAGGTTGATTAGTGTCAATTGGATCAGGTACTGATTTGGGCTCTGAAGACTCCCCGCAGCCTGTTGCCAGCAAAGTAGAAATTAACGCGGTAAAAAATAGTTTAATTAGTGTATTACAATTCATGTTTTCCCTCATATATTGTTGTAATTGGTGAATATAAAGTCAAAGTTCAAGTTGAGTGATGCTTTTTCAAACTTACTATTTTTTATAAAAATGAAGTGAGTTTTTGACGACTAAGAAATAGCGTAACAACCGCTAACATCAGAATGACTATTGAGCTAGACTCAGGTACTGTTTCAGGGGCTGAAGATGCTGTTACCACGTTTGAGTTAGAAAAACTGACTTCATAATCATCGAATGCAGCAAAGCTGTAAAAAGTCATTAACATTAAAAGTACTGAAACCATCGCTGATAGCCGTTAAACCTAAACGAACTATCCATTAGTGATGCTTGATATTGATCTGCTTCACTATAAACATGTATAGGGTTTGCTATATCACTTCTACCACAGTCGCTAAAGCTCCAGTTGTAACTAATACCAATTCCATTAAATTTATTCCCACCTCAGAGCTATGGCAGAGAAGTAATAACAAATTTGTGCTGTTATTACTTTTATGACAAGTTCCCAAGGGCGAGTTTAAAAGGCTTACAAGCGGCGTTATTGATTTTGACAAAGGAATAACCATCCTCATCAGTCAACCCTTCCTACTAAAAGTCAATTTATTGCCAACTATGCTGTTATAACTTCCGTTAGTTTGCGCAACAGGAGGTTCATTGAAAGTCGAAGGCTCACCGTAAACTTTAATTTCGGCAGTACTTGCCCAAACATTCCCCCTGCGACAAGCTTTAGATAACGCCAAGCAATCGGCGAAGAGAAGGCAGCCTTGCCATCGTTATTACTAGCCTAGCTTTCAATGCTACCGGACTAACAAAACGACGAGCTAAGCTACCGACATAAATTTCATCGCCTACAACTGCTCTTAATTATGTATTTCCACTCATTACTTAGACAGTGAACAATAGCGTCTAAACCCTATAAGCATAAGCCCTAGCAACAAAGGTAACGATGTACCACCACCACTTGAACTAGCTGGTTCATCTACAACGGGTTCATCAACAACGGGATCGTCAACAACGGGTTCGTCAACAACGGGGTCATCAACAACGGGGTCATCAACAACGGGTTCGTCAACAACGGGGTCGTCAACAACGGGTTCGTCAACAACGGGGTCATCAACAACGGGTTCGTCAACAACAGGCTCGTCTAATGTTTCGTAAATGTTAATTTCACTAGCACTTGCCCAAGCATTACCATTGACTTCACTGAGGGCACGAAAAATGACATAACGCCCCTGTGTTGGTGTAAAAGAGGCGATACTTTCCGTAGAGGTTTTTCTCCACGTGCCCCAGGTTACGGGGCTATCACCAATGCTAGCTGAATTACTGACATAAATTTCATAGTCTGCAACTGTGCCGTTTCCGCCATCTGCTCTTCGCTTATATTCCACGGTGGAAACCGCATAGTCAGCGCCTAAATCAATAATCACATCGTGCGGGTAATCAGGATCAGGATCGGGTGTCCA
>Ga0105356_10000613_pt1 | contig 34027 bp, 29 predicted proteins | sample GOMGulsemesocosm_3_FD_83502 | JGI IMG/M metagenome (GOLD analysis project Ga0105356, IMG submission 83502) | Methane-oxidizing microbial communities from mesocosms in the Gulf of Mexico - GOM9D Gulf of Mexico | ecosystem: Environmental > Aquatic > Marine > Cold seeps | place: Gulf of Mexico...
TAGGCGAGGCATTACCAAGAAATTTAGTGCTAAAGTTTCCCCGGGCGTAGTCGATAACTTGGTTGAGGCAATGAAATGCTGTAAAAACCCAGTGAGTATGACGAGGTATCATGAATAGAGCTGCTGCGCTAAAGAGTTACAACAACGTACAGGTTGACGCCGGGGTCGAGTCTGCCAGCGCTCACCGCCTTATCGAAATGATGTTTGAAGGCCTGTTAACCCGCCTAGCTCAGGCCAAGGGGGCCATTGCCCAGGGTAATATGGAGCTGAAAGGCAAAAAAATCACCGATTCCATCAGTATTGTGCTGGGCCTACGGGACTCTCTGGATCTAGAGACCGGAGGTGAGATGGCGGCAAATTTGGATGACTTGTACGATTATATTCAGCGCACTTTGTGGCAGGCCAATTTGAAAAATGACGCAGGCCTAATCAACGAGTGTGGCACCCTGGTCAGCCAAATCTCCACCGCTTGGCGCAAGATTGGTAAAACATAGCCCGTCACTCGTTTACCCCCCCCTGTGAGCGGTCCCAATTTGCGGTCGTCACTTTCCTTTCTCTGCCGGTTACCTATCCGTAGCGTATTCTAAGTCGCTGCTGGCCGGGAGCATTCATAGTATACATAGGCCACAAACGGCAATTGCTGGCCGCACAAGGCCTGCGATAGCCGCTTAGGTAAGCTGTTCGCGGCTTGAGTTTTCGCCTGCAGACCGCTCATACCACTACTTTCAGATTATTGGCACCGTTTATGCTTTGTTGTGATTACGGCGACGACTTTTTGCCGCTTTGGTTTCTATATTGAGGATGAACTATGAGCATTTCTGTAACGCGCGCTGCCATTGAAATGGAACAGCGCTCCGATGAGCTATCTCCCTACGACGTGATAACACTGTTATTAGACGGTGCCTTGGAGCGGGTCGACCAGGCCAAAGCTACCCTGGCGGCGGGCAATACAGAGGAGGCGGGTGAGTTGATGGGGCGTATTGTCGGCATTATCAACGGTCTGCGCGGTAGTCTCGATTTTGAAAAGGGCGGCGAAATAGCAGTCACCCTAGACAACCTTTACGATTATATTAACACCCGTCTATGTGCCGCCGAAGCTGAAACCGGTAACGACATACTGGTTGAGGCCAATGCGCTGCTAAACCAGGTAAAATCGGGCTGGGACGGTATCGCTGCCTAGTACGGCTGTCGCCTCAGTGCTCAGTTCAGCGCTGGGCACAGGCCGCTACTGTATACGATTTTCGCTGTGACTGGCGCCACTGCGCTACTGGTTGTGGGCGCTCGCGGCTGATAAAAATAGCTGCGGTTAAAGCTTTGGCCGAATTTGCCGCTATACTCAATGAAGCTTACTTTTTCTTTATTGAGGTTTTCCATGCCAGTTATTCCGCTCTCTCAGCTCGAATTGACCCGCGCCCGCCGTGATATGGAGAAGGCGATGGACGCCGGTGACTGGCAGCGGGTGGGCAAACTCGACGGTTCCCTGGACCGGGTAATGGATTGTGCTACCGGCGACGACGATCGCGATATCGGTTCGCTGCTCAACGAAATGGGCAACTTGCTGCAGGTCTACAAACAATTGATGAAAACCTGTGAAGACCAAGAGCATCTGCTGGCCACAGATCAAAGCTCTTCAAAATAGTGATATAACAGAGGTATTCTCTGTGGCTATCAACGACAAAACTTCCCTCTACCGCCAGGTCGATCTCGATGCTCGAGTCGCCGCCGCTTCCCCCCACCAATTGATTGCCATTCTCTTTGTCGAGGTCATAGGTGCGTTAAAGCGCACGCTTATGGCTCTGGACAGTGGCGATAAGCCACGTCAGGGCCAGCAGGCCGGTCGCGCGATAAAAATACTGAGCGGCCTGCGCGAGAGTCTGGATGCCGGGGTTGACAGTGAATTACCACACCAGCTCGACCGCCTGTACGAGTATATGCAGCGCCTAGTTTTTGAGGCCAATCGCGAAAACAGCAGGGCGAAGCTTGAAGAAGTCATGGACTTATTAGTAACCATTCAATCGGGTTGGGAGGGTATTGCCGATCAGGCCAACTGATCTGATATTGAGGCGTTGTTGGCACAGTGCAACAGACGCATTGCCTTTGCAGCCGGCTTTTGGCACTATATAACGATTGCCTACTGGTAGACGCTTCTAGTGTCTAATGGGTGGGCGCGGCTGTTGTTGGCATTGTGCCTGTAGTGGCGGCTTACTCAGTACTATTCCCTATAGAAGGGTGTGGTTCTGACAGTTACTATTTACTCAATACTATAGTGTAAGGTTGTGACTTTTGATCGACCCCTTCGTACAGAATATTGAGCCTCAAGAGCGGGCAAAAATCCTTGTGGTTGAGGATAACCCGGTTGAAAATCTGCTGGTCTCAACAATGCTTCAAAATGCCCAATTTGAAGTGCTGTCGGTAGATTGCGGTCGGGACGTGCTCGAAAGTGTTATCAGCTACCACCCCGACCTGATTTTGCTCGATGCGTTGATGCCGGATCTTGACGGTTTTGAAGTCTGTGAATTAATTCGCGGGCAGCCGGTTGGTGAGTTTATCCCGGTGATTATGTTGACCGGCCTGGACGATATGGCGTCCATCGACCGCGCCTACGATGTCGGCGCCACTGACTTTTTTACCAAACCTATTAATAACTCTATGCTGGTTCACCGCATTCGTTATCTGCTGCGAGCGCGTCAGATAATGGACCAGTTGCGCATGAGCGAGCAATCCTTAGCCAGTGCGCAGCGCGCGGCCAAAATGGGGCACTGGGTATACGACCTCAATAAAGAAGCTTTCAGCCTCACCGCAGAGGTTCAGCAGCTGTACAATCTGCCGGCCGATTACGACAGTCAGAACTCTTCGCTGTTGGTGCAGTGCTGCCACCCTGGCGATAAAGCGGGTTTAGAGGCCTGTATTGCCTCCTGTATGGAAGATCACAAAGAAACCCATATCGAGCATCGCTTTGTTGATGACGGCCCCGACGTGCGCTACTTCGAGGTGCATTTGTCGGTGATGAAGGGTGGCGACGGTGAAGTCACCCACCTGCTGGGGCTTAGTATTGATATTACCGAGCGCAAGGAGAGCGAGCAGCAGATTCTACGCTTAGCCTACTGCGATCGCTTGACTAATTTACCCAACCGTTATCTGTTGGAGTTGTATGTCGATCAGGCCATTCCGGCGGCGCATATGCGGGGCCGCAGCGTGGCTATGCTTGGCATCGACCTAGATCTGTTTAATCGTATTAATAACTCTATGGGTCACAGTGCCGGCGACGAGGTGCTGACGCAGCTCAGCGAGCGTCTAGTCAATATGCAAGGCTGTGGCGATGTGTCGGTTTTTCTCAATACTCTGGCGATGCCTTCGATGTTGGGGGAGGGCAGCGCCGGTATGGTGGCTCGCCTCGCCGCGGATACCTTTGTATTGGTGCTGCCAATGGTGGATCGCGGTTCCGAGCAGGCAGAGCGCCTTGCCGACACCATTAAAACCAGCTTTCAAAGTCCCTTTGTCTATCGCGGGCAGGAGCTGTTTGTCACTGCAAGTATTGGCATCACCTATTCGGATTCCGGTAGCTCTCTGGCCGCCAGCTTGCTGCAGCAGGTGGACCTGGCAATACACGAAGCCAAGACCCACGGTCACAACGTGGTGATGAGCTATAGCGGTGACTTGGTCTCCAAGGTGTCAAAACATCTGGCCATTCAGAGCGATCTGCGCAAGGCACTGCGCAATGGTGAGTTTGAAATGTACTATCAGCCCAAAGTCTCGCTGGCGACGGGGGCGGTGGCGGGGTTCGAGGCCCTGGTACGTTGGTTTCATCCCGAAAAGGGTATGATTCCGCCGGATCAATTTATCACTATTGCCGAGGAAACTGGGCAGATCGTGGAATTGGGCCAGTGGGTGCTGGAGTCCTCTTGCCGTCAAAATCAACAGTGGATCGAGTCGGGATTGGTTGACGTGAGAGTTGCAGTCAATGTGGCCGCAAGGCAATTTAAAGAAGGTAATCTGGTGGCTGTGGTGGAGGATGTGTTGGCCCGTACCGGCTTGGATGAGCGCAATTTGGAGTTGGAGATCACTGAGAGTGTGTTGATTTCCGACCCAGATACCGGTGATCACATGAAAGAGTTGCGTGCCAGGGGGGTTACTATGGCCCTCGATGACTTTGGTACCGGCTATTCGTCGCTCAGTTATATAACCCGTTTTCCGATCGACACGATAAAAATTGATCGCAGTTTTATCAAAGATATCACCTTGGGCTCTGAGCAGGCGGCTATTGTATCTGCTGTTACCTACTTAGCCCACGAACTGAAGTTTAAGGTGGTGGCCGAGGGCGTCGAAACCGATACCGAGCTGGAGGTTGTTAAGCAGTTGCAGTGCGACGAGGTACAGGGCTATTATTATTGCAAGCCGATGTCTGCTCCGGACGTCGCTATGTGGCTGCAAGCCCGCTCACAGGTCGAACCCAGCCCTGCCAAAAGCGCCAAATAATTAACTCTCCCCCCCCGATTGAGTCAATAGCGCCGATTCCCGGTGCCAACAGTTTGACCTATAGAAGAAAATACACTTAAATATACTCCGCAAATGTCAAAATATTGTTGGGTTTCTGCCTTCGGGCGTATGGTTCGTTGACTATCGAGCCCGAGCTTAGCTGTTCGTTCATGTTGTAAGGTTAGCTCTATGTGGGAAAATTTCACTATTGTGGTGGTTGATGACAATCAACAGCGCCGTCATGATACGCAGGTCATTGTCGAATTTTTGGGTGAGAACTGTGCTGCTTATAGCGCAGAGGCTTGGACTGCTCTGCTCGCTCAAGCCGGCGCGGGCAAAGACAGCGAAAATATAAAAATGCTGATATTTGGCGCTGATGATGGCGGTGTTAATGACCCCCTAGGCCTCAGATTGCAGCAGGCGCAAAGCTGGGATCGGGCCTGTCCGATTGCCCTTATTGGCGATGCTAGTCACTGTGAGCGCTATCTGGCAATGGTGGAGGACATCGATCTGCAGCACAAAGTTATCTGTAGTTTGCTGGCACCACTCAACTACAATAATCTACTCGATACTCTGCACCGGGCCCAGGTCTATCGCGAACAGTACGCGATTAATTCCGGTCGTACGCAGCAGCGCGATGTGCAGCTCTTTCGCAGCTTGGTCGGTACCAGCAGAAAGTTGAAGAATGTGCGTGAGATGATGGCTCAGGTAGCCGACAAAGATATCACTGTATTGATTACCGGTGAGTCGGGAACCGGTAAAGAGGTGGTGGCCAGAACCTTGCACTACAATTCTAATCGCCGAGAAATGCCATTTGTGCCAGTCAATTGCGGCGCGATTCCTCGGGAGCTGTTGGAAAGTGAGCTGTTTGGCCATGAAAAAGGTGCTTTCACCGGGGCGGTTAGCAGTCGTGCAGGGCGTTTTGAGATGGCTCAGGGTGGCACCTTGTTCCTCGATGAGATCGGCGATATGCCGCTAGATATGCAGGTAAAAATACTGCGGGTATTACAGGAGCGAACCTTCGAACGGGTCGGTGGCAATAAGACGATCAAAGCCGATGTGCGCATACTCACCGCCACCCACCGCAATTTAGAGGATATGATCGCCCAGAATGGCTTTCGAGAAGACCTTTATTACCGCCTCAATGTGTTTCCGATTGAGATGCCGGCACTGCGTGAGCGCGTGGAAGATATACCGCTATTGTTAAACGAGTTGATAACGCGGCTCGAAAATGAGAAGCGCGGTTCTATTCGATTTAATTCCGCGGCGGTTATGTCGCTGTGTAGTCACGAGTGGGCGGGCAATGTCCGGGAGTTGGCCAATCTGGTTGAGCGCATGGCGATTTTACATCCCTACGGTGTGGTTGGGCTCAAGGAATTGCCGAAAAAATTTCGCCACCTCGAAGATGACAGCGACGAAGTTATTATGCCGGAGTCTTCGAAGGAGGGCGCGCCGTTGGCGGCGGATGCGGAGGTCGCTGCGAGATTGCCGGTCAACGGTATTGATCTCAAGGAATACCTGACCAACTTGGAGCGCAGCTTGATCAAGCAGGCACTGGATGACAGTGTTGGGGTGGTCGCCAGGGCTGCGGAGAAACTCAATATTCGGCGCACTACCCTGGTGGAAAAAATGCGTAAGTACGACTTACAGCGTAAGTGATCAGTCGCCCGCTCAATGAGTTGTTGTTCTATGCAGGCGCGGGCATTCTAGCTACAAAGGCAGTCCGCGCTACTAAACTAAAAAACCGCTGAACTCACCAGTGCCGTCGGGTGCTGGTCTTTAGTGCTGTCGATCATTTCTTCATTCCCGCAACAATCACCCCGCTATGGTAACCATTCACAACACCCAATCGATGCGCCAATAGTTTGACCTCGATTAACTGACCTATTTATAAGCTGTTGTTTTTATTGAAAATAAAAAGTAGGCACGGTGTTTGCAAAGACATGGTAAAGGACCCTCTTGCGTCAAAAGAGTGGTCACCCTAGCGAGCGAAACAACAGCGGAGTTCCGATGCCTCATACAGTTTTAGAGCACAGTGTGCAGTCTCTCCCTCAGCGGGGCCTTCAGCGTGGCCCCCAGTCTACCATCGGTGGAGATCTAGGCACGGGGGAATACGGAGCTAACGAAGAGCGAATTGCCCTGTCGGCCCAGTTGGCAAAGACCTATCGGGAAATGGAGCGGCGGGTCGGCCACTTACATCAAGAATTGCAACAGGTTGCTCAGCAGCGGTTGCTGGACCTCAACGAGAAGGAGCGGGTCAGCAGCCGCCTAGAGAGTCTGCTCAATTTACTTCCCGCCGGTGTTGTGGTGCTCGACAGTAAAGGCGTGGTGAGTCAGTGCAACCCGGCGGCGCTGGAGTTTTTAGGCGAGCCTTTGGAAGGACAGTTGTGGAGGGATGTGATAAGCCGCTGCTTTGCACCCCAGTTAGACGACGGCCATGAGATTTCACTAAAGGATGGCCGCAGAATCAGTATGGTGACCCGCTCTTTCGAGGGTGGCGACCCCGGGCAATTAATACTGCTCACCGACTTGACCGAGACCCGCGAGTTGCAAACACGTTTAGGCCGCCATCGTCGCCTGTCTGAAATGGGTCGTATGATGTCTTCATTGGCCCATCAAATTCGCACACCACTATCGGCGGCGATGCTTTACGCAGGCCATTTGTGTGAAACCCCGCTGACCCCGCAGCAGAGTCAGCGTTTCTCCGAAAAAGTACTGTCGCGGCTGAACCATCTGGATCAGCAGGTAAAAGACATGCTGATTTTCGTCAAGGGTGACGTCAAATTGACCGACACCTTGAGTATGGAGACGTTGTTAGAGGCCTGGGAGAGGGCGATGGAAGTGCCTATCGGCAGTAGCGGTTCACGTTACTTGATTTCAGTTGACTGCCCCGAGGCACTAATCCAGTGCAATATCGACTCAATGGTTGGGGCGCTGATGAACCTAGTGAACAACGCTATCCAGTCGGTCGGCAAAGGCGTATCGCTGACGATCGAGATAGCCCTTATCCGCGACCAATCCGGCGCAGGGCAAGTGAGAATTGAGCTGGTCGACGATGGCCCTGGTATGAGTAGTGAGCAGCTAAAAGAACTGCGGGAGCCTTTCTATACGACCAAATCCCAGGGTACCGGCCTCGGTTTAACCGTAGTGAGGACTGTAGTGCAAGCACATCATGGCAGCTTTGCGTTGCATTCTATCCCCGGGCAGGGCAGTCGCGCCAGTATTCTACTGCCGGTTTTCGACAGTGCCCCTGTGGGCAACCCCTGTGGGCTAATAGCCACCAATGTGAGGAGTCTAAAACAATGAACAGGACAGCAATGAAATTGTCGGCAACTATATTGGTGGTGGAAGACGACCGCGATTTACGTGACGCACTGGTAGATACGTTGGAGATATCTGGCTGTACCGTGTTGCAGGCAGATTGTGCGGAGAACGCTTTGACAATGTTGCCGGGCCGCCCGATCGATATGGTAGTGTCGGATATTAATATGGGAGCTATGGACGGCATTGCCCTGTTAAAGGAGATTCGCCGCTTGTACCCGCAAATGCCGGTTCTACTGATCACTGCCTTTGGTAGTGTCAGTTCCTCGGTTGACGCGATCAGAAGTGGCGCGGTGGACTATTTGGTCAAGCCCTTTAAGCCGCAGCTATTGGTCGATGCGGTGAGTCGCCATGTAGGAATTGCCAACCCCGATGTTGGCGACGAACCGGTGGCGGTCGACCCGGAGAGCCAGCAGCTGTTGCAGTTGGCTAGGCGGGTATCGGAAACTGATTCGACGGTGCTTATCTGTGGCGAATCGGGTACCGGCAAAGAAGTACTGGCCCGTTATATTCACCAGCATTCGCCCCGGGCGAAAAAGCCTTTCGTGGCGATTAACTGCGCCGCTATTCCGGAGAATATGCTGGAGGGTATGTTATTTGGACACGAGAAAGGAGCATTTACCGGGGCCTATAGCAGCGCTCCAGGCAAATTCGAACAAGCCAATGGTGGCACTTTGTTACTGGACGAAATATCGGAGATGGATATCGGCCTACAGGCGAAAATACTGCGGGTTATTCAGGAGCGTGAAGTGGAGCGCTTAGGGGGCCGTAAGGCGATCGATTTGGATGTTAGGATTCTGGCCACCACTAATCGACAGTTGGCAGCCGAGGTTCAGGCCGGACGCTTTCGAGAAGACTTGTTCTACCGTTTGAGTGTGTTTCCGCTGCAGTGGCAATCGCTGCGAGAGCGACCATTGGATATTATTCCGCTGGCGCAGAAATTACTGGGCATGCACACCCGTAAGATGGGGCGGGTGTCCGTGGTGCTGGATAAGAGTGCCCACCAGGCGTTGCTGGAGCACAGTTGGCCCGGCAACGTTCGAGAGTTGGACAACGTAGTACAGCGGGCGTTGATTATGCAGCAGGGCACAGTGATATCGGATTTTCACCTGCGCCTAGACCCCTTTGATCACTCACCTCGCGGACCCAGTGCGGTGGGTGCAGCAGTGCAGCAGGTGCATGGGGCTATATCCAGTAGCAGTGCTGTGGATATCGCCGCCGAAGACAGTGGCGCGCTCGGTGATGACTTGCAGCGCAGAGAGTTTGAAATTATTGTCGATACGCTGAAAATGGAGCGTGGATCGAGGAAAAATACAGCCGAAAAGTTGGGCATTAGCCCGCGTACACTGCGTTATAAGTTGGCGCGAATGCGCGACGAGGGAATTAACTTTGACCGTGCACTGGGCGCGCTCTAGCGCGGGTCAGGCTGCTCGAAACTGGCGAATCCAGAGGGCGAAATTCTGCTGGGCGCCGCTGTCCCGGGGCGGGCCGCAGAAATTGAGGCCCCAGTACAAACTCAGGCCCTCGGCGTCGTCGGCTGCGGGTAGCTGTAGTTCTGACTGCAGATAAATTATCCAGGCTATAGCGGTACTGTAAGACAAATTGACAGCCAGCTCCTGGTCGGGTTTCTGCAAGAACAGGCGTTGGCTGGCCAGTCCCCGCACCTTGCTGGCCAAGTCGGGGATAAAGGCCAGGTAGCCATCCCAAATACTGCGGTGTTGCAGTGGCGTAATCTGATAAATACCGATACCGCGACTGCTATGGCAAAAGGGGTCGAGGCCCGATTCCTGCGCTGCAGTACCCAGTAACAGTTGCTCCGCCGCTGGCGAATACATATCCAAATATTCCAGGGTTGGTCTGATCGCGTGGAGGATTAAGTCGGTGGCCGCTATGGACATGGTTTCTAATCGCATTGTGACCGGGCCACTGAGATGACTTCCAAGCCGGTCGAGATAAATAGTCAGTAGATACTATTTAGACGTATTTATTGGATTAGTCCAGTTTTTCTATAAAACAGAGTTAGTTGCAGTTGTTTTTGTAGGTGATTTCTATCTTATCGATATAACTAGTTGAAAATATAATACATTCAGAGATATCTAAAACGGGTTTTTCGCCTTGATTAATCGCAATGGGGTGTGCTCAGGGAGGGCTATTGTAATTGTTCGACGGTACCTGGGGACACAAGCAGGTCAAGCTCCTGCTTGCCAGGGGCGAATTTCTGGTGGGCAAATAAGTCCGATACGCTGGTCAACTGCATTGCTTTGCCAAATAGAAATCCCTGTACGATGTCACAACCCAGGGAGCGTAGATAATCGAGTTGTTCTCTGTTTTCTACCCCCTCGGCAATAATAGACATCTTCAACCCTTTGGCCATGGCGATAATAGCATCGACAATGCAGGCTTCGTCTTCGCGATTCTTGATGGTATTGACAAAGCTCCGGTCAATTTTCAAGGTATTGACCGGAAAATCCTGCAGGTAGCTGAGCGAGGAGTAGCCGGTGCCAAAATCGTCGATGGCTAAGTGGATACCTTCACTGGCCAGACGCAGTAATTTATCGGCGACATCCTGGCGATCACTCATCAAAATATTTTCGGTTATTTCCAGTTCCAGTAAATGGGGCGGGTATTGCTCCTCCCTGAGGGTGGTCAAAATATCATCGACAAAGTCTTTCTTTTCGATCATCACTGGGGACAAATTGACTGCCAGACGGAGGGTGGGAAAGCCGTTGCGATGACATAATAGAATTTCTCGGCAGGCCTTGCGCAGGGTGAGACGATCGATATCCACAATCAAATGGCTGTCTTCTGCCACCGCGATAAACTCACCCGGAGTCAGTCGCCCCAATCGCGGATGGTTCCACCGTATCAGGGCTTCGACGCCACACAGCGTTTCACCCACTGCTTCGAGTTGCGGTTGGTAACAAATTTCGAATTCGTCGTTGTCTATCGCCCTGCGCATATCTTGCTCAAGTGATAAACGCTCGGTCGATTCCGAGTGCATATTATTGTTAAAGATTTGGTAGCCATCTTTGCCGGTCTTCTTAACTCGAAACATGGCGATGTCGGCGTGTTTGATTAAGGTGTCCATGCTGTCGCCGGATTCCGGATAGAGCGCTATGCCAACGCTTGCGCCGATATGAATTTCGTGTTCGCCGACTACAAAGGTCTTTTTAATTTCCTGCAGGATCTTCTCGGCTATTTGCACCGCGTCATCGCTATGCTTTAGATCTGGCAGCAGTAAGGTGAATTCGTCGCCGCCAAAGCGCGACAATGTATCGCCCTTGCGTATGCAGGTCTGTAGCCGCTGGCTTACCTCCTGCAATAACTTGTCGCCCATGGTGTGGCCCAGCGAATCGTTGACCACTTTAAACCGGTCCAGGTCGATAAACATAACTGCCAGCGCAGTGCTTTGGCACTGGGCTTGGGTAATGGCCATGCTCAGGCGGTCTTTAAACAGCGAGCGGTTGGGTAGCCGGGTTAGTAGGTCGTGGTAGGCTTGAAAGTTGATAAAAGCCTCGGCTTCTACCTGTTCTGATATGTCCCGGGCAATACCGTAGGTGCGATAGCGTTGCAGGATAGTTGGCTTGCCGTTTTTATCCACGTCTTCAATGGGTGATAACGATACTGCAAAGTGGTGTTTATGGCTGTCATTTGTAAAGGGTTTTAAGGTTAACTCTACGGGTTGAATGCCGGCGTGAGGTTGATTGATATTGTCGAAAAAGAAGTTGGCTTTGTCGCGGTCGACCTCTTCAACCAGCGTCGAAATATGACAGCCGAGCAGTGCTTGTTTGGGGTAGTTCAGCAGTGTTTCAATCTGTGAGTTTAGGAAGCTGAAGTTGCCATTGCGATCGAGAATAAAAATAATATCCGGGGAGTTATTGACGATAAATCGGTGCAGTTGTTCCGATCGGTTGAGGCGCTCCTGCATTTCCCTATGCGATTTTTCGAGCGTTTTCTTACGAATGGCATTGTTTACCGTCGCAGTCAGTTCCTCGGGTATATAGGGTTTTTTGATGTAGTCGTAGGCTCCGTGGCGCAAGGCGTTGCTGATGTCATTGATTGAGGTCTCGCCGCTTACCACTATGGTCATAGTATTGATGTTGTTGTTCGACATAAAGTTCATTACGTCGTGACCCGTTATCTCAGGCATTTTTAAGTCGAGCAGCAGCAAGTCATATTGCTTGTTGCTGAGCTTGTCGATGGCAATTTGGCCCGATGCCGCGGTATCGACTTTATAATTGTAAAGTTCCAGCAGCATACGCAGACTCTCGAGCATGCGAGGGTCATCGTCGGTCAGTAGAATACGTGCGTCTGCTGCCGCATCGTCTGTTCTTGGCATACTTCCTTTGCTCATTATGAGATCGTGTGCTCAGCTGGATTCTGGCAGTAGTATCTGAAATTGGGTGCCGCTTTTGGGGTTGCTCCTGCAAACGATGGAGCCCCCCATTTCGTCGATCAATTTTTTGACAATGCTCAAACCCAGCCCAGAGTGGCCACTCCCTTTGGTAGAATCCACCGGTGAAAATAGCTGTTTTTTAATATTTTCACCAATCCCTGGACCATTATCTTCAATGTAAATACCGACAAACTGTCGGCCGTCAAAACTGACCGAAGCTTCGGAGCTAATACTAATCTGGCCACCCACCGGCAGTGCCTCGACCGCATTCTTAAGCAAGTTGGTGACAATCTGTTTTAAGTGTTCACTGTTACCGTCAATAGCCGCCACCAGGGGGTCTACGTTAACACTGAGAGCTATTTGTTTGGCCACACACAGCGAGCTGCTAAATATGTGACTGACGGATTCAATAAGTGCGTTTATATTGATCGGCCCATTGCTCTGTTGCTCGGCCTCGGGCTCTTTCAGCCGCAACAGTATTTTGCCGACTCGGTCGATTTCTTCCTTAATAATGGTGATTTCACCCTCGGCACTGTGATCGTCTCCTAGCTTGACGCTCAGTAATTCCAGGTAATTTCGAATAATACTCAGCGGGTTGCTGGCCTCGTGCACGGCTTCGCCGATTTTGTCAGGGTAATCGATTCCGCTGTCGCTGTGCAGCTCGCTCAGCTGGCGGGTGCTAGTACTGATCACCGCGGCTATCTCCGCCGCTAGGGCGCTAGCGAGATTGGACTTTTGCGCGAGTACTTGTAGTTGGTGGTTGTTAACGCCCAGTACCAGTACCCCAATCGGGCTGCTATCAGATAGCAGTGGCCAGCAGATTAAGTGACTGGCATCGAGGTAGCGAAGCAGTTGGCGATCAATAATATTGAGCGGCTGCGTTTGCTGCTGACTGTTTGCCTGCTGTCTAGATAGCAGGCTTTCACTGATTAGGCTACGCCCGGCTATAGCGGGCACGGTAAAGTTTTGATTTGGCGTTTGCAGGTTTTTATCGGCCTGCCCGGTCAGTAAGTTTTGCTGTGGATCGTATAAAAATAATAGATTTTCGCTAATGCCAAAGGTGAGAAACAAGGCGCGATTAATAGCGATTTGTAGACTCTCCTGATTGCTGGCCTGCCACAGTTCGGCACTGATATTGGCCAGTTCCGCAATGTCCGCCAGGCGTTTGCCCAGCTTGGCGCGCACCGGTGCTGGGCCGGTATCGATTCCCAGGGTGCTGGCCATATTGTTGGCGTCATTACCAATACGGCTCAGCAGTTCGGCTGTTAGTGATTCGTTGAGGCCGAATAGGGTGTCGGCGGCGGCAAATGTCTGCTCGGAGATGCGCGGTTGGGCGCTTAGGCGGGCGCTCAGATTAATAATCTTCACCAGATGGTGGGCGTCAAGTAGGGTGGCCACGGGCTCCAGTTGATAGCGGCTAGCATCGGCCATAAACCCGGGTATATTCCAGCTTTCGATCAACTCGGCGCTGAGTTCGCAGTGGCTGGTTGAAAATTGTTGCAACTCCGCCTGTAATAACTGTTCATCGGAATCGCTACTGGCTAGCAGTTCGAGGTAGCGCTCACCGTGGCTGGTCAATAGGATCAGTTGGCCGACATTGGCCAGCAGTCCACATAAATAAGCTTCGTCGGGATTGGGGTAGGCGGTCAGGGTGGCTAGTACTTTGGCAACGTTAGCAGTGATTAGGGAGCGGCGCCAAAAGGTCTTCAGAAACTGATCGTGCTGCTGGCTGAAATTGCCAAAATACTGCTGTATTGAGGTGGTAATAACGATGGTTTTAACCGCGTCAGTGCCTAGAAACAACAGCGCCCGCTCGATCGAATCACAGGGTTTACTATTGCCAAAGATGCTCGAGTTGGCCGCCGATATCAATTTGGCCACCACCGCAGCTTCGTGGCGAACCGTATTGGCAATGCCTTTATAGTCAGCCTTGTCACTGCTTATTGCATCAAGGATCTCGATCAGTACATGGGGTAACCCCGGCAGCTGATCGATTGCGATTTTCTTTACCACTTTCTAACCTTTACCCATTGAATAACGATCTATTTACCGGAAACCGCGTTGTTAAAACCCAAGAAGATCTTAAACTGTAGGCCCTCGAACGGCCGTCGCCGCCCAGCGTGTGCTTGCTACAATAACTGGCGAAATAGGTTCTGCGACGGTGCTATGTTGCGACAATTATAGCTAAGGGCGTAGATTATGACTACTTTATTGCTTAAAAAGCAGACACTCTTTAAAATACCGGGGCTGCGGGCCATTTGGAGGCCTGTGCAATAGGCAACTAAAGGAGGCCGGGCGTTGGTTCAAAATGCCCCGATCAAAGAGGACAAGAGTGCGCTGTTACCCCATGTTATCGCTGTCAGCAGCGGTAAGGGTGGTGTTGGCAAGTCTAGTATTACCATCAATTTGGCCATTTCACTGGCTAAGAGTGGAGCCAAAGTTTGCGTATTGGATGCCGATACCGGTCTTGCTAATGCCAATATTTTACTGGGTTTAACCCCCCAATTCAGTTTGGAACACGTGCTTTTTGGCGCCAAAGCGATTGAGGATGTAATGCTCGACGGCCCCCACGGTATGAAGATTGTGCCCGGCGCCAATGGTATCAGCGAGTGCGTTAGCTTAGCACCTCGGCAACAAATGCGGCTCACCCGCGAATTGGCCCGAATTGAACATAATTTTGATTATCTGTTAATCGATACCGCGGCGGGTATTGCCAGTACTACCCTAGACTTTGTCAGTGCCTCCTGTCATGCGCTAATTGTTATAACCCCCGAGCCGACTTCGCTAACCGACGCCTTTTCTCTGATTAAGCTGCTAGCCAGGCGTCCCGGTGCTATCTATTACCACGTTGTCGTTAATATGTGCGCCGATGGCAAGCAGGGCAAACAAGTATTTAACCGATTCAATTCCGCGGTTAATAAATATATCGGCACCGATATTCACTACTTGGGTTTTATTCCCCTGCAGGAAAGTATGCGCTCGGCAGTGACTTCGCAGAGTCCGGTGGCGACGCTGGGTGACAGTGACCCCGCGAGTTTACGATTTTCACAGCTGGCCCAAAATTTGTTGCTCAGTGGCGACAGCCTGCCGCAGTTACGGTCGTTTAGCGCCTACTGGCATCGTCAGTTCAGGAAGCAGGGTCAGTCCGGGCCAGGCGGTGCTGATACAGCTGCTATCCGCTCGGTGCCTGTCTTAGCCCAAAGCAGCGGTGGTGGCGATGAATTAGACCGGCTCGGCAGCCATTTGTTGGCGTTGGTTAACCAACCGCAGGCCGACACAGAGGCGCTAACAGTGCTATTCGAACAGTTACTGCAGGCCTTTAATCGACGTCACGGTCAGCTGCCATTGGATTTACCTGGGCTTGTCACCCGCTTGATCGAGGAGGTTAACAATGGTGCCGACGACAGCGTCATTGTTCAGGTAGCACAATTGCTCGATCCGTGGTTGCGGCGACAGCCATCACCCTCTGTGCCGTTTGTAGTAGCTGCCGGCTCGGTGTCTGAATTGCCTATCGAAGACCCGACTACAGTGGCCGAAGCCGCTGTATCGCAGCGACAATGTCACGATGGTGCTCAATACAAGTCAGCCACTGCTCTGACTACTGCGACGCACTGTTACCGGTCTCATCAGTTTGACAGTGCCCGGTTTGGATCCCAGCAGCAGTTGCTACAGCTACTGCGCAGCCAGGACAGCGGCGAGCAGTCACTAGCAGCACTGTTGGCTGTGCTGTCATAGCGGCTGACGATTGACATTGTCTTGGTGAAATCTCAGGTGCCAACTATATCGCTGGTGGCCCGCACAAATTAACGCTATATTGTTTTTTTCGATAGTAAGCGCTTGGGGGAGGCAGTGGGCCGTTTGACATCAGAGGATAAAAAATCACTAAGCCTGGCTAACCCGGGCAGCTTGGATCCGAGCCTGAGCGTCGAAGATTTACTCAACAAGGCCGCGCAAAATGAGTACATACTGCGACGCTATCAGCAATTTGAGTTAACTATGCTGGATCTGGGTGAGTTGCAGTCGCTGCTGGATTTATTGCTAATCGAGAGTATTGACTATTTTCAGCTTGACTGGGTTGAGCTGTGGCTCTTTGATCCGCAAAATACCCTGCGGGAGCTATTAGCCGAGGATTACAGCAGGCCGCAGGGGCTTCAGTTTTTCAACAGCGGTAATCTTATTGATCAGCTTTACACCAGTCCTCCAGGGGTACAGCTGATCACCATTCCCGAACTGGCGGCACTGCCTGTTTTTAAGGGGCGACCGGTTCGCTCGGCGGCGTTGTTGCCATTGGTTCGCCAGGGGGTGGTAGTGGCTAGTTTACATTTTGGAGCCCGAGGCCATCAGCGTTTCACTCCGGGGAAATCGACTGACTTTATTGCCCACCTCGCCTCCATCGCTGGTGCCTGCCTGGAAAATGTGGTCAGTCAAGAACGGCTGCAACGGCTCAGCTTGTACGATGTGCTGACTAAAGTGAAAAACCGCCGGGCTTTTCACCAATCTCTCGATGAGGAGGTGTCGCGATCTACCCGCAACGGTGATCCACTTAGCTTGCTGTTTGTAGATTTGGATAAATTCAAACACGTCAATGACAACTACGGCCACCCCATGGGTGATAAAGTATTGGCTGTGGTGGCGCAATTAATGCGAGAACTGTTGCGCAAAACAGACCATGTGTGCCGCTATGGCGGCGAAGAGTTCGCGTTGATATTACCCAATTGCGATCAGCCGTTGGCACTGGAAATAGCGGAGCGCCTGCGTATTGAGGTGGCGGCCCTGGCGATCGAAAAAGAACTCGACGCCGACGGCCCAGCCACCACAGTGACTGTCACTTTGTCGTTGGGGGTATGTTGCTGGCAGCCAGTGCTGACAGCACCGGTCCCGGCGGAGCGGGACGTGGCTAGAGATTTGGTGGTTTGCTCTGATCGAGGGGTTTACCAATCGAAGAATGCCGGTCGCAACTGTATTCACTATGTCAGCTTCGATAGTAATTCACTGACGCCACAGCGCTATAACAGTGAGTCAGGCTGAGCACGGTGGACGGGACATTGCCCGGGAGGGGGTGCAGCTAAAGTGGGAGCGTATAACATGTTGCGATTTCTAATGATTGTTTCCACGCTGTTAGCGAGTGCCACTGTGTCGACAAATACCTCGGCGCAGAAATTCTGCTTCGCCAGTTTAACTGCTAGCCACTGCGCCGCCGCTAACGGCGAACAACCGGCAACCCCTAGCGCCGGAGAAATTGATGTTTCCGGGCAGGCCCCAGTGGGTGACTGGCTTGCGGAAAGTCTGCAGTGGATTGACCAGGCCCAGCTGTATGTCTCGAAAACGGTGCAAAATACTGCGGTTAGTATTGATCGCTATATTGCCAGAGACAGCTTTGACGAGCTGGCGGTAAACGAGAGTTATGTGCGTCTGAGGCTGTTGGAGCACCATGGGGAGTCGGGTCAGCGGACCTCCGAGGCGAGATTTAGCGGCAAGATCGACCTACCTAACAGCAAGCGTAAAGTGAAATTGATCTTCGACACCGATCCCGACGATTTTGACTCGCTGGAACAAAAGCAGCGGGATGTTGGGGTTGGCTCTGAGCTGTTCGACAAGAGCAGTAGCGAGACGGCGGTTGGCCTGGCTCTCGAGCAAGACCTATTGAACGATTGGAATATGTCGCTGGGAGGTGGCGTGCGCCTGCGCTCGTCGCTGGATCCCTATGCGAGGCTTCGATTTACCCGCCGCGGTCGATGGGCCGAGCACTGGTCGACCCGGATTCGAGAAACCTTATTTTATTACGATTCCAAGAGCTGGGGGGTGGAAACTGAGCTAGATCTGTACCGGCAATTGGAGAACGATCGGTTATTACATCTCTCGCTGGGTGGAAAATACCTCGATAGCGATAATAACTGGGAGTGGATTCAAGGGGTGTCGGTCAATCGACGGCTCGATCGCAACAATGCTGTCGAGTACCAAGTTGGTGTCAGTGCCAATAGTAACCCCTCGACACGGGTCAGCAATTACTGGCTGCGCGGCAAGTGGCAACATCGCCTCTATCAGAATTGGCTCTATTTGAGTGTGGTGCCGGAGGTGAGCTTCCCCCGGGACCAGCATTTTAACTCGAGCTATCAGCTGACTGCCGAATTGGAAATATACTTCTCCCAAGACCTGGATCTGCGCAACAGGCGTATTCGCTACTAATCGCACTATGGATTGCTCTGTGGTTGCTAAAAAAGATCTGCTAGAATGGCGCGCTTGTGCAATAGCGGGCCCTGGGCCTGTCGCCTATTTTCTATTCCACTCGCTAATGGAACCTTTGACATGAGTCTTGCCGACGCCGTTTTGGCCGTAAATAACGATTTCCCTATTCGCACCGAACGCCCGGTACACAGTGGTAAGGTGCGCTCAGTCTACTGGTTGACCGCGGCTGACAGTAGCCGCCTTATCGCCGAAAAGGGTTACGATGTCGCTAGTGATACGCCGTTGGCGATCATGATTATCAGTGACCGTATCTCGGCCTTTGAGTGTATGTGGCACGGTGAGGGCGGAATTCATGGGGTGCCGGGTAAGGGCGCGGCACTCAATGCCATTTCCAGCCACTGGTTTACTTTGTTCCGCGATAAGGGCTTGGCAGACAGTCACATCGTCGACATTCCCCACCCCTTTGTGTGGATCGTACAGCAGGCTAAGCCGGTGATGATTGAAGCTATTGCCCGCCAGTATATAACCGGCTCGATGTGGCGCTCCTACCAAAAGGGTGAGCGGGTTTTTTGCGGAATAAAACTGCCCGATAATCTGCAGCGCGACCAGCGTCTTCCACAGCTGCTGATTACACCTTCGACTAAAGGTATTTTGCAGGGCATCCCCGGCGTGCCAGCCATCGACGACGTCAATGTCTCCCGGGTAGATATCCTCGCCAATCTGGCCGCCTTCAAATTTAACAATGCCGCAGATGTCGAGCACTACGAACGCCTACTGGCCGAGGGCTTTGCCCTAATTGGTAGCGCGTTGCAACAATCGGGGCAGATCTTTGTCGACACCAAATTTGAATTTGGCTATGTTCGGGACCGCTCCGGCGCGGAAAAACTGATTTATATGGATGAGGTTGGCACCCCCGACTCCTCCCGTATATGGGACGCTGCTGCCTATGAAGAAGGTAATATTATCGAAAACTCCAAAGAGGGTTTTCGGCAAATGCTGCTAGCCCACTTTGCCGATTCCGATATTTTGATCGACAAAAATCGGATGGCGGAGCGCTCGGCGTTGGCTCGGGACAATGAATTACCCGAGTGGATGATTTTGGCTGTATCGAAAACCTATAGGGATATCGCCGAGAGAATAACCGGTGAGATACCGGTGTTGTCGGACAACCCGCGCCGGGAAATCATCACTTTGTTGCGGGATCAATACGGTTTGATCGATGGCTAGTGTAATCCAGTTTTTTAGCCCGGTTTACTCAGCCCAATTGCAGCCAGTCGACTCCTGCCTGTTGGTCCGCCAGGATCAGTGAGTCGCACTGTTGATAGACTTCCTCGATGGCTTCCCTGGCCAATTGCTCGGTATTGTTTTGTTCGCTGATATGAGAAATAACCAGGTGTTGCAGGCGGTCGTGTTCGATGCTGCGTAGCAAATTTGCCGCCTGTTGATTACTTAAATGCCCCCATTGACCGCCGACTCTCAGCTTCAATTGCGGAGGGTAGGGTCCCATCGATAGCATTCTCGGGTCGTGATTACACTCCAGCATCAGTGCGTCACAGTGCTGGTAACAATCGATAACAAAGGGGGTGATACTGCCCAAGTCGGTCAGTATGCCTAGTTGTTTGCCGCGATGCCGGAACACAAACTGACAGGGCTCCCTGGCATCGTGGGGTACCGCTACCGGCACGACTTCAATATCTTCGATGGTGAAAGGGCGGTGACAATTAATCAGTGCCGGCGCCGGTAACTTTTTGAGGCCGTCATACTGGCCGGTACCATGGGTGAAGTGCACTGGCAGTCGGTATTTTCTGGCCAAGGGGCCTACCCCCTTGCTGTGATCACTGTGCTCATGAGTAACCAGCACCGCGGAAATATCCCCGGGCTGGTGGCCTAGCAGGGCCAACCGTCGCTCAGTCTCTTTGATGGTAAAACCACAGTCGACTAGTAGTAGGCAGTTTTCAGACTTGACCAGGGTGGCGTTGCCTTTACTGCCGCTGCCCAGGGAGGCGAATTGAAGCGCCACTGCTAGGAAATGTGCCGCTTAATCAGTTTGAGTAGAGTCTTTGGCTCTAGTGCGTCGCTGTCGTCAGCGTCCTGAACCTCTATGGTTATTTCTACCGACTTGCTATCGGATTCTTTCACCCTGACCAAATATGCCACCGAGGCTGCGGAGGCTTCATCGCCGCTACCAAATAACGAGGCAAAAAATCCAGGCTCTTCGCCGCTGGCTAGTTCTTCGGAGTAGTTGACATAGAATAGGCGTTGGCTGCGATCCAGGTCGTCAATCTGATAGCCCGCTTTACTCAGTGCCCGTCGCAGGGAAGCCCAGGCGCGGGAAAAGGGCAGTTGTAGTTTGATATAGGGCTGGGTGCGGGAATATTCTTCAATGGTCACTTTGCCGGAGGAGTCTATAGTCTGTTGGGCCAGCATGGACACTGCCGCGGCTGGGCTATTGGCCAAAAATTGTGCGAGTTCATCGCTCAGTAGCTCTTCGCGCTCTTTGTCACTGGATCGTTCGGGCCAGTTGTCGAGCCCGGCTTTCAGGCTTGCCTGTAACACGTAGACTTCACTGGTATCGCGTTGCACTCCCTGCTCGATGCGCAGCCGGTAGCGTTCCCGCATCGCGCCTTCAAGAGAGGGAGTAATCCAATTGGTCTCCAGCAAGCCGTTAGTAGTGTCGACCCGCTGCAAGCTCAAGTTGTTGAGGGTTAAAAAACTGCGCAACCGAGGCCAGACCTGTCCTGGCGATCCATTGACCAAAATCCAGCGCTCCTCCCCTAGCTTGTTAATTCGCACATTCTCACGGCCCACATCCTCGGATAGTGGCTCTGGACCCGGAATTTCGAAACTCTTCGACAAGGTAGTATTGTCGCCAATGGGGGGAATGGCATAACTGTCGTATATTGCATCGGCGTCGATACCAGGGGGCAGTTCCAGTTTTTTCTCCACTGCGGCTTTGCGGTAGTCATCGCTGCGATCACGGAAGGTGCCTTGATCGCCGAACAGCCAGCTGCAAGCAGCCAGGTTTGGAACAATCGCCAGGACGAAAGTGGCTTTAAGCCAGGTAGACGAGTGTATTACTTGCAGTGGTCTATTCATTAATGATTCCGCAGGAGTAGTCAATTTGAGTGGTGGATAGACAATGACCAGAGTTAACTCAGGACGCCAGATTGCTGCATGGCCTGCCTGAGTGCAGCGTGGTAGCCGCTGCTTAACGGTGTTAGTGGCAGTCGTATGCCCCCGGCGATTGTCCCCATTTGCTGCAATGCCCACTTTACAGGGATTGGGTTGGACTCCAAAAACAGATTTTGGTGCAGTGGCATCAGCTGCTCGTTAAGAGTTCGGGCCTTGTCGGTATCACCGTTTATCGCCGCCTCGCACAATTTCGACATCAACCGCGGTGCAACATTGGCAGTCACCGAGATATCGCCCTTGGCGCCAGCCAACATTAGCTCAGCGGCGGTGGGGTCGTCGCCGGAATAGATCGCTATTCGATCACTGCAGCGGTCGATAAGTTCCCTGCCTCGGGACAGATCACCGGTAGCATCTTTAATACCTATAATACCCGCTACATTAGCCAGGCGGTCGACGGTATCGTTATTCATATCACAGGCGGTGCGGCCGGGAACATTATACAGTATTTGTGGAATTGCCACGGCGCCGGCGATGAGCTCATGAAATTGATAGAGTCCTTCCTGGGTCGGTTTGTTGTAATAGGGGCAGACCAACAGGCAGGCATCGACACCGGCAACCCGGGCGGCCTCGGTTAGCTCGATGGCCTCCCGGGGGCTGTTGGCGCCGGTACCAGCAATGACTTGGATACGGCCATTAACTTGGTCTACCACATGCTTGATAACCATGCAGTGCTCGCTGACCGACAGCGTTGCCGATTCGCCCGTGGTACCCACTGCAACGATGGCGTGGGTGCCCTCCTGCAAGTGGAAATCAACCAGCGTTTTTAACGCCGGCCAATCAATATCGCCGCTGTCGGTCATTGGAGTTACCAACGCAACCATGCTGCCCGTAATCATTCAATTCTCCAGATTTATTCGCTTGGCTAAGCAATGCGCCATGGTACTGATGGGCAACCCTAAGCTCAAGGGAGATTGACATTAAATGGTCAATATATAGTGAGAATGTCCGTTTGTTCCTGTTCTATATTGCATTACACTTAAGCTAGAGCCTTTGATGGCTATGGTTTTGCTAGGAGGACCTGTATATGCGTAGAAGGAAATTATTGACCGCGGGACTTTTATTGCTGCTGCTGCCGGGGGCGCTAGCGGCGAAAGAGTGGCGCACAGAGGCGATATCGCCCACTGACCGGCTCTATTTTAAGAATCAGATAGCGGTTGTTAACGACTTGGCCGGGCGCCACTTTGGGCGTCAGATTAATGGTCAGCGGAACAACGATATCGCCGTGATGCAACGTCTTTTAGACGACAACATTGTCGGTCCCGAAGATGTGAGGACGTTGCAGGCGATGGGTGTCGTGCTGGGCAGCTTGCTGCAGTCTCAGTACAACCTCAAATGGGTGGTCTATGTGGATCGTCTTGGGCGCTCGCGCTCGCTGCAAGTGCGTGACTTTGAGCGGGATGTAATTTTCCCCACAACCCAAATCTCGCGCAAGGCCCAGGTGGGCTTGAGAGTAGATGTCGCCAGTGTTTATGCTGAGTTAGAGCAGTCAATCGACGATATACGTAAAAGGCCTCCTTTCTAGAGCGCTCGGTCGACCTGCGGTGTTCGCTTCACTGGCTCGATCGAGCTTGCAAATAGTCGTGTGACAAGAGGCATTGGCCGGGTGGTGCTGCTAGGGCTGCCGGCGCATTGATTTCAATATTGTTGCCAATGCCCGTTCCATAAAGGGCTTTTTGTTGGGTTCAGCAATAACAATATGTCCGGCTGTCAGCCCCTTGGCGACCTCTAGCTGGGTCTTTATCCGTTGTTGTACGCCACCGGCGTCGACAAACATATAGCGAGAGGTGACCCCGCTGTACCAGGCCAGCTTTAATGGGTAAACAATACCGTCTTCGGAAAATTCGAACCAGGTGCCAAAGGCAATCTCGGTGAGGCGCTGCATCATCTTTGTCAATTCTGGGTTCGCAAGTTCGGTGTTGCTATGATCGATGACAACAGTTGCCGAATTGGTCGTTGCTGCACTGCTTATAGCGAGCTTTGACGGAGCAGTTGACGCCGCCGATGCAACCGGGTCAAGCGGTTCTGTTTGAGCGGGGGCGGTGGACGGTTCTGGGGCAGTTGTCGCTGTCGCCCGGTTCGCGATCTCGGTTTCAGATGCGGGTTCGGTGGCTGCTGTTGCTGGCTTTGCATAGTCGGTTGCTGGCGTGCGCTGTTCGGGAGACTGCTTTTGAGTGAGGGCGTGGGACAGGTCCCGAGCTGCTCGCAGCGACCGCAGTAAGTCTTCCGCCGCCTGATTATCATAACCCATGGTGCTTAGTGCTCGGGACAGGCTGTTTTCCAGCTCGGATTGACGTTGTTGAGCGTCGCGGTCGGTACTGATCGTTGTTTTTTCACCAACACTTTCTACAATACGGTCCACCACATCCAGTGCGGACTGCCAGCTGGGTGCTCTTTCGCCGTGGCGGAGTAGGTTGTAGGACAAGAAGTCTTCGCAGGTCTTCTGCAGTGGTGCGGCGATGGCGGAGGTGACAGCGGACTTGTTTAGGCGCTCGCTGAATTCTGTTGCGGCACGCAGTTTGGCCACCGCAAGCCGCTCCTGACCCTGTTGCGATTCGCTGTTGCGCCGCTCAACTATCTTTGAACGTTTTTCGAGACTTTCTTTGAACGTTGTGAATTCTTCAAGCAGTGGATCGAACATTGTATCGTCATCAATAAATTCCCGAAGAATCGTTTCGACGGTCATTTTTATTTTTGGTAGTACCTGGCGATCGCTGTCACTTTTTACCCAGCGACCGCCCAGGTCTGCCATCATGTTCAGTAAACGTCGAGCGCTGTGTTGATAGTTTTCAAGGAACAGGGGGTCCATCAGTGCCAGTTTTAGAAAGGGCGTGTGCAGGTGGCTCAGTATTGACTTAACCGAGTTGTTTAATTTGGGTTCGTCGAGCATATAGCGAAAAATCATGCCAACTAGGTCTATGGTATTGGCATCACTGGTGGTCATTTTATGCCGTGAGTTGGGGTTACCCTGGTGAGCCAATTGGGCAAATAATTTACTCTCCACAGTTCCTATTTGCAGCGTTTTATTGAGTTTTGCAGCGGCTAAAAACACCTTGGACTGTTGCATCGCACTGAGCGCCAGCGCGTAGTCTATGGGGGAGAAGCTCTCTTGGCCTTGGCCGTCGATAGCGACCCCGGAATAATTGACCCCCGTCGCGGTCTCGCTACGATTAGCGCCCTGTTGAGCCTGCAAATTTAGGATGGCATTAAACAGCGTGCGCTGCTGCGTGATACTGGCGCCTGAGTCGACGCTGTCGACTGTGCCGCCGGCCTGTGGTGTAGCCTGTGGCACAGGCTTGGCCGCGGTGAAACGCAAATTGGGCAGAATGCCATGTTCACTGAGTGAGCCGTTGAGGACGGCCAGAATTTTGCTAAAGCTAAGAACAAAAATTTTACCGAGATGTTTGTAAATGAAAATACGGGTCCGGTTGTCCAGCGACAGCTCGGCAACAGCAATCTGCATGGCATTGCATATTCTTGCGGGGCCGAAGGGATTTGTTTCGTCGCTGACTTTTTGTCCGCCTCGCAGTGCCGCGAGACGCCGATTTAGCTTCCACAATGGCTCCGAATTACGACTATTTGACCGAGAAACAATGACGGAGATAGCCAGTTCGTCCTCGAGTACGTCGCGCTTAACCAGTGATAGATTGTCAGCGTCAAAACGCTCTTCCGGACCGTGTTCGATATCGGTGCCATCGATAAAATGCTGGTAGTGGTTGACTAGCTCACGATGAAACACCCTGTGCATGACGCTGCTTTGCCGTTGCAGTTGTTGCATTGCATCGTAATAGCGGCGCTGGTCGTCGTTGTTAGTACTGGCATCGGATTGCTGGTAGAGCTTGTCGCCCAGCGTTTTCTCCGCCGCGAGCAACAAATCACCGTAATACTGTAGGGCCTGGTCTCGGCAGGAATGTAGTAACTCCATTACTTCTTCGCTCAAATATTCTATTGAGGGTTAGCCAGCCTGCTCGCTGATATTGCGGTTCGGCGGAACACCGTTAATTGTTGCACACTTTGCATACAGTGACTACTTTCGGGGTATTGGGCGCGGGCAGTTGCTTTGCGTGGCTAGATTGTGACCCGCGGTTGCTGTTCGTAGGGCAGTGGGCGTTGACTGCACTCAAACTGGTCAGTATGGTTAGTGACTTCAGCGGACCGGCAACCTAGTAGATGACAAGTAGCAGTGATGACCTCGACCTATTTCTTAGTGAAATGGGTGATATTAAGCCGATAAAACAGCAAAAAAAACAGCTGTTAAAACGCGAGGGGCCTTCCGATTTGGTGTCCAGCGCCCGACGGGAGTCAGCCACTCGGGAGCCATTGCTCGATAATAATTACTTAAGCGCTGATCATGTGGAGTTGCTAGACAGCTACTATCTGTTGGAGTTTAAGCGCCCGGGTGTTCAAAACGGGGTATTTAGGAAATTAAAACAAGGAAAATATCCCCAGGATGCCCGGCTCGATTTGCACCGTTTAACGGTGGAGCTTGCGCGCAAGGAGGTGTTTGATTTTATTCATCTGGCGGTTGAATATGACGTGCGCTCGTTGATTATTGTGCATGGCAAGGGCAACCATGGCAGTGACGATTCGGCGTTATTGAAAAGCTACATCAATAAATGGCTGCCAGAAATGGCGGTGGTGCAGGCCTATTGTAGTGCCCAGTTGCGGCACGGCGGTCTCGGCGCAGTCTATGTATTGTTGCGTAAGAGTGATAATACTAAGCAGCAAAACCGCGACCGCATTAGCCGCGGTCGGGTGGACTCATAGGGCTGTTAGCAGCGGTCGGTGCCGGGTTATTAACGGGCACCATTGGCTTCGAGGATAGCGCGGTACTCAGAAGAATTCCGATGTTCCAGCAGTATCGACAGCACTGTCTCGCCAGCGGGGCCAGGCGCGTTGATGTCACGATTATCGGCGATAAAAAAACCGACAAAGTCCTCAAAGTTCTCTAGGCGCATGGACTGGTAGGCCTTTAGTAATACGTGGAAATCTCGTTCCACGTCTTCTACCGGTTTAATTTCTAGGAAGTCTTTAACGCGCTGCTGAGTCCACACTTCGTCTAGTACTTTTGCTTTGTCTTTCTTTAAAACCATGATGTTCCCTTATCGCGCGGTCGCCGCGCCGTTAACAGTTAGCGATTATGGTAACTTGTGCCAGCATTAATCGGCCAGTTTTTCCATAAGTAGAGTGTTTACCAAACCGGGGTTTGCTTGACCTTTGGAGGCCTTCATTATTTGTCCTACAAAAAAACCGGTCATTTTTTTGCGTTTGTCGGCATCGGCATTACGGTAGTTTTCGACTTGGGTGGGGTTGGCAGCGATCACCTCGTCGACCATCGAGCCCAGGGCGCCAGTGTCGGATACCTGTTTTAAGCCCTTGGCGGCGATAATGTCGTCGGCGCTGCCCTCGCCCTGCCACATGGCGTCAAACACCTGCTTGGCAATTTTTCCGGAAATGCTGTTATCAGTGATGCGAGTGATTAACCCCGCCAGTTGCTGTGCGCTGACTGGGGCCTCGTCGATTGAATTCAGCGCACTGTCGACCGCGTTTAGGCGCGCTGATACTTCGCCTATCAGCCAATTAGCGGTCAGTTTTGGGTCCTCGCATAGGGCTGTGGCGGCCTCGAAATAGCTGGCCATCGATCGGTCGCCACTCAAAATACCGGCGTCGTAGGGGGATAGGCCGTAGCTGTCGATAAACCGAGCCTGGCGGGCGTCCGGCAGTTCCGGCAGGTCGGCAGCAATGGCATCGATGTAACTTTGTTCCACTACGACGGGAAGTAGGTCGGGGCAGGGAAAATAGCGATAATCGTTGGCCTCCTCCTTGCTGCGCATGGAGCGGGATAGTTTACTGTCACCGTTGTAGAGCCGGGTCTCCTGTTTGATGCTGCCGCCGTCCTCCAAAATATCAATCTGCCGTTCGACCTCTAGGGCAATAGCCTCCTCCATAAACTTGAAGGAGTTCAGGTTTTTGGTTTCGGTGCGGGTGCCCAATTCGTCTTGTCCCCTGGGTCGCACTGATACATTGACATCAAAACGCATCGAACCTTGTGACATTTCGCCGTCGGAAATGCCCAGTGCAGTGACGATAGCGTGAATTTTTTTGGCGAACGCAATGGCCTCCTCGGCACTGCACATATCGGGCTCAGACACGATTTCAATAAGCGGGGTGCCGGCGCGGTTTAAATCGATGCCGGAGCAGTTGCTATTGTGGCCACCGAGACCTTCGTGTACTGATTTACCGGCATCTTCTTCAAGGTGTGCATGGTGTATGCGAATCGTTTTTTGCCGATCGTTGCTCAGGGCGATATCAATGCTGCCCGCGCCAACTATGGGCTCGTCCATCTGCGTGGTTTGATAACCCTTGGGCGAATCCGGGTAAAAATAGTTTTTCCTATCAAATATCGAGCGACGGTTAATGTCCGCATCGATCGCCAACCCAAACATGATGGCATAACGCAGGGCCTGTTCATTGAGTACCGGCAAGGTGCCGGGCATGGCCAAATCAACGGCGCTGGCCTGAGTATTGGGGGTGGCCCCAAAGGCGGTGCTACTGGCGGAAAAGATCTTGCTGGCGGTGGCCAGTTGCACATGAATTTCTAATCCGATTACCGTTTCCCAAATCATGCGCCAAACTCCGTGATGCTGTGGCCCGGCAGCGGTGGTCGCTGTAGGTGCCAATCGGTACCCTGTTGAAAGCGGTGGGCAATATTGAGTAGCTTCTGCTCGGAAAAATAGTTACCTATTAGCTGTAAGCCTGCGGGTTTACCCGCGGCAAAGCCCGCCGGCACCGAGATGCCCGGTAGTCCAGCCAAATTGGTGGAAATGGTGTAAATATCTTCGAGGTACATAGCCACCGGATCGTTGTTTTTTTCTCCCAGGGCAAAGGCCGGGTTGGGTACGGTAGGCCCGAGGATGACATCGACTTGTTCAAAGGCGGCAACAAAATCATTTTTTATCAGTCGACGAATCTGCTGAGCTTTTTTATAGTAGGCGTCGTAAAAACCAGCGGACAGGGCATAGCTACCCACCAGTATGCGGCGCTTAACCTCCTCACCAAAGCCCTCCTGGCGGGTGCGGGTGTACATGTCGAACAGGTCCAGGGGATCCTCGCAGCGATAGCCGTAGCGTACACCGTCAAAGCGCGAGAGATTGGCGGAGGCCTCGGAGGGGGCAATGATGTAATAGCAGGGCACTGCCAGTTCGGTATTGGGTAGTGATATGTCTTTGACCGTGGCGCCTTGAGATTCGAGCTCGGCCACCGCGTCGGCCACTATTTGGGCAATTTTTGGGTCTAGGCCCTCGCCAAAAAACTCTTTTGGTAGGCCGATTTTTAGCCCCTCGATACTGTCTCCCAAAGTGGCACTGTAATCCGGTACCGAACGATCGAGGCTGGTCGAATCTCTGGGATCAAACCCCGCCATGACATTGAGCATTAGCGCGGCGTCTTCGGCGCTGCGTGTCATTGGCCCGCCTTGGTCGAGACTGGAGGCGAAGGCGATCATACCGTAACGTGAAACCCTGCCGTAGGTCGGCTTTAAACCGGTAATACCACAGAGAGCGGCTGGCTGGCGGATGGAGCCGCCGGTGTCGGTACCCGTCGTGGCCGGGGCCAGTTGCGCGGCGACGGCGGCGGCGCTGCCACCGGAGGAGCCGCCGGGTACGCAGTCGGTATTCCAGGGGTTTTTTACCGCCCCGTAGAAGCTGCTTTCGTTGGAGGAGCCCATGGCAAACTCATCCATATTGGTCTTGCCTAGTGTGACGGCGCCGGCGCTGTTAAACTTTTCTACTACAGTGGCATTATAGGGGGGTATAAAATTGTCCAGCATTCGGGAGCCGCAGCTGGTTTTGACATCTTCGGTGCAAAAAATGTCTTTGTGTGCGATCGGGATGCCACACAAAGCCTGCTGGGGTCCTTGTTGCAGTCGTTGGTCTGCGGCGACAGCTTGGGCAATAGCCTGCTCGGCGGTCACCGTAATGAAGCTATTGTAATGGCTGTCCAGATGTTGAATTCGGTCCAGGTAATGTTGCGTCAATTCGCGACTGGAAAACTCGCCGGTGGCCAGACCTCGCTGTAATTCGGTCAGGGATTTACTGTGCATGGAAATGTTGTCCTATGGTGATAAATGTGTGCATCGGGGCAGCTCGATCTATTTTGTGCAAATGCAGCGTTTATTCAATGACTTTGGGTACCAGGTAGAATCCTTCATCGACACTCGGGGCGATAGCCTGGAAGCTCTCTCTACGATTGATTTCGCTGACCTGGTCGCCGCGCAGGCGCTGGCTAGCATCTAGGGGGTTGGCCATTGGTTCGACCGCGCTGGTATCCACGGCCTGCATTTTGTCAACCATGCTGAGTATATCATTGAGCCGATTGACTACCTCGGGAATTTCGCCTTCATCTATACGAATTCTCGCCAGGACTGCTATTTTTTCAATGTCGGACTTTTCTACTGACATGCGATGCTCCATTACTACAAAATATTTGGGCAATTTTAGGTAAAACGACCGCTTCCCGGCCGGGCGTATTAGGGCCCCGGCGAGCATGTATTTTATCCGTACTGCTGTGAGTTTTATGCTTTGTTCTACGTTCTACTCTACGTTCAGTTGTCTAGCTTTCTAGCGGCACAATGGATACCGCAGAGCCGCGACGGTGACGTAGTGACCGCTGCGCGAAAAATAGCCGCTGGTGGCAGCGCCGAGCGAGTAGATCAGCCATAAGTGATTATAAACGTTAAACTTACCACATTTCCGTCTTGCTCTGAATCCCTGTGATTGATAGAGTGGTAAATTGGGTCTATTTCCTGGCTTTTATGCCCTCGGAAACCCGTTTTTGCTCATAATTCTCTTGGGTTTTATAACTCAGGCCTTAATGCAAGGTGAAACACGTAGATGTTTAAAAAAATAAGAGGTCTATTTTCCAATGACCTTTCCATCGATTTGGGCACGGCCAATACGTTGATTTATGTGCGTGATGAGGGCATTGTCTTGGACGAGCCCTCTGTGGTGGCGATTCGTGTTCACAACGGACAAAAAACGATCGAAGCGGTCGGTACCGACGCCAAGCGCATGCTGGGTCGAACGCCGGGGAACATCACCGCTATTCGGCCGATGAAGGACGGTGTTATTGCCGACTTTCAAGTCACTGAAAAAATGCTGCAACACTTTATCTCTAAGGTCCATCAAAACAGTTTTATTCGCCCCTCCCCCCGTGTGCTTATCTGTGTTCCCTGTAAATCGACGCAGGTGGAGCGGCGCGCTATTCGCGAGTCGGCTCTGAGCGCCGGTGCCAGGGAAGTGCGCCTTATTGAAGAACCTATGGCCGCGGCGATAGGTGCGGGATTGGCGGTGGACGAGGCCACCGGTTCGATGGTGGTTGATATCGGCGGCGGCACCACAGAGATAGCCATTATTTCGCTTAATGGCGTGGTATATTCCGATTCTGTACGGCTGGGTGGCGACCGTTTTGACGAATCCATTGTTTCTCATGTGCGACGTAAATACGGCAGTTTAATCGGCGATGCGACAGCGGAGCGGATCAAACAAGAAATCGGCTGTGCTCACAGTGAAAGTGAGCTGCGGGAGATCGATGTCCGGGGCCGGAACCTAGCGGAGGGTGTGCCGCGCAGCTTTACCCTCAATAGTGATGAAATTCTCGAGGCACTACACGAGCCCTTAATGGGGATTGTGCAGTCGGTAAAGCGTGCCCTGGAACAGGCGCCACCGGAGCTGGCCGCCGATATAGCAGAGACCGGCGTGGTATTAACCGGCGGCGGCGCCATGCTGCGCGATATTGACCGGCTGATCTCCGACGAGACCGGTCTGCCGGTGCTAGTGGCGGAAGAGCCCCTTACCTGCGTCGCCAGAGGTGGCGGTAAAGCTCTGGAGATCATGGATCGCCACAGCCTCGACCTGCTGTCGACTGAATAGGCTTCTCGGCCTGGACGTATGCGCCGTTGTGGCGTAAATTGTTGTAGCAGGCGGCCCCGCCGAAGGCAATCATTTACCACGGTAGTCTATTATTGAGGTTAAATGCTTGCCAGCGACGGAAAACACAGTGTGATGCCCTATCTCGCCGCAGCCTTGCTGCAATCGATAAATGCCTATTTGAATCGCGCGCTGCGAGGCGTTGTTGAGCGCTGCAGGTATGTTTTTCTCTGGGTCGGTGTGAGTGCTCACTACCGACAAGGAGCCTGCTATTAAGCCGCTATTCGTCAAGGGACCGTCGATTGGTGCCCGCCTGCTGGTGCTGAGTCTATTGTGCCTGCTACTCATCTTTGCCGGCCAGCGCTACCATTGGCTGGAGCTATTCGAGTCTAGAGTCTCAGTGATAGCCGCGCCGTTTTACTGGGTGGCCAATGCCCCAGCTCGACTGCTGCGGTGGGGCAGTGACAGCGCTCAGTCACGAGCCCAGTTGATTGAGGAAAACGCCCAGATGCGGGTGGAAACTCTGTTGCTGAGAGGCAAGGCGCAGCGACTGGCTTCCTTGGAAGCGGAAAATGTACGGCTGCGGGAGTTGCTCAACTCATCAGCCTTATTGGACGATAGTGTGCTGGTGGCTGAGCTTATCAGTGTCTCTCCCAATCCACTGCAACATCAGATTGTGATAAATAAGGGCGCATCAGAGGGGCTCTATATCGGGCAGCCGATTATCGATGCGCAGGGCTTAATGGGTCAGATTATCGAAGTTGGACCGCTGCACAGTCGGGCGCTACTGATTACCGATGCCAGTCATGCGCTACCAGTGCAGATCAATCGCAACGGCGTGCGCAGTATCGCCGAAGGCACTGGATTGTTGCATGAATTGGTACTGCGCCACGTGGCAGCCTCTACTGATATTCGGGTTGGCGATATCCTGGTGAGTTCCGGCTTGGGTCAGCGCTTTCCGGCGGGTTATCCAGTGGCGGTGGTGACCGAAGTTACTAATGATCCAGGTCAGCCCTTCGCCATCGTCAAGGCTTCTCCCAGTGCCGCATTGAATCGCAGTCGCCATGTATTATTGGTGTTCAGTCACGGGAGCGCGCAGAACCGTGAATAATGCAAATGGTCTACTGGTTATATTGCTGACACTAGTGGTGGCGCTGTGGCTTAGTATTGTGCCACTGCCGCTGTGGGCACAGTGGGGTCGACCCGAATTTGTCGCCATGGTGGCTTTGTACTGGGTAATGGCTCTACCCGAGCGAGTTGGCATAGGCTGGGCTTGGTTGTTGGGCTTGGTGCAGGACATTGTCGAGGGCAGTGTTTTCGGTGAGCATGCCCTAGCCTTGGCGGTATTGGCCTATTTGGTACTCATTTTGTATCAGCGCATGCGGATGTTTACCCCACTGCAACAGGCTGCTGTGATTTTTTTGTTTATCGGCCTGCATCAGTTACTGTGCAATTGGGTGCAGGCGCTGTCTGGGAATTCATCAACGAGCCTGTTGTTTCTGCTGCCGGCGCTAATCAGTGCCCTGCTGTGGCCACTGCTTGCGTTGCTGCTGCGAGTGCTGCGGCGCAGTTATTTCGTTCGCTAATACTCGTTCAACGCGCCACTTTGGCCAAGCATTGACAATATCGAGAGCAATCCATGGTAGTAGCTAATAGTCACATGCCGCGGCTCTATCTGGCTTCTCAATCGCCGCGTCGCGCGCAATTGTTAACCCAGGCATCGATCGATTTTGTTACTCTCAATAGTGCGGTCGACGAGCGGCCGTTGGCGGGTGAGTCGGCGCAGGCTTATGTAGCGCGATTGGCTGTTGCCAAGGCCAGGGCTGGGTGGCAGCTACTGCTCGCTCAAAAGTTGTCACCACTGCCGGTATTGGCTGCAGATACCAGCGTGGTGCTAGACGGTACTATACTGGGCAAGCCTGCTGACCGGGCGCAGGGTCTAGCCATGTTGCGAGGGCTGTCAGGGACAACGCATCGAGTAATGACGGCGATTTGTCTGTATTATAATGGCCCCTGTGGCATTGCCAGAGGTGAATTGTTAGTCACCGAGACGGTTGTCACTGAGGTCACTTTTCGCGCGATTAGCGCGGCTCAAATCGAGGCCTATTGGGACTCCGAAGAGCCTCTTGGCAAGGCTGGAGCTTACGCAATTCAGGGGTTCGCCGGGGTATTTGTCGAACACTTGCGCGGCAGTTACTCCTCAGTGGTGGGCCTGCCGTTGGCGCAGACCTATCAACTGCTGGAAAACATGGAGCGTACTATAGCGGCCGACAAAGAGCCGGCGCCACGATAATAATGAGTATTCACGCACTGGACGGGTTGTCTACATGAGCGAAGAAATTCTGGTAAATATTACCTCGACAGAGACTCGGGTAGCTCAGGTGCACAACGGTGTATTGCAGGAGTTGCATATCGAGCGTACTGGGGCCAGGGGGTACGTGGGCAATATCTATCGTGGGACGGTGGTTAGGGTGCTGCCCGGCATCCAGTCTGCCTTCGTTGATATCGGAATCGAGCGAACGGGTTTTATCCA
>Ga0105356_10000629_pt1 | contig 33780 bp, 24 predicted proteins | sample GOMGulsemesocosm_3_FD_83502 | JGI IMG/M metagenome (GOLD analysis project Ga0105356, IMG submission 83502) | Methane-oxidizing microbial communities from mesocosms in the Gulf of Mexico - GOM9D Gulf of Mexico | ecosystem: Environmental > Aquatic > Marine > Cold seeps | place: Gulf of Mexico...
CTCAGGCAAACACTTCAAGCGAGACTTTTTACTGTTAACAGCACGTTATTAAGTTAAAATATGCGGCGTTATTCGGTTTTCAGAGTTTGGAGTATGTATAAATGAATAGTATCGATAGATTTGTAAAAAACTGGGGCAGTAAACACGCCATGGTGCCAATAGCGCACAATGATATTGCCGAGCTTGAAGACAAATTGAGTGCTTTTTTACCTGATTCATATAAATATTTACTCTCTGCATATGGGTTAGTTCATAGCCCTAATGTGTTAACTAAAATCTGTGATTTAGGGGTAGACATTGCTGAAGTACAAGATTTTTTAAGCTTAGAAGATGTCTTTTCACTATCAAAGCTCTATGAAATGACCGGTATGCCTAAGGGGCACATTCTGTTTGCGTCGGATTGTAAGGGAAATATGTTTTGTTTCAAATTGACGGAGTGCACAAGTCAACAACTCGATGTACCGGTATGGTTTTTTGATCGCGATTTGTGCACCGTAAAAAAAGTATCTCATTCTTTCATTGAATGGCTGGAAGCGTTCAATAAACTTTGAAAGTCTTAGCTAATATAAATCAAATAAGCAAAAAAAAATCACTTCAAAGAAGTGATTAAAAGGGAGTTCAGAAACGAGTCATTTAACTATTTAGCTAAGTAATTGGCTTTTAACACATGTTTCATCACTTTACCGGCACCATTTCTAGGTAGGGTATCTTTAATAACAACATGTTTGGGCAGTTTGTAGCGCGCTAAGTAACCGTCTAAGAAGTCGACCAGTACTTGGCTATCGTCTAAGCTGGCTTTAGGTTTTAGCACCACAAATAAACAACCTACTTCCCCCCAACGTTCATCAGGAATACCAATCATGGCACATTCAGAAATAGCAAAGTGTTTCAATACTATCGCTTCAACTTCGGTAGGGTAAACATTCTCACCACCGGAAATAAACATGTCTTTCTTGCGATCAACAATACGATAGTATTCATCATCATCTTTCACGGCAATATCACCGGTACAGAACCAACCGTCAGCAGTAAAACAATCTGAAAATTCACTTTCCCGTTGCCAGTAACCAATACAAATATTGTCACCTTTAAGCTGTACTTCACCCGATTCACCACGAGCAACTTCTTGCTCATTGCTGTTAGCTAAACGTATTTGCATGTTATGTGGCGCTAGGCCAACACTACCTGCTTTCTTATCAAGTAAGTCAAGGTCTAATGGCATACCCAATATGGTACCAGCTTCACTCATACCGTAACCATCAACAATGGGAATACCATCGTTTAACCAGCTACGAATTTGTACTTCAGGGTGCGGTGCACCACCGGTGAGTAAGGCCGTTAAGCCACGTAATCCTTCTGGATTAAAGCTTTCTTCATTACGCAATATGTTAGCCATTTGCGGTACACAAAAATAATGTGTTACGCCATAGGCAACATCAGTTAAGCGTGCCAGCGTTCTACTAGGTATAAAGGCATCAGAAATTAAGATAGTGCCGCCTTGGTATAAAGGCGTTCTTACCGAGGTCACTAGCCCAATAACATGGAACATTGGTGCTTCACATAAAAATACACTGTGACTATCAACCGTGGCCAGTAAGGAAAAGTTTATTGCGGTAGTGGCAATATTTTTCTCACTAAGCATCACCCCTTTGGGCTTACCTGTAGTTCCTGAAGTGTATAGAATTAATGACGCAATAGCGTCATTAATAACAGCTGCTGGTGCTGGCGATAAAGTAGCACTGTTCGAAAAAAGCTCGCCAATAGGTTGGTGCGCAATATCAAGCAACTCACCTTGCTCATCAGCAAAGATTATCGCCGGTTGACAATCGTCAATAATATTCACTAATTCTTCAGCATTTAAGCGCCAGTTAAGCGGCACAATAATGGCCCCTAAACGTGCGCAAGCTAAATGCAAAGCGACAATTTCAGCACGATTTTTTGCTAAGCAACCTACTCTATCGCCTGTTGTGATCCCTTGCTGTGTTAATAATGTCACCACTTTGGCAATGGCAATATCAAACTCAGCATAACTCCACTGAGCATTAAGGGCGAGATCGTTAACCGCTATTTTATTAGGTCGTAAACGTGCATGTAATGTCACAAAATCCATAAACAATAATCTCTTTTCTATGACGCTTTAGATTTATCGTACGCGCCTAAACCAGGCTTATACGTTTTATCATCGATAAATTGCTTAATACCTTCTTTGCGGCCTTCATTATCAAAGCTATTGGCAGCTTCTTGTGCGCGCACTAAGTAATCTTCAGCATTATCATAGGTCATTTCTTTAACGCGGCGAATCGCATCTTTAGTGGCCTTCAACGCTATTGGGTTTTTCTGTAATAGTACATTACACACTTCAGTAACACGGGTTTTAAGTTGCTCTGCAGGCACAGCTTCATTAATTAAGCCCCACTCAACCGCTTCTTTACCGGTAATGTTCTCACCCATTAATGAGTGCCACATTGCTTTACGCATTGGCATTAAATCTACCGCAACTTTCGCTGCGCCGCCGCCAGGTAAAATACCCCAGTTAATTTCACTTAAACCAAATTGTGCTTCTTCTGTAGAAATAGCAAGGTCACATGCGAATAAAGGACCGTAACCACCACCAAAACACCAACCATTTACCATAGCAATAGTCGTTTTTTGGAAGTTACGCAGACGACGCCACCAACCATATGATTCACGTTGTGCACCACGAGTACCCGCTAAACCTTTCGCTTCATTTTCACGGAAGTATTCTTTTAAATCCATACCGGCAGTCCACGCACTACCTTCACCCGTTAGCACTAATACGCCAACATCATCACGAAACTCTAGTTCGTCTAACACACGCATCATTTGACGGTTAAGTTTTGGGCTCATGCAGTTACGCTTTTGGGCACGGTTAAATGAAACCCATGCAATGTTGTTCTCTACGGTATATTTTACTGTATCTTCTTCGCGTTCAATACTCATGTATTAATCCTCTATTAAAATTAAATCTTGTCTGTGTTCGTCTGACGACGGTCAATTAAATTGGAAAATGGCCTGGTTCGGTTTCCATAGTGATCCAGCGAATGTCAGTAAACTGATCAATACCGGCTTTGCCACCAAACCGGCCATAACCTGAAGAGCCAACACCACCAAAGGGCATTTGTGCTTCATCATGTACGGTGGAGCCATTGACATGGCAAATTCCTGATTTTATTTGCTCGGCAATTTTGAAACCTTTCGCACTGTCTTTAGTAAATACTGCGGCGCTTAAACCATATTCGCTATCGTTAGCAATACGAATAGCATCCGCTTGATCTTTAGCGCGGATCATCGCCACTACCGGACCAAAACTTTCTTCACGGTAAATCTTCATCTCACTCGTCACGTTATCGAGTACTGTCGCTTGCATTAATACGCCTTCGCTCGTACCGCCAGCTAATAGCACTGCTCCTTTGCTGATCGCATCGTTGATAAGCATGTTCACTTTATCAACGGTTTTTTGATCGACTACCGCGCCTAATGGCGTTTTACCTTCACGCGGGTCACCGGTTTTCATGCTTGACACTTTGCTGGAAAATTTATCGGCAAAGGCATCAGCAACGCTTTCATCAACCACTAAACGCTCGGTTGACATACAAATTTGACCTTGGTTCATAAAGGCACCGAAAGCCGCGGCTTTTACCGCTTCATCTAAATCGGCATCTTCAAGCACTAACATCGGTGCTTTACCACCAAGCTCTAATAAACACGGCTTTAATTGGCTGGCAGCGCGCATTGCAATAATACGGCCTACTTCAGTAGAGCCGGTAAAGTTGATACGTTTTACCGCCGGTTGGTCGATTAAACTACCGACAACATCGCCAGCATCTTCAGGCGCATTAGTAACGATATTTACCGTACCTTCAGGGAAACCCGCTTCGCTACATGCTTCAATAATTAAGCTATGGGTACGAGGGCAGATTTCTGATGCTTTTAAAATAACCGCGTTACCACAAGCTAACGCGGTGGAGATCGCACGAACTCCTAAAATGATTGGCGCGTTCCAAGGTGCAATCCCTAAAATAACGCCCACAGGTTTTCTGATGGCCATGGCTAAACAGCCAGGCTTATCAGAAGGAATAGTTTCACCACCAATTTGTGTGGTTAAGGAAGCCGCTTCACGTAGCATTGATGCTGCTAAGCCTAAGTTGAACATTGCCCAACCCGCCGTAGCGCCAACTTCATTCATCATCGCTTCAACAAATTCTTCGTTGCGTGCTTCTAATGCCGCAGCCGCTTTATATAGTGTTGCTCGACGTGCATTGGGACCCAAAGCAGACCAGAGTGCAAAGCCTGATTCCGCTCTTTCTGCAATTGCCGCCATTTCATTGGCTTGCATGGCTTTAGATGTACTCGCTAGTTCACCCGTTAATGGATTTTTACGTTCGAAATTCATAACACCCTCTCATTGCAAATCGAGTTGCATAATTAATGACATAGTTAATTGCATCGTTGAACAGCATTGCTAATTAAATAGCTAAGCGACACATTTCAGATAAAAAGTTCAGTTAAATTGTTCGTGATCTACGCTGGCTGTACCGCGCCAGTTTTAGTCACTTTTCCTAAATAAAATACTGCTGCTGCGGCGATGATGGCGCCAAAGCCCATGGCAATAGAAACATCTAATAAATCAAAGCCTGCCACGAACAAGTAGCCCGCCACTACTGGCCCTAATGCCGCGCCACCACGGCCAATACCAATCACTAGCCCGGTACCGCTAGCACGGACTTCCGGAGGGAATACTTGCGCCATAAGTGCGTACAAACCGACCACAGCAGAGTTAGTAAAGAACCCCGTGGCAGCAGCAACCACTGATAACTTAACGATTGAGCTATAGCCAAGGCCAAACACGGTAACCATGCCAAAAGCGGCGAATAAAATACCAATCACTAACGGTCTCAACTTAAATTTACTAGCAAATAAACCCAGTAATAATGATCCTACTGCCCCGCCAACATTGGCCCAAACTAATACCGTGCCTGCTGATGAAGGATTAAAGCCCATATCGACCACTATTTTCGGGATCCATTTCAAGATGTAATAGAAGGTCATAATTTGCATAAAATAGGCGACGATAAGCGATAACGTCATTGCCCGATATTTATCGGTCATCAGTAATTTGAACGCGGATTGTTGCGCTTTGTCGCTTTTTTCAGGTAACTGCGTGATAACGGCATGATTCATTTTTGTTAGCAGTTTATTTATCTTTACGAGGGCATTTTTAGGTTGCTTGGCAGCTAAAAAATCGACTGATTCAGGTAAGGTAAACCAACACACGATGAAAAAAGCTCCCGTCACCGCGCCACCGAAAACAAAAATGGCGTGCCATGAATATGTTTCAAGTAACACAGTAGCAATTGAACCACCAACAATAGCGCCCATCGGGTAACCGGTTGCCATTAATATCACCGATAAATTACGGTATTTAGCGTTAGCAAACTCAGCCACTAGCGCATTGGTTGACGCTAGCATGCCACCGACACCAATACCGGTGATAAAACGAAAAATTAATAGCTCATTCATGGTACCGGCAATGGAGCTGAGCGACATCCCACAGGTCATGACCAATAAACACGCTAAGATAGTAGGACGACGGCCAAAGCGGTCGGCGAAATTGCCGAGGGCAATAGAGCCGATGGCCATTCCTATCAATTCCATGGCCAGTACGATACCCAATGAAGCTCTATCAATATTCCATTCACTGGAAATACCCGGCGAAGCAAAACTGATTGCCAAGACATCGAAACCGTCAATGGCATTAAGTAAAACACACATAATTACGGCAAAGATTTGAAATCGATGCATCGGCGCATTATCAATAGTAGCTCTAAGATCATTGGTCATATTATTATTTGCCTTAGCTTTTCTCAGTTACCCAAGATTAAAATAAATAGCTGGTAACTCTGTTTGTTATTCAGCGGTTACCAAAAGCGTAACGAATACTTGTGATGGCAACAACAAAACTTGAGTATAGATAGTAGCGATTGACTCGCGGTGAATGAATTGCAGAAAGTGACTAAATTATTGATAAAAAGTGACAGCGATGCTTTTTATGCAAAGTTAGTGTGATAAATAGCCAGTTAGAGGGGGTTGTGTTGGAGCGATTAGCGGTTACTTCGCTATTGATTTCGCTGATTTCTTTGGTTTCGCGGGCTGCGTCGGTTTTTTATGTGTTTCGCGATATTTTGCTGGTGATTGCCCTGTCCAGTGGTGAAAAGCGCGAGAAAACACCGCCGGCTCAGAGAAACCGATAGCTTCAGAGATTTTATTCACAGGGGTAAGACTTTTGGTTAGTTGAGTAATAGCTTCGTCACGACGGACTATATCTTTAAGTTGCTGATACGAAGTGCCTTCGACCTTTATTTTTCGCATTAAGGTGCGCTTAGACATATTAAGCGCTTCAGCAGCACCTTCAATAGATAAAGCGCCTTGATCAAGGCTTTTACGGATCAGTTTTTTCAACTCACTCGCTAAACTATAATCCGACTGATACCGTTGAAATAGCTCTAATGGACAACGACGCATAAATAGTTTCAGCGAAGCTTCATTTTGTTCTACAGTGCGTTGTAAGTAGGCTTTAGGAAACACAAAGCCTAATTTATCACTATTAAAGATATGTATACCGGGGAAAAGGTAAGAATATTCAGTAACATGACTTGGGCGAGGATAATTAAAATGGGTTTCTACTAACGGTAAGTGATCGGCAATTAGCCACGAGCCATAACGATGCCATGCTAAGATCAAAATCTCTGAGAGCATAAAGTTAGGATCTTTTTCCGGCTCAAGTAGATCAAAACCGAGAAACGCAGAGTCATCATCAACTTCTAAGCGAATTTTATAAGCGTTAGTCACCAAGTCATAAAACTTGCTGCCAAGCTCAAACGCTTTTTGTAAATCAGGTTGGTGCACAGTAATGCGCCCCATCATATTGTAGGTGCCCACTTTTACCGCATCTGTAGCCAAGCCCATACATTCATCATCAAGGGCTTGCCAAATCAACAGCTGTAATGCAGAGAGTTTTTCAGCGCCAATACGCTCAGTAGGTTTATCGATACTAGCAGGAGAGATCCCCGTTTGTGCCAACATGGTATTTATATCGAGATTGTACCGAACCGCCTCATGATAAAGCTGGCTGACATAATAGTTGGCGGCGGTACCGGTTTCTTTATTCATGCTCATATTAATAATGTCTTTTATAAATTATATGATTAATAGAATGAACAAACTAACAGCTAACTTGTTCATTCTTTTTGGGTTCCACGCGTGCTTTACCTGGGCTTACTTGAGCCTACTTGAGCTTATTTGGGCTATATTTCGCGATGAATTAAGATTAGAAATCTTGTGTTGCTGAACCTACGTTATTAACTTATGTTCCTGAACTGATACTACTGAACTTATGCTACTTAATTAACACAATACGAATATCATTAACATTAGTTAACGTTGGCCCAGTGATAATAAGATCATCAATCGCGGCAAATAACGAGTAACTGTCATGTTGTTGTAAGGTTTTATTAGCATCAAAGCCGGCCTTAGTGGCTCGCTCGAGCGTATCAGGAGTAATGATTGCACCGGCGGCATCTTCAGTACCGTCAATACCGTCACTATCCGCCGCTAATGCCCAAATATTATCTTTGCCACGTAAGGTGGTTGCTAATGATAAAGCAAATTCGGTGTTTCTACCGCCTCGGCCCATTTTAGCAATATCCATCGTGACCGTAGTTTCACCACCGGATAACAATATTAGTGGCGATTTTGCTGGTGCTGCCATGGTTTGTACCGATTGGGCAATACCCGCCATGACCTTACCAAGCTCTTTACTTTCCCCTTCTAAACAATCCCCTAAAATTAAGGTATTGAAACCGAGGGCTTGCGCTTTTTTTTCCGCGGCAAGCAACGCTTGTCCTGGAGTAGCAATCATCACATGACTATGCTGTTGCGGCGGAATTGGCGCTTGCTTATTTACCGTTAATGCCTGTTTAACAGCCTCAGGAATAACCAAAGAATATTTATCTAATACCGCAAGTGCTTGCTCTGCGGTAGTATCATCAAAAATCGTTGGCCCTGACGCAACGCTAGCAGGATCATCTCCCGGTACATCACTGATCATCAAAGTAACTAAGCGCGCTGGTGATGCTGCTGCACCTAAACGGCCGCCTTTCACTTGTGATAAATGCTTACGCACTACATTCATCTCTTCAATAGTCGCGCCACTGGTGAGTAAGGCTTTGGTTAGTGCTTGTTTATCCGCTAAGGTTAAACCTTCAAGGGGTAAACTTAACGTGGCCGAGCCACCACCAGAAATTAACGCGAGTACTAAATCGTCTTCGGTTACATTTTCAAGTACAGCTAACATCGCTTTCGCACCATCAACACTGGCTTGATCAGGCACAGGGTGACCGGCTTCAATAATGCGAATACGACCAGCATCGACTGCGTGATCGTAACGTGTGGTTACCACACCTGAAACATCAACATCAGGCCAAGCTTTATCAACGGCAGCAGCCATTGCTGCCGACGCTTTGCCCGCACCAATAACAATGCATCGCCCACGGGGTTTTTCCGGAAGGTTTCTCAGTACCGCAGGCTCAGGCGCAGCGCAATCAATCGCGGCAGCGAAGATTTCTTTCAACGCGGCGGTTTCTGATTGAGAAGCTAGCGCTTGCTGCTTGTTATTAGTGTGATGCTCAGACATAGTCATTAACCAAGTATAGCTGCGATAACTTTACCGGTTACATCAGCAGTAGTAGCTTTACCGCCAACATCAGGTGTTAGTGCACCAGCGCCAGTAGCCGTTTCAATTGCTGCCATTAAGGTATCAGCCGCGGCTTGCTCACCTAAGTGAGTTAGCATTTGCGCTGCTGACCAAAAACTAGCCACGGGGTTAGCAATACCTTGACCAGCTATATCGAACGCTGAGCCATGGATAGGTTCAAACATTGATGGGAAGCTATTTTGTGGATTGATGTTCGCTGTTGGCGCAACCCCTAAACTACCCGCTAATGCACCTGCTAAATCAGAAAGAATATCAGCATGCAGGTTAGTCGCAACAATAGTATCTAAAGTTTCTGGCTTTAATGTCATACGCATGGTCATCGCGTCTACTAACATTTTGTCCCAAGTTACATCTGGAAATTCTTTTGATACTTGTTCAGCAATTTCATCCCACATTACCATACCGTGGCGCTGTGCATTGGATTTAGTGACTACTGTTAATAACTTACGCGGACGAGATTGCGCTAACTCAAACGCATAACGCATGATACGAGTTACACCAGTACGAGTGAAAATTGATACTTCTGTCCCCACTTCTTGTGGTTGACCACGGTGAGAACGACCACCTTGACCAGAATATTCCCCTTCACTGTTCTCACGAACAATAACCCAATCTAAATCGCCTGGGCCACAATCACGTAATGGTGATTGAATACCGGGTAATACGCGAGTTGGACGTACATTGGCATACTGATCAAAACTTTGACAGATGCGTAAACGTAATCCCCAAAGACTGATATGATCAGGTACCGTTGGTGCACCAACCGCACCAAATAAAATAGCATCAAACGGCTTTAATGTTTCTAAACCATCTTCTGGCATCATTTCGCCGTGCTCTAGGTAATAATCAGAACCCCAATCAAAGTGGCTAAAATCAAAACTTAAATCACTGAAGTGTTTGGTTAACGCGTTTAACACATCAACAGTCTCAGCGATTACTTCTAAACCAATACCATCTGCTGGTATCGCGGCAATATTATATGTACCCATGGGATCCTCTTTATTTACAATTCAGTTTTAATAGCTGCAGTATCAGGCAAGGCCTTTTTCTGCATTTGTTTTAGCACCAGAACAAGGCATGCTGAAGTGATCAAGAACACAGCAACCACAATCAAGCCTCCTTCATAACTGCCGGTATAACTTTTTATCGCGCCAATAATGGCAGGTCCTAAAAACCCACCAAGGTTTCCAATAGAGTTGATTGCTGCAATGCCTGCCGCTGCCGAGGCGCCGGTAAGAAATTGCGTTGGCATACTCCATAAAGGGGCTTTGGCTGAACTCACCCCAACATTAACCACTACCAATGCGGCCACTACTGCCACTAACCCAGTCGCTTGTGACGCAAGCAATAAACCAATAGCAGCAACAATACAGGCAATAACAACATGCCAACTACGTTCACCAGTTTTATCGGAATGTCTCGCCCAGAGCAGCATCGCTATCACCGCAGCAACTGGAGGTAGCGCGTTGATAAAGCCAGTCATCATTGGGGTAACACCAAATTCAGCAATAATTTGTGGTGACCAAATGCCTAAGGTATATAAGCCTGCTGACGTTCCTAAGTAGATAAGTGCTAAGATCAATATTCTTGGATCAACTAAGGCGCGAAACACACCATGGCTTTCGTCATGACTATTTTTTTGCTTAATCTCTTGTTGTTCGTTGTCCATTTCCTTAATTAACCAATGACGTTCTTCGCTGGTTAACCAAGTTGCTTTCTCTGGACGGTCGGTCATGTATGACAACACTACACCACCTAAAATTATCGCCGGCACAGCTTCTAAAATAAACATCCATTGCCAGCCATGAAACCCTAATAAACCATCTAAACTCATTAGCGCACCAGAAATTGGCGAGCCAATCGCAATCGACAAGGGTACCGCCGCCATAAATAAAGCAATAATTCTGGCGCGGTAACGTGCCGGGAACCAATAACTTAAATACAAAATAATGCCCGGAAAGAAACCAGCTTCGGCCACACCTAAGAAGAATCGCAACACATAAAAACTAATTGGGCCTTCGACAAAAGCCATCGCAGCCGAAATAAGTCCCCAAGTAACCATGATTCTTGCTATCCACATTCTGGCACCAACCCGATGCAAAATAAGGTTTGATGGGACTTCAAATAAAAAGTAACCGATGAAAAATATGCCAGCACCTAAACCAAAAGCTGCTTGTGATAAACCAATATCATGATTCATTGATAACGCGGCAAAACCAATATTGACTCGGTCAAGATAAGCCACAAAATAGAGCAGCATAATAAAAGGGACAATACGTCTGCCGACCTTGGTTATTACGTGTTTTTCTAAACTTATTTGCATATTATTCTCACAGTTTGCTTATCGTTTAGTGGCGGAAAATCTTTACTTACGATTACTTTAGAGTTATTACTAATGCATAACAATAGATAAACAAATTATATAAACTTTTTGAATAATAGGATTGGACATGGATTTAAAGCTTCTGAAGTGCTTTACCGCGGTTGCAGATGAATTGCATTTTGGCAGGGCAGCACAACAACTTGATATTCTGCCTTCAGCGTTAGGGAGAAATATTCGTTTACTCGAAGAAGAGCTCGGTATTAGGCTGTTTTCACGTACTACACGAAATGTGACCTTAACACGCAGTGGTCATATTTTGCTAGGCGAAGCCCGCCCATTACTCGCCAGTGTCGATGACGTTTTAGAGCGTGTTCGCACCTCAGCAACCGGTAAAGATCGAGTATTTAGAATTGGCGCCATTGACAGTGCCGCTACCGGGTTTATTCCACAATTGATCCATGACTTTCATGAAATAAAAGGAGATTTCGAGCTTATTTTAGTGGAAGATAAAACCGCTAAATTACTGCCAAAATTATTATCGGGTGCGCTAGATATTGCTTTTGTACGACCACCAACACAGCAAAAAGCAGGTATTCATTTTGAGTTTTTATTAAATGAGCGCACTGTGGTTGCGTTACCGGTTGACTCGCCGTTAGCGAAAAAAGAGCAGCTTACCATTCATGATCTTGATCAGGTGCCGCTAATCCTTCCTTCACCGCGAAACCGCCCCCATAGCTATAATTTGACTAACAGCCTCTTTCTACAAGCGGGTTTAACGCCCAATATCGTACAGCAAGCTGAAGAAAAGCAAACTATCGTTAATTTAGTGGGTGCTAAAGTAGGCATTGCCATTATTCCTCGCTGGAATAGTAAAATTGCGGTTGAAGGAGTTGTTTTTCGACCTTTAGTCGACAGTGAAGGTAAAGAAATATGTGAGTTGCCACTCGCCGCTGCTTGGGTTAAAGGTAGTAACGATCCACTACGTGACGAATTAATTGCGTTAGTCACTAAAAATTTGGCTCACTACACTAATTAACAGCGTAGTAGTGCTGAGTGATATCAGCATGAGAAACGGCTCTTCCCCCTGCTCCATTTAAAGCGATTAAGTAAAATAACTAGTCATTAAAATTTGCATTTTAGTGACTTTGTTGACTTCACCCCCCTAAAAATTGGCTGATAACTTCACCACTTCCCCAGTCAACACTTTGCATAAACAACTTCTTTGTCACTTTTAGCCAACAAAATAGTCACTTTCTGCAATGTGATCCTCATGTTTGAGTGGTTAGTATCGTTAATTATTTCAACCATAATAATCACCAAAGCAGAGCTATAAAAGCGATAACAACAGCGTATTTAAACAAGCGATATTTAGCAAATGAAGTGACCACACAGGCTTTCGAAGTATTTCGAGAATGTGCGTTGGGGCAAGCCATAAGACTAGAGCAGCATAAGACTGACACCTAAGAATACTATTTTAAGCACACACTAGATTCAAAAAACTCTATAAAACATAAAAGATATAAATCATGGAGAACATAATGAAGATTTACAATAAGCCATTAAAATATACACCACTCGCCGCATTAATATCGGCAATTTTACTACCGAATCAGGCATTCGCTGCACAGGCAATGCCTACTGTAGAAGAAGCTAGCGTGGAAAAAATAGTAGTCACTGGTTCACGTATTAAACGGAAAGATTTTATTTCTTCCAGCCCTACCGTTACCGTAGATGCCTCAACTATGGCAGAAGTGGGTACAACCACGGTAGATAGCTACTTACAACAGTTACCACAATTTCAACCCGGTCAAGGTAGCCATTCAAATAACAGCTCTGGCGGTACTATTGGTCAATCAACCCTAAATTTACGTGGCTTAGGCCCGCAGCGTAATTTAGTACTGATGGATGGCCGCCGCTTACAATCAGCCAATGCCAACGGCGCGGTTGATATGAATAGCATCCCCTCTATTATTTTAGGTGGGGTAGAAGTGATTGGTGGCGGCGCATCTGCTACCTACGGCTCTGATGCGATGTCGGGTGTTGTTAACTTGAAAACCCGTACCGATGTAGATGGTTTTGAGTTTCAAGGACAATTTAACTCACCAAGCGGTGACGGCACTTCAACAAAATACGCCTTTGCTTATGGCGGTGACATCAATGATGGCCAAGGTAACTTTTTAATAGCCGCTGAATATTTAGATCGTGGCGGTATTAGCATTCAAGATCGTGAATTCTTTCTTGAGCAAACGCCGAGTGGTTTTAGCCCCTATAGCCGAATTACTCCAGGCTCAACCGGTAGCCAAGCAGCAATTGATGCGTTATTTGCTACCGATGCTTATGGCAACCTTGAACCCGGTACCGTTAGCCGCTTTAGTTTTTTCAGTGCTAATAACGACGGTTCAGTATTTGCCGTCAGTGGCGGCTCTCCTATTAACTATAAAGGCTCAACAGAAGCACCATTTAATGTTTCTGAGTCAAGCTTTGGTTACCACCCTGGCTTTTACAACTATGTGCAATCGCCTTTAGAGCGCAGTACTGTGTTTGCGAAAGCAGATTATGAATTCGATAACGAAATTACCGCTTACGCACAGGCGCATTATGCCACCACTGAAGCACAAAACATTGGCTCTCAGCCAGTATTTGCTGCCCCTTGGAATGTATTTGTCCCGGTAACTAACCCTTATCTACAAGCCAATAGTGATTTATCGGGCTTATTGGCCTCACGTAATGATCCAAACCAAAGTGTGCTATATCAAGTACGCCTTGCTGATGCTGGTCCTCGTACTTACAACACGAAAACAGATATGACACAACTTCTGGGTGGTATTAAAGGCTATGTAGATGAATATGACCTATCATGGGATGTACATGCCTCATTTGGTCAAGCAAAAAATACCGACTTTACTAGCTCAGGCTCTATGAGTATTAGTGCCTTACAAGAATTGGTTGATGCCCCTGATGGTGGTGATAGTCTCTGTGCTGGTGGTTACCAAGTTTTTGCCGGTGAACACACTTTATCTGATGAATGTGTTGCTTGGGCTTCTCGTACCCCTGAAAACGAAACCACACTGAAACAAACCGTGTTAGAAGCAGTAGCTGAAGGTCATTTAGCGGATTTACCTGCCGGTGAAGCACGCTTTGCTGTAGTCGCTAACTATCGTAAAAACACCTATGATTTTGTTCCGGATATTGATATTGCCGCTAACAATCTAGCCAGTTTATCAGCAACCCAAGCAACTGAAGGTAGTATCAGCGCCAAGGAAATTGCGGTCGAGCTATATATTCCACTACTTGCAGATCTACCTATGGTGCAATCATTAAATGCTAACTTAGGTTACCGTTACTCTGATTACAACTTATCGGGTGGTGCAAGTACTTATAAAGTAGAATTTGATTGGCGTTTAGTCGATACAGTATTACTACGTACCGGCTTCCAACACGCATTACGTGCGCCAAACGTTGAAGAGTACTTTAATGCGGGCACACAACAAATAACGGCTGTTGGTACACCACAAACAGGTGCTGGCGATCCATGTGATTCCCGTCATCCTAACTCAGCCGATCAAGCGATTGTAGATCTTTGTATTGCGACCGGCTTACCTGCAAGTGCGATTGGCCGTTTTAGACAACCATCCCCTGTAGTTGTAACCACCACGTTTGGTGACCCAACGTTAACACCAGAAACTGCTGACTCAGTGACTTTTGGTGCGGTCTTTGAAACGGACTCAGAGCATGATGCCCTAAAAGATTTAGTAGTGACATTGGATTATTACAGTATTGAAATTGAAGATGCGATTGCCGCCGTTCCGGCAGGTCAATCGTTACAGAAATGTTTTAATTTAGATGGTTCAAATCCTACTTACAGTACTGATAACTTTTTCTGTCAACAGTTTGAACGTAGTAGTACTGGCTTGTTCTCATACGTGAACCAACCCTATCTTAACTTAGGGGGTTACAAAACGTCAGGGGTTGATATTGCGGTTAACTGGCAAATGCCAATCGCTGCTTTTGATGCAACGTCGATTGCCTTTTCATCCAATGCCAATTACCTAAACTCTTTTGAAGTGGCTACCTTTGGTGATAGCCCTTATCAAGAGCATGCTGGCACTATTGCAGGCAGAGAAAGTTACCCTGAATGGAAAGTGGTCAATGCGTTAACGCTAAATATGGGTGACGTGTCATTGACGACTCGCTGGCGCTACACTTCAAGCATGAAAGATAGCAGTATTGTCACTAACCCTGAATCCACCACTGAAGGCACCGCAGCATATAGCTACATTGATGTGTCTGCGAATGTTCACATCAATGACAACCTTTCTGTTCGTGTGGGTGTTAACAATCTAACGGATAAAGAGCCACCCGTTGTTGGTGGATCACCCGGTGTAACTAACCGCGGTGTTTACGACAGCGTAGGTCGTACTGCTTTTGTTAGTGCAACCGCTAAGTTCTAAATTACGTTAACGGCAAAAAATAGTGGGCACTGGCCCACTATTTTTTTGTGCATAATTCACTTATTCACTTATTTACTTATTTAACTTATTACTTGTTTGAAAGCTTGCTAATACTTCTACGTCCAATATGGAACTAATCATGAAAAAACACTTATCTCCTTGGTACTTATTATTGATGTTAGCGTTAGCGGCTAACCACGCTCTGGCGAGCAGTATACTGATTGAACAACATCAGGCTACTGCGCCGGCAATTAATCCTACCCCGGTGTTAGAGCTGTACGTAACCTTGACCGACAAAGTCACCATTGGTGAGGCGGATGACGGCGACCGTTATTTTGTACCGATTACCGGAGGTCACTTTTTTGGTAAAAATATTAAAGGTAAAGTAAATGGGGGTGGCGCTGATTGGCAAGTGGTTAGGCGTGACGACATTAAAGAAATTAATGCCTTATATTCTATAGAAACTGATGATGGCGTTACCATTGTTATCGACAATAAAGGCATGATAAATAGTAAATCAGGAGAGCGATATGCGATTACCGCCCCGAAGTTCCATGCGCCAAAAGGAAAGTATGACTGGCTTAATGAAGGGATATTTATTGGTAATATTACCTCAATAGCATCACCTCGTGCCGTGGTGATCAGAGTTTATGCGGTACTCTAGTGCTATCGGCTAAAATTAAAGCAGCATTGAAGTAGATTCAATTAGTCAATTTAGCCTACTTTGGTTTGCGTTGGTTTGCTTTCGTTTCTGAGCACATTACAAAACTATAGCTGAGAGTCAATCAGCTCTAATGCTTCATCTAAAATAATAGTAACCGCTGTGCGTGCTTTTTCTGGATTTCTTGACTTAATAGTATCGAGAATTTCGGCATGCTTTTTCACATCCGCGCCCGGAACCCCTTTAATTTTATTGGTATAGCGGATACTTACGCGAAGCGCAGTACTGATAAATTCAGTTAGCTGAGTAAAGAAGCGATTACCACTGGCTTCTAAAATACTGGTATGAAAGGCAATATCGGCTTCTAATGGATCATCTAAACCTTGATCCGCTTCTTTCATACGTATTAGCGCTTTATCTATAGCTTCTAACTGCTCAAAGGTCGCGTTCATCGAGGCAAGCGCAGCGGCTTGTGGCTCAATAGCATGACGTACTTGGGTAAATTCTTTTAACAATGACAATGACGGTTTAGCGCTTAAAATCCAAGTTAATACATCAGTATCAAACATATTCCAGCTACTTTCAGGCAACACTCTGATCCCTTGTTTAGGACGAGAAGAGATTAACCCTTTAGCAGAGAGCATTTTTACCGCTTCTCTAGTCGAGCTACGGCTAACATCATGTTGTAAACAAAGATCCGCTTCTGAAGGCAAACCTTCACCAATAGGGTAAGTGCCTTTGACAATAGCAATTCCTAGATCATGGGTTAATTGATGGGTTAAATTTTGCCTAGGAGAGCTCTTCATTTGATGCAGTTCCGTATTTATTTTATTAATATGTTATATCATATTTAATTGAATATTATTATGATATATCTTTATATCGTTTACGAAATATTAATGCAAAAAAAAAGATTATTTTTGATGTTTTTTTTCAACATATATAATTTCCGCCAACATTCGCTGATTGGAGTATAACCGTGAGTTTATTGACTCAATATAATAGTTTAAAAAATAAGGTTATTTTTATTACTGGCGGTGCAAGTGGCATTGGTGCAGCTATGGTAAAAGCCTTTGTCTCTCAACAAGCTAAAGTCGCTTTCATTGATGTTAATCAAAAGATGGCAGTAGCTTTGATCGAAAGTTTACCACAATCAAGACAAAATTACCTATGGCACCAAGCTGTTGATGTGACAGACTCGGCGGCATTACAACAGGCCATTTTCGATGCAGAGCGTTATTTCGGTGGTTTTGATGTCTTGGTTAACAATGTTGGTAACGATAGTCGTCAAGATATAGAAAACATTTCTGCCCACGACTGGCATAAATGTATGCAAGTTAATTTAGACCCGGCCTTTTTTGCCTCTCAAGCGGCTTATAAAATCATGGCGAAGAAATCTGCCGGCAGTATTATTAATTTTAGCTCGATCAATGCCTTGATTGGCATGCAACATATGACCGGCTACGTTACTGCTAAAGCAGGCTTAATGGGTATGACCAAAGCGCTTTCTAAAGAATTCGGTGAAGACAATATTCGCGTGAATGCCATACTACCCGGCTGGGTGGCAACCGAGCGTCAGTTATCCAGTTGGCTTACCGATCAAGAAGAAGAAAAGTGGATGGCTGAAATGGCCTTAAAGAAAAGAATCACCCCGGAAGATGTTGCCAATTTGGCTTTGTTTTTAGCCGCTGATGACAGTGCGTTAATCACCGGTCAGGGTATTATTATTGATGGTGGGAGAGCTTAAGTGCCAATCAGTAACTATATTATTGCCGTTGACTGGGGCACTAGCCATTTAAGAGCATTTTTATGCCGAGTAAATGATGATAAACACCTAACTATCATCGATAAAGCAAATGGCTTAGGGGTAAGTAAAGTTATTCACAGCTTCGAAAAAACACTTTTTGAATGCATTAATCCCTGGGTTCATCAGCATGGTAAATTGCCTGTTTTTATGATGGGGCAAATAGGATCAAGTATCGGTTGGAAAGAAACCAATTATATTCCCTGCCCAACCCAACTTGAAGATATAAGTGCTAAGTGTGTTAATTTTTCTTGCGCTGATCACGATATCACCATTATCCCGGGGCTAAGCTGCCGCTTATATAATGACATGCACGATGTTATGCGCGGTGAAGAAATGCAAGTATTAGGCTGGTTACAGCAAAGTCCTCAGCATTTAATTGGTAATCACTTGATTTGTTTACCTGGTACGCATACTAAGTGGGTATTGATTAAGTCGGGACAGATAGTGTTATTTAAAACCGCCATGACTGGTGAATTATATGATTTATTATCAACCCAAAGTATCTTAATTCAAGAAAATAACGCTGAATTTAACCAAGCATCTTTTCAACTAGGTGCCGACTTTACCTTGAAAAGTGAGCAAGGCAGTTTTATCCATGGTTTATTTAGTGTTCGTAGCAAGCAGCTCTTTGGTGAACTCAGCCACTCGCAAGCAAAATCATACTTGTCTGGGTTATTAATAGGCAGTGATGTCCGCGCAGCGATGAATGCGCAAGAATGGCAATCATCACAATTAGCACAAGTGAGTATTATTGGTGCAAAACATCTCAGTCAGTTATTTTCCCAGGTACTTAAAGTTCATGGCATCAATACTAAGATTTATCCGGTCGCTGACATGACCTTATCCGGCTTTAATTCTGTCTATCAACAAATGAGCACGTCACTAGATAACAACACACCCGATACGAGTATGTCTTAGGAAAATTAACTGGTGCAGCAATATATCGACAAACACCCTGCCATCGCGATTTTACGCGGGGTTTTACCTAACCAAGTAATTGAGGTTGCCCAAACCTTATACACTCATGGTTTACGTGTGATCGAAGTGCCGTTAAATTCCGAGCGTGCCTTATTTTCAATTGAACAACTTGCAAAGGTGATGCCTGCTGAATGTTTAGTGGGCGCAGGCACAGTCACATGCGTTGCTCAGGCTCAGCAAGTTGCCAATAGTGGCGGTAAAGTGATCATATCTCCCCACTGTGATGCTGAAATCATTAAGTATTGCTGCGCTAATAAGCTCATGGTAGTTGCCGGTATTGCTACGCCCACCGAAGCATTCACCGCTTACCATGCCGGCGCGAGATGGTTAAAGCTATTTCCTGCATCGACCTATGGCATAAATCACCTCAATGCTTTACGCTCTGTGCTCCCTGCTGATGCTAAGATTATTGCAGTAGGTGGCATCAATGCCGCGAATGCGCAGCAGTGGTTAGCTAGCGGCGCTAACGCACTAGGGTTAGGCAATAGCCTGTACCAAGCGGGTGATGATATTGCAACCGTGAACCATAAAATTACACTATTAAACGCACAGTTAGCAACAACGTTACCTTGAAAGGATTTTTAGATTCCCCTAGAATCCCCTTAAGCATTTCTTAATCCTTAATATTATGAACTCAACTGACTCTGGTTATTTACAGCACTCAACCCCGTTAAATAATGGTGAAGATTCAAGCCAAATGGCTAAACTTATAGACATAATCCCCTGTCAATGTCAGCTAGGTGAAGGGGTTTTATGGCATGAACAACAACAAGCTATTTATTGGCTGGATATTGAATCCGCACTTTTATTCAAATATAGCTTAGCGACTAAAAACCTTGATCAGTTTTCGCTACCTTACCGGCTGGCGAGCTTTGCTTTTACGGCAACCGATAATGAAATTATTGCGGCTTTTGCCCAAGGGCTTGCCAGATATAATATTCAAACAAACGCACTGACTTGGCTTAGCCAACCAGAATTGTCAATTACCGGTAATCGCTTTAACGATGGCAAAACCGATCGCCAAGGTCGGTTTTGGGTTGGTTCTATCGTTGAGGAAGCTCAATCAGCTACCCAACAGGCTTATTTATATTGTGTCGATGAGCACGGGCAATGTCAGCAAAAAATGTCGCAGTTAAGCATTTCTAATGGTTTATGCTGGAATGAAGCCGGCACTATTTTATACCATACGGACTCCCCTACTCACGCTATTTATCAATACGACTATTGCCAAGAAAGTGCCAACCTTAGTAATAAACGCCTCTTTGCAACAACCGCTGAAAATGCTTTTCCCGATGGCGCAACCGTAGATGGTCAAGACTATTTATGGAGTGCACAATGGGGCAGTAGTAAGGTGATCCGCTATGATCACGTAGGTAATGTCAATGCGATACTCACCCTACCGGTATCAAACCCTTCTTGTGTCGCCATTGGCGGCGCCAACTTAGATTTATTAATAGTGACTACAGCCAAGCAAGGCTTAACTCAGTTACAACTTGAAGAAGAGCCATTGGCAGGTAATTTATTCATTTACCAGTTAACAGGTATTACCGGGTTATTAGAGGAAAACTGTCGATTATAAAAACGGGTGGCAAACACGGTTTGCCCCCAATACCTAAATTTATTTTAGACTCACTTAATTCAAATTAGCCTAACAAAAATACCGCGTATTAAATCTCGCATTCATTCAATTCAAAAATAAGTGATGATTGCGGGAATAACACGGGCAATTGCATGCCAAACGTCATCAAAGCTTCACCGCTAAAGGCTTGTCCTTGTATTTTACTTAAAATTGACGGTGAATACTCTTTAATCTCGGTAGGCCATATTAACGCTAAACGATACACTTTATCAGCCGCTAAACCAGCAAAACGGTATTTAGGGGGAGTGGTACGTTTAGTTTCATTAACACTATTATAGGAAAATAGTGCTTGGGATTTATCCTGATTGATTAAGCCAAAATCAATCGAATCTCCATCACTATTTAAACGCACTAATTCACCACTATGAATTAATTTACGGTGCTTTTTATGTAACGCTAGCACGGTCGTTATTTGTTGGCATTCTTGTTCAGTTAGCTCTCGTGGGTCCATTTCTAAACCCATATGGCCAAAAAAGGCGACTGCAGCACGCATTTCCATGCTGACAGTACGACCCGTGATATGACAATTTCTCGGACCGATATGTGCGCCCATCACTTCAGCAGGGAAGAAAAATGAACAGCCCCGCTGAATGGATAATCGATCTAACGCATCATTAGAATCTGAGGTCCATACTCTGTCGGTATGAGCAAGTACGCCGTAATCAACCCGAGCACCACCTGATGAACAGCTTTCAATTTCAACATGGCGATGTTTTGCTTTTAAGCGATCAATCAGTTGATATACCGCATTAGTTTGCTGGTGAATAGCCGGTTTACCTAAGGCGTTACCTGCGTGATTAATATCACGGTTCATATCCCATTTAATGTAAACAATATTGGGATACTCAGTTAAAATATCATCGATGGCGTTAAATAAATACTCCGTAACGTCGGTGCGCGTTAAATCAAGTACCAGCTGATTACGGAACTGTAACTGCTCATTACCGGCGGTAGCTAAAACCCAATCAGGATGTGCACGGTATAGATCGCTATCAGGGTTGACCATTTCAGGTTCAAACCATAAACCAAATTCCATCCCTTGCTGATTAACATGCTCGATTAGCCCAGATAAACCGTGCGGGTAAATTGCTTTATCAACCACCCAATCCCCTAAACCGGCAAAATCACCACGCCGGCCTTTAAACCAACCGTCATCCAAGACAAATCGCTCCACTCCTAACGTTGACACTTTATCGGCTAACGATTTTAAGGTGGCCACATCATGATCAAAGTAAATTCCTTCCCACGTGTTGTAATGAATTGGGCGTGGCTTGATGCTGATATTCTCTGAAATTAACTCAGCACGAACATATTGATGAAAACAACGGGATAAACCACTAAAACCTTCATCTGAGTAGGCAGCATAAAGCATTGGGCTTTGATAAGACTGCTGTGGCTCGAGTATTATTTCGCCAGGCATTAATAATTCGCCAAGTTGCACATAGCTTCTGCCTTCAGGTAGTAACTCTGCACGCATTTTATGATTGCCACTCCAACCTAAGTGAAAACCATAACACTCGCCGGCTTGCTCATGTGTTTGATTGCTATGCATGATTAAACCTGGAAAGTTATCGTGTGATGTTTTTCCTTTACGATTTTCGCGTACGAAGCTACCTAAAAATAGGTCTAATGAATTTCGTTGAAACTCATTAGACCAACGTCCTTCAAAAGACATAATTTTATTCATGGTATCTGGCATTGGCATAGTGGGTGCAGCACACCAATTTACATTAACCGAGTCATCACTCACATTGACTAATTTAGTCGCTGACGACAACACGTCAGTATTTTTATCTAGCGATAGCGTATGAATCACTTTTATCTGACGAAGTTCATCAAGTGATTCAAATACCACTTGTTCAGTTTCTGATTGGCTATTCACTGTAGGCGTAATGCTTTGTAATTCACCACCTAACGACCAACCAAAGTCATGATTATTTATCTCAATACCCGGTGCGCCAGTAAAACCTTCACCCATTAATGGCGACAACGAAATAGGGGCTTCAACCACAACAGAACATTTGGCTTCTTGGCGCGTGGCTAACATGGTTAACATTTGCGCGGAGGTGTGTTTAGATAGTAACTTACCCCAATAAAGAATAGCGGGTGTTTTATCTATACAATCAATGATTAAGCTCGTGTTATTACTATTAAGTTGAACATACTGTTGGCTTGGTTTCATGGTAAATGCCCTTGATATTGAAAATTATAAAAACTTATTGATAGTTTATTGGCAATAATTAGGTTAACTGTTCTTATTTATATCGCTATAGAAAAAGCTTAGTTGCAGCAACTAAAGGTTCATAAACTACAATATAGATAAGGCTACCTTATTAGATCAATTATTCTTACCGATTCTCATTACATTGATAAAGAACAAGAGTAACGGTAGAACTAAAATACCGCTGGAATATATCATATAAATAAGGTTAATATGAACAAAAGATTTATAACTAAAGAGCATCCCAATGGATAACCAAACAATTCAAATTGCCGTGTTTTGTTTCATCACCGCGTTAATCGCTTTTCTCACCTATTTAAAGTGTGCTGGTGAAAATAGAGCTAAAGCCAATTCTAATAAAGAATACTTCCTCGCTGGAGGCGGACTGTCATGGGTGTTTATTGCCGGTTCCATCACCTTAACGAACTTAAGTACCGATCAACTGATTGGCATGAATGGCAACCAAATGGTGTTGTTGGCTTGGTGGGAGATCGCAGCCTTTTTCGGTTTAATGATTTTGGCCAAAGTATTCTTGCCTATTTATTATAAGAATAATTGTACCACCACCACTGAACTCTTAGAGCGCCGGTATAACGATCCGCACATTAGAGCGGTAATCGCGTTACTGTTTTTATTAGGTAATTTATTTATCTTCTTACCGTCGATTCTATACGGTGGTTCGTTGTTTATGAAATCGATGTTCAACCTTGATTTATCAATAATGACTTTAGCGATTACCTTTACTATTGCTGGCGCGAGTTATGCCATTTTTGGTGGCTTAAGAGCGGTAGCTGTTTCAGATACCTATAGTGGTATTGGTTTATTATCGTTAGGTACTTTAGTCGTTATTCTTTCTCTATCGGCTATCAATTTTGATTTTAGTGGTATCCCAATTGAGCGTTTAACGCTTATTGGTAATGATGATTCACCGCTCCCTTGGCATACATTACTAACAGGGATGATATTCATCCAAACCTTTTATTGGAGCACTAACCAAACCATTACCCAACGTGCGATGGCAGCGCCCAATATTAAAGAAGCACAAAAAGGTGTATTTGCCGCAGCAGCAATCCGTATTCTTATTATTCCACCCATGATTGTGTTACCGGGTGTGGTCGCTTACAAACTATTTGGTGATGTCGGTGATTTAGCTTACGGACAAATTGTTGCTGAAGTTTTACCGGTATGGTTATCAGGTGCCTTTGCAGCGATGATGGCCGCTGCGGTATTAACCAGCTTTAACAGTATATTAAACTCTTCTGCTGCGTTATATGTGTGTGATATTCATGAGCAATACTTTCAAAAAGAAAAGCAGATAAAAGTGCATGTAGTGAGTAATGTGGCGTCTATTAGCTTTTGTGTACTTGCGCTATTTTTAGTGCCTTTTTATGCTTCTGCAGAGAGTATTATTAACTTAGTACAAGAGTTATATGGCATGCTAAGTATGCCTATACTTTCAGTGTTTATTGTCGGTTTATTGTTTAACAATGTTGACGCGAAAGCGGCTATTGCGGCGGTATTAACCGGTACAGTCTCTTATGCATTTTTTGTCTTTGTATGGTGACCATTCCATTACATTCACATGATGTTTATTACGCTACTCATTTGTATCTTTGTTGCATTATTTATCAATCGCTTTATCTTTAAAAATCATGCTGAATTGGTTTTTAACGAACAAAAGTAGTTACTCAATGATGTAGTTATTACGCTATTGTAAACATAAAAAACGCTGCTAATAATCAATTAGCAGCGTTTTTTTTATGTTTACAACTCTTTAAAGCAGTGAGAATCTCCTCAAAAAAGTAAGATGTCATTCGTTAGCTAAACTCGTCGTCAGCCTGAGTATTGCGCATTTTAATGCCAACAATCTTTCTTTGCTGTGATTTATTATGCATGGTCATCAAACGATTAACTTGTGATAACGACGCTAACATCGCCTGAATTGGCATTAAAAAATTCTGTTGATGTAATTCAAAAATAACGTCTTTAGATAGCGCTTTCAACACTGCTTCATTAATTGTATATAAACCTTTTAGTTTATTTTTCTCTTGATCTTCAAACTGTAAGACTAATTCAATTTCTACCAATAAATTATGTTTTAATAATAACTCAGTAAATTGATGGCTTTGCATTTCACTTTGATAATACCCTGCCATGTTTTGCTGAATACTTTGTAAAAACTGACTTGGCTCTTGCTGTTCAAAAAGTGCTTCCCCATCCGTTTCGCTGACATAATCACTGGCTTCATCTATGTACAATGTTAAGGTTTTATCCGCGGTAGGATCTGGCCCTAATTCAAATGGTGTTCTTAATATTGTTGCCGGTACATAGGTAGCTAACCATTCTTTTTCACTAAAGAATAGATTAATCCCTTGCTGTAGCCCTAACATTGAAATAGCTCTCATTTTACCTACTTTGGCATCCTTCATGTAAACAACGGGGAAGTTAGTGCTCGCATTAGCAAATTCATTTACCGATACCGCCGCTAAATGCTGCTTGGCACTTTGGCTAAAGTTGCTATGAGGTAAAACGTTCAATTTTTGGTGTTTACTTGGATCTAATAAAACATAGTTAGTCATTATTATTCTCGAATTGGTTATTAAATCTTAGAAAAGCCAATAGACTCGACTTTTTCGATTAGTGCTCGGTGTAATGGCAAGGTAAATTTAAGTTGCTCTATACGTTTTTGATTGAGGGCAAATTGTCGTTGGGCAACGCGATCTTTTTGATGGAGATAATCCATGGCATTAAAGTCTGTTTTAAAGCCGGCACCATAAAGAATATATTGATAACTCGCCGCGGTAAATGCTTCAGTATTATCAGTAAAATCAAACTCACTTGGCGACCTATGCTGCCAGATAGCCAGTAATTCTTGTAAAGATTGAGGCGTGCTGCTGTCGCTACGATTGTCTTGCCAAAAAGGCTCGCTGCGCTCACCTAATACATAGTGTAGTTTGAGAAAATCAATCACACCACGCCACTTAGTATGCATCATGGTGTTAAATCGCTTGGCCACAATCGCTAAGTTGTTGGTGTTTGGAGTTAGCTGATCGGCAATATAATTGGCTGAGGTTTCAATCAACATTAACGCTGACGCTTCAAGCGGCTCTAAAAATCCAGCCGATAAGCCCACTGCAACGCAATTATTCTTCCAAAATACAGCACGATGCCCTGGTTTAAAAGATATTTTTCTGGTGGTTTCAGGTAGCTTGCTTATGCCTAAATATTTAGCTAGCACGGCTCTCGCTTGTGTTTCACTGCTATGTTTACTTGAATAAACATAGCCAACACCGCGTCGTTTCTGCAAACCTATATCCCAAACCCAGCCAGCCTCTTGAGCGGTTGAGATGGTTTGACTGGCAATTGGCGCATCGTTACTGTCGTAATCAACTTGCACAGCTAAAGCGGTATCAGCAAAGAAAGTATGCTCACACGAAATAAAGGGGGTTTTCAGTGTTTCACCAAGCAATATACTTTTCATGCCCGAGCAATCAATGAACAATTCAGCACTCAATTCACCATGCTGCTTCGTTACTAATGATAAAATGTCACCATTATCTGCTTGCTTAACATCTTGAACGGTATCTTTTACATGGTTTACTTGTAGCTGCTCACAGCAATGCTCTCGTAATAAATTGATAAACTCTGCAGCATCGAGATGATAACCATAATTAGCCACCACTTCATATTCTTTGTTAGCAATAGATTTAGGCGCTAGGCCTTGCTCACATAAATATTGTTGAAAAGTAACCGCTTGGGCAAAAGATTGCTCTGTTGACAGTGACTTCTGCCAATAGGGCGTTAAGTCAAACTTATTAAATGCTTGCGGCTCAGTAAAGGGATGATAATAAACATCGTTACTAGCTGTTATCCAATTAACGAATTTACTGGCTTGCTTAAACGTTGCAGAACAGCGATTGATAAAGGTAGTTTCACTGATCCCTAATTTTGCCAACGTTTGACGCATGGTTGGCCAAGTACCTTCACCAACCCCTACCGTGGCGATATCAGGTGATTCAATTAAGGTCACTTTCACTGCGCTATTATGCTTTTTCGCAATTAATCCGGCCGTGATCCAACCCGCGGTGCCCCCGCCCAAAATAATGATATTTTTGATGTTTGAAGACATTGAAGACCTTTTAATGAACTATTATTGGCTGTTATTGAATATTAGTTAACAAAAAAGTACATGAATAAGCAATAGTTACTTATATCATGTACTTTTATTTTACACGTTTACATTCATGCTAATCACTTACATTAAGTAAATGTTAATTAGAATGAACCTCTAACGCCAACTGAGTAGCGCGCACCTGAACGAATTTGTTCAGTAAAGTGGCTACGAATAGCACCATATTTATTGGTGTACTCATCAGTTAAATTAACACCTTCAAAGAATACGGTGAAGTTATCATTAATATCATAACTTGCGCTAGCATCCCATTGTCCGTAAGTTTCAACAAACTCAGGCTTACCTGTGTCTGGGTTGCTTAAGGTTTGTAAGAATGTTTCACGGTTGTTATAAGCGATACGTGCTTGAAAGCCATCTTTTTCATAGAAAGCGATAAAGTTTTGTGAATCACCTAAACCTTCTAAAGCAAACGTTTGACTGCTGTTAGTTGCATCATAGCTGGCATCACTATTTACAATAGTAGCATTCACTTGGAAACCAAAACCGTTTTCCCAAGCATGAGACCATGCTAATTCAAGACCATCAACTTTAGCCGTTTCACCATTGCGTGGACGAGATACATCAAAGACATAGGCACCACTGGCTAATGAAAACTCTTCTTCAGCAACGATAGTAGTTATAAAACCATCAACTTCTTTACTAAAGATACCGATAGATACGGCACTCGTATCAGCGTAGTACCACTCATAAGATAAATCCCAGTTAGTTGATAAGAATGGTTCTAGGCTTGGGTTACCACCGCTAGCAAGTAGAATATCAGGACGAGTAGTACCAATATTCGTTACCGGTGCCATTGATGCCATTGTTGGACGAGTAATCGTTTCAGAATAACCAACACGTAACACCATGTCTTCTTCAACTTCAAACTTAACATTTAAGCTAGGTAATAAATTTGAGTAGCTGTTCTCTAAAGAAATTGGCGATGAAATACGCTGACCATTAGCATCTTCCGCGTACACTTGGTCTAAAATAGTCGCATCAGTTAAGTTATCTTGAATGTCTAATAACGTCGCTTGATTTCCTTTGGCTGTGGTAGTGGTTTCACTATATCTGAAGCCTAAGTTTGCTGTCCAAGGAATATCGCCTAAATCACCTTCAAATAAGAAGTCGATATAAGCAGATAAAATTTCTTCTTGTACTTCAAAACTAGTACCTAGCTCAACCGGTGTATAGCCTTCTAAAGCGGCAAATGCAGCGATGTTTGTTGCAGCATCATCACCACGAACAGCTGATTGTCCAGTAATAGCAGCATCAGACTCAAGGTATGATAAGTAATTATCAACATTGTAACCGAAGAATGAAGATGGAATACCAGCAAACCAATTATTTGGTGTTACTAATTCGCCTAATTCATCAGGAACATCACTACCGTAACCACAGTAGAAACAGTTTGGAAGTGATGGCGATTGGAAGATTTTTGAACTTTTGGTTCTATCTTGTGTATACAAGCCAAATTTCAAGCTAGTGAAAGTATCGCTATCAGGGGTGTAAGTGAAATCAGCACGTACTTCAGTGATTTCATCTTCACGTTCGTCACCACCACGCTCTACATAGTGAGCATTAAGCTTACTAGCATCTGCTTCAGTGAATGGACCACTGATACCGTCAGACATTAATGATGGAATATCACCACCTTCTCTAAAGTCATAAGTATAACCGTTAGCATAACCCATTACGGCAAAAACACGACTTTGATCACCACTTAAGTCTTCAGCTTTAGAAGACGATAAATCGATATTCACATTTAAGTTTTCAGCTAAATCCCAATCGGCATTAAAACCTAAGTTTTGAATTTTAACGTTACGATCTAAACCTTGTTGTACAAAATCGGTTGCACCTGAACCGCCGCCGTCTGGATCATCAAAAGCGTTATGCGACCAATAAGTTACTGTTTGAGTTGCTGGATCTACTTCGAAATCTCTAAAGTTACCTGGTGTAAACCAGTTAGCATAGTTATTAACTTGTGATTCAACTTCAAATTTAGAATACAAACCATCAAACGTTAACACTAGATCTTCAGTAGGAGCATATTGCACCACTAATGTACCGCTGGTACGACTTCGATCTTCAACATTAGAGGTTAAATCGTAGTTACGTGGAACCCATACGTTGAAAGCTTCTTTGCCAGTACCAGCAGCAGCATCAAAATCGTTAGTTTGAATGTGATCTACTTGATAATAACCGCGTGTATCCGCTTTATTGATTTGTGCTTTACGCTCTTGAACAGAGAGTGACAGTAAAACACCAACAGTATCATCATTAAAAGTATTACTAACAAGACCTGTGAAGGATGGCGTAGTTTCTTCTGACATGCTGTCATTAGTTACTTTAGCGCTACCGAATGCTTTAAATTCACCAAACTGAAATGGCTTAGCTGTTTTCAAATTAATGTACGAACCAATGCCGCCACTTTGATTAGCTGCATTTGACGTTTTAAACACATCAGCGCCAGAAATTAACTCAGCAGGTAACGTATCAAAGCTAAATTCACGCCCTGATGTTTCAGACGCCATTTGACGACCATCAACGGTTACTAAGTTAAACTGCGGGCCAAAGCCACGTACAGAAATGAATTGACCTTCACCACCGTTACGATCAATAGCAACACCGGTAATACGCTGCAAAGACTCGGCAACATTGGTATCTGGAAACTTACCTAAGTCCTCTGCGGTAATGCTATCAGAAACAGTATTAGATTCACGTTTCTCTAACATTGATTTTTTCAAGCTACTACGGATACCCGTAACAACAATAACTTCTGTTTCTTTTGCGTTAGCATCTTCTTGTGCAGCAATAACAGTCGTGTTGGTTAATGCGCCAGCAACAGCTAGTGCAATGGCTGATCTTTTTGTAAATATTGAACCTATATTTTTAGGCATTTTATTCCCCTTTCCTCTGTGTTTAGTTTTTTATTACAGACTAAGCTTATAAAGCTTATTTATCATACAAATATATTCACTGTGCAAAAAAACTTAACTAGCTTTGTGAAACACCAGTCAATATATTATAGGATTTTTATGCGTATATTGCGTACTTTACGTACCCAATTACTATGTAATTATCGTTTAAAAGCGGTTGTACCCTACTAAGTAGTGCAACCGCTTTATACTAATTGCTTGTTATGTTTTTATAAAATTAGTTATCAGTGAGTAGTCTGCTAAATTAGCCGCTAACTCTGTACCTTTTTCACCGCTGCTAACCATTTGTTATAAAGTGCATTTCTATTTTCATCATTTATTTCTGGTGTAAAACGTTGCTGACAATGCCACATTTTTTCCAGTTCTTTGGTTGAACTAAAAATTCCAGCTTGTAAACCAGCTAAGTAGGCAACACCTAACGCGGTTGTTTCAGTAATTTCAGGGCGATCCACTGTTGCACCTAAAATATTTGATAAAAAACCTAACAACCAATTATTAGCAACCATACCACCATCAACTCGAATTAATGTTGGTCTAAGGCCATCATTCTCCATCGCCTTTTGTAAATCTTTAGTTTGATAACATACCGATTGCAATGCGGCGGTAACAATTTCTTTAATACCTGAATCGCGGGTTAAACCTAAAATTGCACCTCGAGCATTCGGATCCCAATAAGGTGCTCCGAGCCCAGTAAACGCCGGCACCATAACCACACCATGATCGACAGGGACACTTTTCGCTATGGCTTCAGTTTCGCTCGCATTATCAATGATTTTCAAGCCATCTCTAACCCACTGAATAGTTGCGCCGGCCATAAAAATAGAGCCTTCAATAGCATAGGTAGGCTTACCATTAAGACGATAGGCAACCGTAGTGAGTAATTTATTTTTAGACTTTAACGCTTTGTCGCCGGTATTTAGCATTAAAAAACAGCCGGTGCCGTAAGTGCTCTTTGCCATACCTTCATCAAAACAAGCTTGACCAAATAAAGCGGCTTGTTGATCACCAGCCATCGCTAAGATGGCAATTTCGGTATCAAATAGTGATGACTCAGTTTTGCCAAAATCAGCAGCTGAATCCATCACTTCAGGCAACATCGATAAAGGAATATCAAATAATGCTAGTAACTCTTGGTCCCACACTTGTTGATGGATATCAAAAATCATGGTGCGAGAAGCATTGGTGGCATCGGTGCGATGCTCTTTTCCACCGGTTAAATGCCATAATAAGAAGGTATCAACGGTACCAAAGGCAAGTTCACCACGTGAGGCTTTTTCTCTGGCGCCATCGACATTATCTAAAATCCAACGAATTTTGGTGGCAGAGAAATACGGGTCTAGCAATAAACCGGTTTTATCATTAATTAGCTGGTCTATATGAGGAGACTGAATAGACTCACAGTAAGCAGAAGTACGTCGGTCTTGCCAAACAATGGCATTATATATTGGCTTACCGGTAACGCGATCCCATACTAACGTGGTTTCACGTTGATTGGTGATACCGATAGCACTGATGCTTTTAGCATCGACATTATTATCAGCAAGTACTTTTCGGCAGGTATTCAATACCGTTTCCCAAATATCAGTAGGGTTATGTTCAACCCAACCATCTTGCGGAAAGTGCTGCTCAAATTCCTGCTGCGCTACCGCATGAATTTTACCTTGTTCTGTAAAAAGTATCGCTCTCGAGCTAGTGGTGCCTTGATCGATTGCTAATAAGTATGTCGACATTCTTGAGATTTATCTTATTTAATTAAAAATAGTTATTCGATAATGCACATAATCTTTGTTTTTATCAACATTTATTTTCATATTCGAACATCAGCAATAAATATTATGTTTTGGAAAAATTAAAAGATGTGGGATAATTTTGTTACTAATTTATTTGTCAGTTAATTTTAATATTTAAGGTAACCCTATGGCACTGAACCAACGCCAAACAGAACTTGTTGATCTAGTGCATGAAAAAGGTTTTATTACTATTGATGAATTAGTACAACACTTTAGTGTTACCCCACAGACTATCCGTCGAGACCTCAACTTACTGGCTGAATCAGGTGTTATTATTCGTCACCACGGCGGTGCTGAAAGCTCATCGACCACTGAAAACACCTCTTATCAATCCCGCAAGATTTTGAATTTAGAAGCAAAAGAAAGTATCGCCAATGACATTGTTAAGATGATCCCTAATGGCTCTTCATTATTTATTAATATTGGCACCACTACTGAAACGATAGCCCGTGCGTTACTTAATCATCAGGGCTTAAATATAGTTACCAATAATATTCATGTTGCTACTATTTTATCTGCAAAAAAAGACTTTACCGTTATCATTGCTGCTGGTGAAGTAAGGCATAGAGATGGCGGTATTATTGGTGAAACTACTTGTGAATTTATGAATCAGTTTCAAATGGATTTTGGTATTATCGGTATTAGCGGTATATGTAGTGACGGTTCATTAGTTGATTTTGATTTACGAGAAGTACGAGTCGCACAAGCGATTATTAATAATTCAACCAATGTATTACTGGCTGCTGATCATTCAAAATTTGGCAGAAATGCTATGATTAAGCAAGGTAACATCTCCCAGATAGATCACCTTTTTACCGATCAACAACCCCCTCATGACATTAAAGAAATGCTATCCAGTCATAGTATTGTCACCCATGTTGCCTAAATATTTTATCTAAAAAAATATAAAACCTCTTCTCTAAGCACCATAAAACTTACTAATTAACAATTAGCTAGCAAGTTTTTTGTTCTAAAAAACACACTCACCTTTCTAAAAAGAACATACAAACACTTGAAACGAACACAAGCGAACACTACAATACTCATTAACGAACATCGTATTTATCAGACAAAATTGAGAAGTTATCCATGAATGAAGTAAATGAGCTATTTGACGTTGTGGTTATCGGAGGTGGCATCAATGGCACCGGTACTGCAGCCGATGCCGCTGGTAGAGGTTTGAAAGTGCTGTTGTGTGAGCAAAACGACCTAGCTTCTGCCACGTCATCAAACAGTAGTAAGTTAATTCATGGTGGCTTACGCTATTTAGAACATTATGAGTTTAAATTAGTAAAGCAAGCCTTAGCAGAACGCGAAGTTTTATTAAAAAATGCTCCTCATATTATTAAACCATTAAGGTTTCGCTTACCCCATCAACGCCATTTAAGACCTTCTTTGTTGATTAGAGCAGGATTGTTTTTGTATGATAACCTGGCAAAGCGAGTGACCTTGCCGGCATCAAAAGGTATTAAGTTTGGTTATGATAGCCCGCTAGTTGATAACATTATTAAAGGTTTCGAGTATTCAGATGGTTGGGTAGATGATGCACGTTTGGTGATATTAAATGCGCTAGCGGCACAAGATAACGGCGCGGCGATAAAAACCCAAACCAAATGTATTAAAGCGGTACGTGAAGGTGAGCTTTGGTGTATTACCCTACAAGATACCTTAACGGGCCAAACCTATACCGTTAAATCACGTAGTGTCGTTAATGCATCTGGCCCGTGGGTAGCTAAATTATTTTCTGAAGCACTAACATTAAAATCACCGCAAAATGTTCGTTTAGTTAAGGGCAGCCATATTGTTGTACCAAAACTACACGATCAACCAGAAGCATACATGTTGCAAAATGCCGATCAACGTATTGTGTTTGTCATTCCTTTTGAAGAAGATTTTTCTTTAATTGGTACTACTGATGTTGAATATAATGGCGATGCTGCTGAGGTGAAAATATCAGAAGATGAAATTCAGTATTTATTAAATATCACCAATGATTACTTTAAGAA
>Ga0105356_10000630_pt1 | contig 33755 bp, 34 predicted proteins | sample GOMGulsemesocosm_3_FD_83502 | JGI IMG/M metagenome (GOLD analysis project Ga0105356, IMG submission 83502) | Methane-oxidizing microbial communities from mesocosms in the Gulf of Mexico - GOM9D Gulf of Mexico | ecosystem: Environmental > Aquatic > Marine > Cold seeps | place: Gulf of Mexico...
GATGGCTGGGCGCTTATCATCGGCACCCTAGCCGCAAGCTACGGTTACTGACGAGGCTTCAATGACTGCAATCGTAGGTTTAGATTTGTTTCGCGAAGCGATTATGCTGGTTATATTACTGGTGAGTATAATGGTTGTACCGGCACTGGTGGTGGGTCTGATTATCAGTATGTTTCAAGCAGCTACTCAGATTAATGAACAGACCTTAAGCTTCTTGCCGCGACTGATTACTACGTTATCTATGTTGATGTTTGCTGGCCCCTACTTGTTAAGTCAGATTCTCGACTTTATGCGGCGACTGGCGGAAAGCGTACCGCTGTTACTCGGTTAGCTAGTTGGTGCCAGGTTTGGAAAACGATGATATTGTTGGCGAGTAATTATAAAGTGACAAAGCTGTGCTCGAAGTAGACAGTACAATGATCGGCGGGTGGGTCAGTGCCTATCTGTGGCCATTTTTTCGTATCGCTGGTTTTCTGATGGCGGCACCGCTGCTGGGCACACAGCTGGTATCGGCTAGAATTCGTATGATGTTGGCGCTATTGTTGACGGTGGCCGTGGCACCGCTATTGCCTGCAATGCCAGCGGTGGACCCGCTGTCGATTGCGTCGATGATCATCACCGCGCAACAGGTATTGATCGGCATTGCGCTGGGTTTTGTGCTGCAAGTATTATTACAGCTGTTTGTCGTCGCCGGTCAATTGATTGCGATGCAAATGGGGCTGGGTTTCGCCCAGATGGTCGATCCTACCAACGGCGTATCGGTAACGGTCGTCAGTCAATTTCACTTGATGTTAGTGATGATTTTGTTTCTGGCGATGAATGGACATCTGGCGATGATCGAAGTGTTTTTAGCCAGTTTTACTGCGTTGCCGGTGGGGGCAGGCTTTCTGACTCAAGTCGGGCTGTGGAAGTTGGCCGGCTGGGGCGGTTGGATGTTCAGCGGCGCCCTTGTGATGGCGCTGCCGGCTCTGACCTCGTTGCTTATCATCAACTTTTCAATGGGTGTGGTCACCCGCGCCGCGCCTCAGCTCAATATTTTCGCCGTCGGTTTTCCGTTTATGTTGGTGGTGGGCTTAGGCATTATATGGTCGACCATGGGCGGTTATCTACCGCTATTCGACCGGTATACCCGCCAGGCTCTGGACATGATGACTGTAATGGTTCAGTCCAGCTGATTTAAAAAGTTCTCCTGCTCACGATTAGGCACGGCTTTTGCTGTGTACTCATCATTGAGTGTGGCCGACAGATTTTTGGCGCGCTCGCTAAGTTTATTGTGGGGGCAGAGCTTTGGCTGAAAACGAGAATGGTCAGGAAAAAACCGAAGAGGCGACACCCAAACGCCAGGAAAAATCCAAAGAGGACGGGCAGGTCGCCCGCTCCAAAGAGCTAACCACGACCTTTGTATTGCTCGGTGGTGTCAGCGGCTTGGTCACGCTTGGGCCAGAAATTGGCAGCGCCCTCAAAACCCTGATGCAATTTAACTTCAGCATGCCTCCCGAGGCTGCTTTTGATGAGCATTTGATGCTGTCACATCTGGGTGGCACCTTTGCCCAAGCCTTCGAAGCTCTTATCCCATTGTTCTGTATTTTACTCGCTGCGGCTATTATCGGCCCCGTGTCCCTCGGTGGCTGGCTGTTTAGCCTAAAGTCGATGGCGCCTAAGATGAGTAAGATGAATCCGGGCAAGGGCCTAAAGAAAATGTTTTCGGCCAGTGCGCTAATGGAGTTGGTTAAGGCCATGGGTAAGTTTGGTCTAGTTGCTGGAGCTGCTATCGCCATGCTCTACACCTACCAGTTCAATCTAGTGGCGCTGGCCCAGTCGCCGCTGGAAGTTGCGGTGTCCGATATGACGACTATTATCGGCTGGTCGCTGCTGGCGGTAAGTTCACCGATGATTTTGATATCAATGATAGACGTGCCGTTTCAGATCTTTGACCACAAGAAAAAACTGATGATGACCTTGCAGGAAGTCAAAGAGGAGCATAAGGATACCGAGGGTAAGCCCGAAGTGAAAAGTAAAATTCGGCAGCTGCAATTCGACATGGCGCAGCAGCGCATGATGCAGTCGGTACCGGAGGCCGATGTGGTCATTACCAATCCTGAGCATTTCTCAGTAGCGTTGAAATACGATACCGGTGGCAGCGGCGCACCGGTTGTCGTGGCTAAGGGCGTCGACTTTATGGCCATTAAAATACGGGAGATCGCCAGTGCTCATGACATCACTATACTGGAAATTCCGCCACTGGCCCGGGCCATCTATTTTACCACCGAGCCAGAGCAAGAAATCCCCGCTGGGCTCTATTTAGCAGTAGCTCAGGTACTCGCTTACGTATTTCAGCTCAATGCGCACCGCCGCGGCAAGGGCGCACGGCCAAAGCCGCTGGCGGATATTGATGTGCCGTTAAGCGCTCAATACGATGTTGCAGGAAGGCCTTTGGGGGGCAACGATTGAGCCTATTTGTTAGAAGGTTTGGAAGTTGGTAGGAATCTTGCTGTATGTCTATTGAGGCCCGCCAGTGACAGTTTATTAACGCCGAGGTGGTCATCTATCCAGGCAAATCGTCGACCTCTGGGGTCCTGTTCGATCAATACGTCAATGTTAGTAAAAGGGAAAAACAACGAGTTATGAATGTTGCACAGAGCAATCCATTGGCGAATATCAGATCGCTGGTACAGGGCAACTTAGGGGTTCCGGTATTGCTATTGGCAGTACTGGGGATGATGACCCTGCCGGTGCCGCCCTTTCTACTCGACGTATTTTTCTCATTCAATATCGCCCTTGCCATCGTGGTATTGCTGGTGGCCGTATACGCCCTGAGTCCGCTGGATTTTGCCGTGTTTCCAACAGTTTTGTTGGTCGCCACACTGTTGCGGTTGGCGCTGAATGTAGCCTCCACTCGAGTGGTGCTGCTTGAGGGGCACCGCGGTGGCGACGCTGCAGGTAAGGTCATTCAGTCCTTCGGTGAGGTCGTTATTGGCGGTAACTATGCGGTGGGTCTGGTGGTGTTTTTTATCCTGATCATTATAAACTTTGTCGTGGTGACTAAGGGTGCCGGTCGTATCGCTGAGGTGAGCGCGAGGTTTACCCTTGATGCGATGCCGGGGAAACAGATGGCTATCGACGCCGATCTCAATTCGGGCTTAATCGATCAGGATGACGCCCGGGCGCGGCGTGTGGCAATCGCTGCAGAGGCGGATTTTTACGGTTCTATGGACGGCGCCAGTAAATTTGTACGTGGCGACGCGGTGGCCGGTATTCTTATTCTGGTAATTAATATCGTCGGTGGGCTGGCGATAGGTATGGTACAGCACGAATTAGAATTTGCCCGGGCCATGGAAGTGTATTCACTGTTAACAATCGGTGACGGTTTGGTGGCACAAATTCCCGGGTTACTGTTATCGACCGCCGCCGCCATCATGGTGACTCGAGTCAGTGATTCCAGAGACATGGGGGAGCAGATTACGTCGCAAATGTTTGCGACTCCCAATGCGTTGGCAGTTACCACGGCGGTGCTAGGTCTAATGGGAATTATCCCCGGCATGCCGCATGTCGCTTTTCTGTCGCTGGCGGCAATTACCGGGGGCTTGGCTTATACGATTCATCACCGCAACGGCGAAGAACAGGAACAAAGTCGCATTAGCTCCGAGCAGGAAACGCAGCAGGTCGAGCAGTTACAGCAGGAAAAGAGCGCCGACCCCGCCGAGATTGGCTGGGACGATGTACAGCCGGTCGACGCTATCGGCCTGGAAGTAGGTTACCGCTTGATACCCATGGTAGACAAGACCCAGGGCGGCGAGTTGTTGGGTCGTATCAAGGGCATTCGGAAAAAACTGTCTCAAGATTTGGGTTTTCTAGTTCCCTCGGTACACATTCGAGACAATTTGGACCTCACTCCCACCGCTTATCGGATTACCTTGATGGGTGTGGCCGCAGGGGAGGCTGAGATCTTTCCCGACCGGGAATTGGCGATTAACCCCGGCCAGGTGTTCGGCAAGCTGGATGGGGTTAAGACCCAAGATCCAGCTTTCGGGCTCGAGGCGATCTGGATCGATAGCCAGCTGAAGGATCAGGCGCAAACGCTCGGTTATACCGTGGTCGATCCTAGCACGGTGGTAGCCACCCATATCAATCAAATTCTGCTAAAGCACACAGCCGATTTGTTGGGTCACGACGAAGTCCAGCAAATGCTTAATATGCTGGAAAAACACGCCCCAAGATTAGTTGAGAATCTGGTGCCCGACACCCTGTCGATCAGTTTGTTACTAACAGTATTAAAGAATTTATTGCTGGAGCAGATCCCGATTCGAGACCTGCGCACGATTGCCTCGACGCTCGCCGCCAGCGCGAATAAAACTCAGGATCCAGCGACTTTGACCGCGGATGTGCGGGTCGCGCTAAAGCGAACCATTATCCAAAGTATATACGGCAGTGACTCCGAGCTACCGGCAATAGCACTGGACCCATCGATGGAACAGTTATTGCTTAAGTCAGTACAGCAGGCGCAACAAAGTGGAAATAATGACGATATTGCGCTGGAGCCAGGTTTGGCAGAGCGCTTGCAGGGGGCTTTGGTCGATGCAGCCCAAAAGCAGGAGTTGGCGGGAAAACCCGCGGTACTGTTAGCATCGGCACCTTTGCGGGCGATGTTGGCGAAATTTACCCGCTTTACCTCTGCAGATATGCACGTATTGTCCTATGAAGAAATTCCGGATGATAAACAGATTACCATTGAGAGTACGGTCGGCTGATTACAGTCACTACGATAATTAGATAGGGTCTCGAGGCATTATATTATGCAAGTAAAGCGATTTGTTGCACAAAACATGCGTTTGGCACTGAAGATGGTGCGCGAAGAAGCGGGTTTGGATGCGGTGATTCTGTCGAACAAGCGTGTGGCTGAAGGTGTCGAGATACTGATTGCAATGGATCCCGAGGGACACCTGACCAGTTCGTTGGTCTCCAGTACCCCCAGCCTATCAGACAATCCCTTTAAGCCAGAACAAGATACCAAAACTAACACCGCTGCTCGGCAACAGCCGGCGCCGAGCAAGCTGGAGTTAGAGCTGGAGCGCATGCAGCGAGATGCCCAGGAGCGAGCCAGATTGCTGGCCGCTTCTCTTAATGTGAGTCAGCGACCGACAGCGCCGCTGAAGTCGGCTGTGCGGGAGACTGATGCGCCAGTTGAGCGGCAAGATTTCAAGCAGCTTTTGGCGGGCGTCAATGAATTGACGTCGGAGCAGTCTGTAGCCACAGCAACACCTGCTGAGCTGCCAATGTCCAGTGACTCCTCGGCGATAGCTGCACCCCCTGAGGAGGTAGCTCCCGAACAGGCGATTCTGACGGAGGCGGCGCCGGAAGATGGCGAGCTGGCGCAGATGCGCTCGGAGCTACAGGTCATGCGCGACATGATGGAGCGGCAGTTGTCGTCAATGGCTTGGGGACAGTACCGCGAGAAGAGCCCTGGGCAGGCGAGCTCTTGGCGACGTCTGAAACGCGTCGGCTTGGATGCGGCGCTGTGTCGCCGCTTGCTCAATGAAGTCAATACCGACGCAGATTATCGGGCCGGTTGGCAGCAGATAATGGCGCAATTAAGTGAATGGGTCCCGGTAGCCGGTCGTGATTTGCTGGCGGATGGCGGTGTTTTTACTTTTGTTGGGCCTACCGGGGCCGGTAAAACCACTACTATTGGTAAATTGGCAGCACAGTACGTGCTGAAAAATGGTAGCGAAAATATAGCTTTGGTAAGCACGGATACTGCGAGAATTGGGGCCTATGAACAATTGCGCACCTTTGCCCGCATCTTGGGTGTGCCGGTCAAAATTGTCGACGCTCAGAACTCCCTCGAAAAAGTGCTGTTCGGGCTGCGCGACAAGTCACTGGTTTTGGTTGATACCAGTGGTTATAACCGGCAAGACCCGCGACTCGCGCGGCAGATGAGTACGATTAATAAGTTGGGGAGCAGACTTACTTCGCTGTTAGTGCTGCCAACCACAAGTCAGGGGCAAGTGTTAAAGGCGGCCTACCATAGCTACAAAACCGATAATCTGGGCTATTGTATTCTTAGTAAGCTCGATGAAAGTAGCAGTTTAGGTGAGGCAATAAGTCTCAGCGTCGAAAATGCGCTGCCAATTGCCTATAGTACCGATGGCCAAGATGTTCCTGAGGATATAGCGCTGGCAAGCGGTCAGGGGCTGGTAGCCAGGGCGATAGCATTGGCACAACAGATTGAAATAGATGATACCGCTATGGTTGATGATTTTGCCGCGGCGCGTTCCTAGGTTCTGTACAGCTATTAGTCAGTATTATTACCTATACCTATAGGAACGAAACGACTGGTTTTAACAGTAGAATTAAAGCACTATTGAATACGGTAACGCTGTACAATAGCACTGCTCGCCACCAGCGCATACGCACTATAGAGAGATAGTTAGCCATGAGGAGTAATTCCATACAATGAGTAGTGTAAACCCGGTCCAGGTCATAGCTATAACTGGTGGTAAAGGGGGGGTTGGTAAGACCAACGTCTCCATTAACCTCAGTGTCAGTCTGGCAGAAATGGGCCGCAGAGTCGCCCTGCTAGATGCCGATCTGGGCTTGGCCAATATCGATGTGCTGCTCGGATTGAGGCCTAATAAGAACCTGGAAGACGTGCTGTCTGGCGAGTGCTCGTTAATGGATATTATGCTGAATGGCCCCGGGGGTATTCGAATAATACCCGCCTCGTCGGGAACGCAAAAAATGACCATGCTGGGGCCGATGGAACACGCTGGGCTCATTCATGCCTTTAGTGAAATTAGTGATCAGATAGATGTGTTAGTTATAGATACCGCCGCAGGAATATCCGATTCAGTAGTTAGTTTTGTTCGCGCCGCACAAGAGGTGCTAATTGTTGTTTGTGATGAGCCGTCGTCGATTACCGATGCCTACGCATTGATGAAATTGCTAAATAAGGAACACCGTGTCGACCGTTTTCGCATTGTCGCTAGCATGACACGCTCGACCCAGGAGGGCCGCAACTTATTCAATAAATTGTCCCAGGTGTCGGAGCGCTTCTTAGACGTAACACTGCAGTATGTCGGTAATATTCCCTTTGACGAGTCTGTGCGCAAGGCAATTCAACGCCAGCGGCCGGTGGTACAGCTATTTCCTCGTAGTAAAGCAGGGGTGGCATTCAGACAGTTGGCTGAAAAGGTTGACCTGTGGCCTTTGCCATCCACCCCCAGAGGGCATCTGGAGTTTTTTGTCGAACGTTTGGTACAAGGCGCTGTAGGAAAACAATAATGACAGTAGCCAGTGGTTTATCTATGTATAGTGATATCGAAAGTACGGCGATGAATAAGACCGTTGAACGCTATGCTCCCCTGGTTAAACGTATTGCCCACCATATGCTTGCACGCATGCCCACAAGTGTTCAAGTGGAAGACTTAATTCAGGCCGGCTTGATTGGGCTGTTAGAGGCTGCACGCAACTACGATGCCAGCAAGGGCGCGAGTTTTGAGACCTATGCAGGTATTCGTATTCGCGGCTCGATGATAGACGACGTGCGGCGAGGGGACTGGGCACCTCGCTCGGTTCATCGCAATGCGCGCAGGGTGTCCGAGGCAATGCAGACGGTCGAACACCGCACCGGTCGCGATGCTAGCGATACGGAGATAGCGCAGGTGTTGGGTGTATCGATTAACGATTATTATTCGATGCTGCAGGATTCGGCTTCCAGTCGATTATTTAGCTACGACGAGTTGATCAATAGCGAAGACGGACCCGATGAGCAGATTGCCAGTTCAATTCCGGATCCTTTGGATGGCATCCAGCACGATGCCCTACGCAGCAGTTTGGCTGGCGAAATTGCTCAACTGCCTGAACGCGAAGCGTTGGTGCTGGCGCTCTATTATGCTGAGGAATTGAATCTCAAAGAGATTGGCTTGATTTTAGGTGTTAGTGAATCGCGAGTTAGTCAGATTCACAGCCAAGCCGCGCTGCGACTTCGCGGTAAAATGGCCCATTGGAACCAGGATTAAAGTACTGCGCGGCTCTTAGTGATGAACAATGGTACACTATTTGCTCAATTTTCTGGTAACGACTGGATAATGGTGTGATTTAAATGAAATTGCAGTGAAAAGTTGGTATAAAGGCGGCTTTGTAGCTGGCTACTGCAGGATCAATAGCTAGACTCTTTAAGAAGTAAGTAACCTGGGTTAGTAAAATGTGAATAATCTTGTGTAGTTAGCTGACAAATGTACATGTGAAACCTTAGCAAAAACCTCCGGAGGAAGTAGTTTTGGACAAAGATATGAAGATTCTCATCGTTGACGATTTTTCGACAATGAGGCGTATTATCAAAAACTTATTGCGCGATTTGGGTTTTACCAATACGGCGGAAGCCGACGATGGCTCGACTGCGCTGCCGCTATTGCAAAATGGCAATTTTGACTTTCTGGTCACCGATTGGAATATGCCGGGAATGACCGGTATTGAGCTTCTCAAAGCAGTGCGTGCAGACGATAGGCTGAAGGATATGCCTATATTGATGGTGACCGCTGAGGCGAAACGAGAACAGATTGTCGAAGCTGCTCAGGCAGGCGTCAATGGCTATGTAGTGAAGCCCTTTACTGCAGCAGTTTTGAAGGAAAAAATAGAGAAAATTTTCGAGCGTCTGGGAAGCTAGACCGTTCTCTACTGCAGCTGAACTAACCAATATAAGGTATTACATTCCATGACGGAAACAGATCATAGTGATATGTCGAGCAGTGATCAGCCAGAGAACGCTGCTCAATCCAGCGATTGGTCTGAACTGAAAGATCGCGCTAGAAATCTAGTCGATCAGTTAGAGTCGGGTGATTCCTCCGGCGTGCATTCGGCGATTGAGGAGCTCAACGAAGCGCGAGATCGCAACATCTACCTGGAAGTTGGAAAACTGACCAGGGGGTTGCACGAGGCCATAGTCAATTTTGATTTAACTGGCAGCATGACCACTGGCGGCGACGATTCGGATAAAAATGAGTCACAGATGACCAACGCCCAGGACCGGCTGGACTACGTTATTAATCTTACCCAGACAGCGGCCGATAAGACTATGGATATGGTGGAGGAGGGCATTCCCATCGCCACCGAACTCAGAGAGCGTTCGCAATCACTGAAAGTAGATTGGGAGCGGTTGCAACGCCGCGAAATGGATCCCGACGAATTCAGGGATCTTTACAAAAGAATTGATCAGTTTTTAGTCTTTAGTGGCGATAGTTCCAGCGAGCTTAGTGAGAAGTTGAACACTATCCTACTGGCGCAGGACTTTCAGGATCTGACCGGCCAGGTAATCAAGCGAGTTATCAACTTGGTGCAGGATGTGGAGGAGCGCTTGGTTGAGCTAATGCGTGTCGCAGGCCAGGTAGAAGAGCTGACCGGCATTGTGCACAGTAAAGACAATCCGCCCATGCGTAAAGAAGCTTCGCCGATTGCTGCTGAGGGGCCGCAAATTGATACTGACAAAGAAGATGTGGTTTCAGGTCAAGACGATGTGGACGATTTGCTATCAAGTTTGGGGTTTTAGACAGATAATTCGGCCGAGTGCCAATTGAGCAATGTTAAGCGCGTTCGGCAACGAGTGTTATGGTGCAGCTCCGCTGCTTGGCCGAAGGCCAGCGACGGTTTTGAAGTGAGTATTTGAGGAGTAGTGAATGTTCGGTGAAGACGATGAGATACTGCAGGATTTCCTGGTCGAAGCCGGTGAGATCCTGGAGCAATTGTCCGAACAATTGGTGGCATTGGAGCAGGCACCCGATGATCGCGATTTGCTCAATGCCATATTTCGTGGTTTTCACACAGTTAAGGGCGGCGCTGGATTTTTGCAGCTTAATGCACTTGTAGACTGTTGCCATATCACCGAAAATTTGTTTGATATCTTGAGGAACGGCCAGCGCAGCGTCACCCCAGAACTAATGGATGTGGTGTTACAAGTGCTGGACTCCGTCAATGAGATGTTTGAGCAGATTCAAAATGGCAGCGACCCAGAGCCTGCCGACCCGGCGCTGTTGGCCCGATTAGAAGCCTTAGTTGAGGGCGAGGATAGCTCGGCGCCAGTGGTCGTTGCACCGTCGGCGGCGCCAGCAGCCAGTGCCGCTGAGGGCGATATTTCCGATGAAGAATTCGAACAGTTTCTCGATGCTATCGGCGAAGGTGATCAAGCGGCACAGCCCGCTGCCGCCACCAGTACAAACGCCGATGAGATAAGCGACGACGAATTTGAAAACTTGCTCGATGAGCTGCACGGTAAAGGACAGCATGGTGGGAGCCAGGAGCCAGCACCAGTACCAGTACCGGTGGGGCCGGCCAGTGGCGGTGACGAAATCACCGATGATGAGTTCGAAGCGCTGTTAGATCAGCTTCATGGCGATGCTGCTCCCAGCGCCAGCAATAGTGCCGCAGAACAGACCGCTGCAGAGCAATCGCCGGCGGCGAAGCCCGCTGGCGCTGAAATGATTAATGACGAAGAATTTGACGCGCTGCTCGATCAGTTGCACGGTAAGGGGCAGGGGCCAACTGACACCCCTTCGGCAGCGATTGAGCGTCCCATTGAGGTGGCTGCCGCCCCAGCGGTGACTGAAAAAGCAGCGGTGAAACCTGCCAAACCAAAAGCCGCGGGGAAAGACAGTAATAACGCTGCAGCGGAAACAACCGTACGGGTTGATACCCAGCGACTTGATGAAATTATGAACATGGTGGGCGAACTAGTACTGGTGCGTAACCGCTTGGTGCGGCTGGGCAATACCAGTGGCGATGAGGCTATGGCCCATGCTGTGTCCAATCTCGACGTGGTCACCGGTGACTTGCAGTCCGCAGTCATGAAAACGCGCATGCAACCGATAAAGAAAGTATTCGGTCGTTTTCCTCGTGTTGTGCGAGATCTCGCGCGCAGTCTGAACAAAGAAATATCGTTGGAACTGGTGGGCGAAGAGACCGATCTCGATAAAAATTTGGTGGAAGCGCTGGCCGATCCACTAGTACACCTGGTTCGAAATTCTGTCGACCACGGCATCGAATTGCCCGCGGAAAGGGAGGCCGTAGGCAAGTCGCGATTGGGCAAGATAGTGCTGGCTGCCGAGCAAGAAGGCGATCATATTCTGTTGTCGATAACCGATGATGGCGCCGGTATGGATCCGGACAAGTTGCGGAGGATTGCGGTTGAGAAGGGCATGTTTGATGAAGATGCCGCCTCCAGATTGAGTGATACAGAGTGTTTTAATATCATTCTGATGCCAGGTTTTTCAACCAAAAAAGAAATTTCCGATGTCTCTGGTCGAGGTGTTGGCATGGATGTGGTGAAAACCAAGATCAACCAGCTTAATGGCACCGTCGAAATTAACTCGGTATTGGGTGAGGGTAGCCGTCTCGAGATCAAGGTGCCACTCACGCTGGCCATTATGCCCACGCTTATGGTTATGTTGGAGCAGCAAGCCTTTGCCTTCCCCTTGGTCAGCGTCAATGAGATTTTTCATATGGACTTGACGCGGACCAATGTCGTTGATGGGCAGGAAGTTATTACTGTTAGGGATAAAGCTATTCCTCTTTTCTATCTCAAAGAATGGCTGGTGCCCGGATGCCCCGCCCGCGACAATATCGAGAGTGCGCATGTGGTGATTGTCAGTGTCGGTACCCAGCGAGTTGGTTTTGTTGTCGACCAATTGATTGGGCAGGAGGAAGTAGTCATCAAGCCGCTGGGTAAAATGCTCCAGGGTACACCGGGAATGGCGGGTGCGACCATTACGGGCGACGGTACTATTGCTATTATTTTGGATGTACCCAGTATGTTAAATCGTTACGCAGGGTAATTGTTAGCTGTCTATAACAACCTGTTGTTAACTTTTTACGGCATGGTTATTCGAGGTGAATAATGGCGGTCTCCGTCCTGATAGTTGATGATTCTGGATTTTTCCGGCGTCGATTGGGTGAAATGATCAATTCCTGTGAGGGGATGGAGGTCATTGGCGCTGCCAGTAACGGTCGTGAAGCGATCGATATGACGCTCAAGCTCAAGCCCGATGTTATTACCATGGACTACGAAATGCCGGTGATGGATGGCATTACCGCGGTTCGTCGTATCATGGAGAAATGTCCCACCCCCATTTTAATGTTTTCTTCGTTAACTTATGAAGGTGCCAGGGTAACTTTGGATGCTCTTGAAGCCGGCGCCGTTGATTACTTGCCTAAAAACTTCGACGACATCTCTAAAAATTCGGCAGTGCTAAAACAGACCTTGGCCAATCGAATCAACACGGTGTCCCAGGTTAAAAAGGGCAGCGGTCTGTCCCAAGCCGTGGCGAGCAGGGCGCCGATAGGGCGCGCTGAGCAGCCGCCAAAGCCCGCTGTATCAGCAAGGTCCTCCGCGACGACTAGACCCGCCGGCGCAGCTACTCGCAGCCCAGCCCCAGCGGGACGGCCTGCACGAGCACGGGTAAAACCCTATAGTCTTGTGGCGATAGGAACGTCGACAGGTGGTCCAGTAGCGCTGCAAAAAGTATTGACTCAACTACCGGCAAATTATTCTCTGCCGATTGTGCTGGTGCAGCACATGCCCTCAACATTCACCGCGGCGTTTGCAGAACGCTTGAATTCACTGTGTAAAATCAGTGTAGCCGAGGCCAAAGACGGTGACTTGTTACGCCCCGGGGTCGCACTGTTGGCCCCAGGCGGTAAGCAGTTAATGATATCAAAGGGCGGTAAGGTGAAAGTGCTGGCCGGTGACGAAAGACTTAACTACAAGCCCAGTGTCGATATTACCTTTGGCTCTGCCGCCAACGCCTACTCCGATCGAGTGCTGGCAGTGGTGCTGACAGGGATGGGCTCGGACGGCTGTGAAGGCGCCCGTCTTTTAAAGCAAAAGGGCTCGACGGTGTGGGCACAGGATCAAAACAGTTCAGTTATTTACGGTATGCCGATGGCGATTGCCAAGGCTAATCTGGCCGATGAAATATTACCGTTATTACAGGTTGGTGAACGCCTGTGTGAGGTCGTCTGAAGGTGGATATACTTAGTATTGTTGGTGTTATTTTTGGTTTTGCGGCGGTTATTGGCGGCAACTATATCGAGGGCGGTAGTCTTGGTGCTCTGAGCAATGGCCCCGCAGCGATTATTGTACTTGGCGGCACGTTGGGTGCAGCGTTACTGCAAACGCCAATGGTGAGTATGAAATTGGCGCTACGGCGTCTCTCCTGGGTGTTTGCTCCCCCCGTCGCTGCCTTCGATACCGGGGTTAGGAAGATTGTCGACTGGGCAGTTGCGGCCAGAAAAGAAGGTTTGCTTGGTTTGGAGGCGGTGGTTGAAACCGAGGCCGACTTTTTTGCTCGCAAGGGGCTTATGTTATTAGTTGACGGCAGTGAGCCCGAAAGCATCCGTAATGTGATGGAGGTCGAGTCGCTAATACTGGAGCAGCGAGATGTCGACGCAGCAAAATTCTACGAGTGCATGGGCGGCTACGCGCCGACCATTGGTATTATCGGCGCGGTGATGGGTCTCATTCACGTAATGGGCAATCTCGGTGATGCCGATCGACTGGGCGCGGGGATATCGGTTGCTTTTGTCGCCACTATTTACGGTGTAGGTCTGGCGAATCTATTGCTGTTGCCTATTGCCAGCAAGTTGCGCTCAATAGCTCGCTCGCAGTCGATGCAGCGCGAGTTGATTATCGAGGGTATTATCTCGATCGCCGACGGTGAAAATCCTCGTGGCATTGAGTTGAAGCTCAATGGTTTTCTACACTTGTAATAAGCCACTTTCGGTGCGCTCAGCAAGCACACAGTGGGTTCACTGCAGCTCTAGTTGTTCCGGCGATTAGAGCTACAGAACCAAGTTGTTAACGTCCCAGGGAGAATAAGTGTGGCCCGCCGGCAAATTATTGAAGAAACTATCAATCACGATCGCTGGCTGATCTCCTATGCAGATTTCATTACCCTTTTGTTCGCGTTTTTTGTGGTGATGTATTCGATATCACAAGTTAATCAAGGCAAGTATAAGGTCTTATCTAAGACGCTCACAGAGGTGTTTAATGCCGCTGATCAGGGTACTGTGGTTGAGACCGATTTGGCGCTAGCCATCGATCCCTTTCAAGTGGGTGAGTTAGCTCGATCCAATCCCCGCCAGGTGGTTGCTCTGGAGGCTGCAGGCGTAGATCGGGATCAGGGTAACAGTGCGATTGACGCGGATACTGTCAGCGATACGTCGATCGAAAAAACCCATGAGATCGCGGCGGAATTTGAACAGATTCATACCGAGATTGAAGCGGCTTTTGGCGACTTGTTGCGAGATAAGTTGCTCACCGTTAGGGGCAATGAAGAGTGGTTGGAGTTGGCGCTGCAATCTTCGTTGCTGTTTGAGAGTGCCGATGCGGTGCTGAGTAATAATGCCCTGGAGTTGCTCGGTGATATTATTGATTTGCTAAAGGCTCAGAGCAACCCTATTCGGGTGGAAGGCTTTACCGACAACGTACCTATTCGCAGTACACAATATCCCTCTAACTGGGAGCTGTCTACAGCAAGAGCTGCGGCAGTGGTGCAACTGTTTGCCGAAGAAGGGATGGATCCGCAGCGTTTTGCTGTGGTTGGTTATGGTGAATTTCAACCGGTTGCGGACAATGCCACAGCTCAAGGGCGCGCAGCCAACCGTCGAGTGGTGCTAATGATTTCCAAAACAGGTGCGCTGCGCCCGACACTACGCACAATCACAACAGCGGTAGAGTTGGAGCAAGAGCTGCCGACCTCTCCGTTTCGGATTAATATTCCGGGCATTACCGTGCCGTCGGAGTCCGAGCAGCAGCCTGCTCCTGAGGTAGATCCCCTAGAAGGGGTAGAAACCATCGAGTTGGATGGTGGTGGGCTGTTGTTTACCAGTGGCCCCGAATCGGGTTAGCGGCAATTACGTATAGCTGAGGTTCATTGGTATATAACTTGCTTGCTGTATTGCAAGAGATGAAAGCACAGTTATTTGACGCGTTTGGAGGGATGGTTTGTGAAAGTATGGGCAGTAGCCAATCAAAAGGGTGGCGTGGGTAAAACAACATCTGCGGTAGCTCTTGGTGGCTTGTTAGCTGAGAGCGGTGAGCGGGTGTTATTGCTGGACCTGGATCCCCACGGATCGATGACCAGTTATTTTGGCTATGATCCCGATACCCTACAGCAGAGCAGTTTTAACTTATTTGCCGACAGTCCTGTTACCGCCGCAGAAGTGATACCACTGCTACTGACAACCCCTCATGACAATCTAACGTTGCTGCCCTCGAGTATGGCGTTGGCGACGGTAGAGCGGCGAGCGTCTGCCGAAGGCATGGGGTTGAAAGTGGCAAAGGCTCTGGCTCAGGTATGGGAGTCTTACGATTATGTTCTTATCGATAGCCCGCCAGTATTGGGTGCGCTGATGATTAATGCTCTGGCTGCGAGTGAGCGGCTTATTATTCCTGTGCAAACGGAGTTTTTGGCGATCAAGGGGTTGGAGCGAATGATTAGAACAGTGAGTATGGTTACTCGGTCGCTAAAGAAGCAGCTAGAGCACACGGTGGTTGCGACCATGTTCGACCGACGAACGCAGGCATCGGTGGGAGCACTGAGAGAGCTGAAAAACACCTATACCCATTGTATTTGGCCATCGATGATTCCGGTGGATACGCGTTTTCGCGATGCCAGTCGTAAAGGAGTGACACCCTCTAGTTATGCTGAAAATACGCACGGTGTGGTCGCCTATCGCTCACTGCTTAAGTATTTGTTAGCACAGCAGAGCCAGCGTCTGCGGGCTTAGTCCGGCGCTAATTGACCATGAAGACTCCTCCTCCCGACAAAAATCGCCAGCCTCCGGCGGAATCACCGCCGGAATCGGTACAGCAATATCTTGATCTGTTGCTGTCAAGTGCGACCGAAAAAGCCGAAGCCCAGATTGACGACGGTGAAATACCTGTCCGTGAGTTGACAGCGCGACCCGTCAATGACGAACTCAAGAGCGACGAGCGAGCTGAATCAGCGCTTCGTCCACCCCGGTCTGCGTCGAAGGTTGCAGCACTGGAGACTAAGGTAGATGCCCTAGGCGTCGACCTCACCGAGCGCAGTGGTAGTCGACTCGACAGTGAACCTGTTAGGGTCGCTCCGTCTCGTCACCGTCGCAAAAGTGATATCGATAGTCCACTACCGCGCTATAAAGAGGCTGAGCATCCGGTTTTTCAGATTCCTATGCCCAGTCGACAGCCGGCGGCGCCTGTGCTGCCGGTGGTTGAGCCGCGCCTTGCAAGGGAGTCCGAACCGACTCCTGTGGTGCCAGGGGCTGAGCGGCGCCTCGCCAGCAAGTCCGAGTCGGTCGCCGTGGTAGAGAACATTGAGGCCGCTGAGCAACAACAGGTGGTTCGGCGCCCGGAATGGGCAAACCATCGCTTCGAGTGTTTATTATTCACCGTCGGCGGCCTAACCCTAGCGGTACCACTAACAGAATTAGGCGCCATCTACCACTTGACCGAGGAGATGACACCCATATTTGGACAGGTCGATTGGTTTCTTGGCATATTGCCGGTCAAGGAGCGCAATATTCGGGTGGTCAACACGGCCAAAGTAGTAATGCCAGAGCGGTATTGTGAGGCGATGATAGAAAAATTCGACTATATTATTTCCCTGAATGGTGTCGATTGGGCGCTGGCTGTAGACGGTGTTTCTGAATCGATATCGCTGGAGCCTGACAATATTCGTTGGAGCTCGAAGAGCGGTAAGAGACCCTGGCTGGCTGGCACGGTGATAGAGCACATGTGCGCCTTGTTAGATGTAAGCCAGCTTGCGGCTATGTTTGCCGAACGGGAATCGGGCTCTACTAACAACATGACTCGTTAAAAATACTGGCACAGTTAGTGCGTTGGCCTATAGTACTAGGATAAACTACTAATTGTTGACCCCCTGCGGCCTGTTGCTCCACGGTCCGCTCTAACTTTAGACAATATTAATTTTAGGTCTAACAGGAATTTAAAAGGTAAGTTATATGGCAACGAATACTGCAAAAAACGCCGATGATCCAATGTTGCAATGGGTAACATTTAGGCTAGATGGTGAGACGTACGGCATAAACGTGATGCAGGTTCAGGAGGTTTTACGCTATACCGAAATTGCCCCGGTGCCCGGTGCTCCCTACTACGTATTGGGTATTATTAATTTGCGCGGAAATGTTGTTACGGTTATCGATACCCGAAATCGCTTTGGCTTGCAGTCGGCAGAGGTGACGGAGCAGACTCGCATAGTTATTATCGAAGCCGATTCGCATGTTATCGGCATTCTTGTCGATGCCGTTGCCGAGGTGGTTTACCTGCGGCAGTCTGAGATTGAAACAGCACCAAATGTTGGTAACGATGAAAGTGCCAAATTTATTCAGGGTGTGTGTAATAAAAACAATGAATTACTCATTCTGGTGGAGTTGGACAAGTTGCTGTCTGATCAGGAGTGGAGTGAGATGGATGAGTTTTAAGCTGTCACTGTGCACTGCGCGCTGTTTAGCTGGAGGCCCGTAGTGACACTGATGTGGTTGGCAATTGGGCTGGTTTTGTTGTTGCTGATGATAGGCGGATATTTTACTGTCGCTCATCAACAGCAACTACGAACCGTCCATAACGATTTTGAACGGCAGCTAGAACAAATTAGAGAAGAGCTGTCGGTCGTTACCAATGCCGCGGTTGGTGTCGGTAAACATTTGATTGCGGTCGAAAAAAAACTTGCTCTCAGTATGGAAAAACAACAGCACTTGGAAATGAGTGCTGCAGATTATTTGCCCTATCAACAGGCCGTTGACCTGGTCGAAAAGGGTGCTAGTGTGTCGCAGCTAGTCGCTGATTGTGGCATACCTGAGGCGGAGGCCAGCCTAATGGCATTACTTAAAGCCAAGTCTCACGGTAACAGTGGCGATTGACCTGCTCGGTAGCCGCTTCCGCTGCAACTCTTTTTGCATGGTGATTTTAGACATTTTGCCTTCCCGCAATGCGCTTTCTAGCTTTTTTCTGGTAAAATAGCCTCCCGTTTTAAAGTGTAATCTAAGGTGAACACCGTGACCGGTATCAATATAGCATCTGAGGGAGTATCAGCGCAGCAGCGGGTACGGGACAATCTAAACCAGATTACCCCACGAGAGCCGTCCTCACAGCGCTCAATCGATGAGATTAGAGCCAATATCAAGTCTCTGCTCCTGCGGGAAAATGCCGTCATCGTCGCGCATTATTACACCGACCCCCTTATTCAAGCTATTGCCGAGGAGACCGGTGGTTGTGTGTCCGACTCGCTGGAAATGGCGCGATTTGGCCGCGATCACCAGGCCTCCACGCTGCTGGTCGCGGGGGTCAAGTTTATGGGCGAAACAGCCAGTATTTTGTCGCCGGAAAAGCGTATCTTGATGCCGACCCTAGAAGCTACCTGTTCCCTGGATATTGGCTGCCCGGCGGAGGAGTTTTCGCAGTTCTGCGACAAACACAGCGATCGTACAGTGGTCGTCTACGCGAATACCTCCGCGGCGGTAAAGGCGCGAGCCGACTGGGTGGTCACTTCGAGTATTGCCCTAAAAGTGGTCGAGCACCTCGATCAGCAAGGCGAAAAAATACTGTGGGCACCTGACAAGCATCTTGGTTCCTATGTGCAGCGGGAAACCGGCGCCGATGTATTAATGTGGGACGGTGCCTGTATCGTCCACGAAGAGTTTAAGGCCAAAGCACTGCTGGATTTGAAGAAGGTATACCCCGACGCGGGTGTTCTGGTACACCCGGAATCACCGCAATCGGTGGTCGAGTTGGCGGACTTTGTCGGTTCAACCTCACAGATCATCAATGCTGCTGAAGAGCTGCCTCATAGGCAATTTATAGTTGCTACTGATCAGGGTATATTTTATAAGCTGCAACAGCGAGTACCCGATAAAGAATTTATTGTTGCGCCCACTGCCGGCAATGGAGCCAGCTGTCGTAGCTGTGCGATGTGCCCGTGGATGGCCATGAACGGCCTCGACAATTTGGCCGCAGCGCTGGACACGGGATCTAACGAAATTGCAGTCGATCGAGACTTGGGCCGCCGTGCGATGAAGCCGCTGCAGCGTATGTTGCAATTTAACGGCAGCTAATACTGGCTTTGTAGAGCTGCGGGCAGGGCTGATCTCGACTAACGGGCTTTGCTCTCGGTTGGAAATTTCGATAGGCTGCTGTCATTGTGCCGTTATCGACGGGGCACTCGGGTTAATCTACAGCTCTTGCATAGCTATTTCGAGTCTCTTGATCTCCCTAATTCGGTGCTCGATAATCAACTTGGTGTGATGATTGTTTTTTACCAGCGGCAGGGCGTAGCCCAACTGCTTGGCTGCGCGATCGAGAGCTCCGACCAATACGAAATATTCAGCTCGAGCTCGGTGAACACCAACAATATTGCCTGCTAAACCGTGAGTTTCTGCCAGCAAATACCAAACGGAGGGGTTGTTCGGCTTTATAGTGCTGTGTTTAAGTAGCACTGTTTCCGCCTGATGGGGACGACTCGATTTTAGCAGCGCCGCAGCCAGGGTCATTGTGGCGGGGTGATTGCCAGGATTGACGACCAAACTACTTTGCATCAGCTCAATGGCTTGGTCCGCGGCACCAGAATCAATGAAAATTTGCGCCTGCGCAATTGCGTAAACGATCTGTTGTGGCTCGTTGCTGCGTAGTGGTTGTAATACTTGCTGGGCTTCCTGATAGTCGCCGTTTGCCGTTAGCGCCAATACCAGCGCATAGTGATCGGCATCACTTGGCGATTGGGTGTTGTCGAGCCTAGAGCGGTAGCGAGCGACGGTCTCCTTGCTGTTATTTGAGAATGCGATTGCTACTCGGGCTTTAACTAGCTGAAATTGGGTCGAATCAGTGACAATTTTTTTGGGCTGTTGTCGGGCGCGGTTGCGGGCATCACTTATTCGACTTTCCGTGACCGGGTGAGTTAATAGGAACTCCGGTGGCCGATTACCCGCGTATCTAGCAGCTCGCTGCATTTTTTCAAACATACCTGCGGCACCATTGGGGTCCATGTCGGCCCGTATCATATTCTGCATGCCGACGCGATCCGCTTCCTGTTCATTGAGTCGGCTATAGCGCAACTGATTTTGTAGTCCCGCCGCCTGCACTGCAGTGATCGCCGCCATGCCGGCGTCTCCGCCGGCAGTCGCAGCAATGATGATGCCGGCCAGTAGGCCCGCCATATTGGGTATGCTACTGCGCTGTTGCTCCTCAACGCGACGGGCAAAGTGACGCTGGCTGAGATGGGCCAATTCATGGCTTAACACTGATGCCAGTTGTGCTTCGGTATCCGCCTGGTGCAGCAGTCCGTTATGTAACCCAATCACGCCGCCGGGAACGGCGAAGGCGTTGATACTGGCGTTGTCGAGCACCACGATGTCCAGACGACGGTCTTTAAGTTCACTGAAACGCACAAGCTGGTATACCAAGCTCTCTACATAGTCTTGGATTATAGGGTCTGAGACAGTTCTTACCTGGCCGCGTAGGGATTTGAGGAAGGCCCGCCCAAGCTCGTATTCCTGTTGTAGCGAGATGATGCCGGCGCTGCTATTGCCCAATTCTGGCAGCTTAATACGATCGTTCTCAAGGGCTGATAACGGCGCTGACAGCACTGCTGCGCACAGCACGATAATACGGGTAAACCTGCTGATATTGGAGGTGGTAATAAGTGCCAAAACAGTTGAACCTTGCATAGAGTAGAGTGGTGGCGAAGCACCGACCGGGTATCCGCTGAAAAATAGTTGAGCCAGTGGCCGGACAGCCACCGTATCTGTGCTTTTGACAAGTGGCCGACAGATAATTCAATATTTATTACACTTTTATCAGCCAATTACCAGTGTTAAATTCATCTTGCGGCCTGTTCTTGAGCTATTGGGGTCTGCTGCAGTGAGCAGAAACTTGGGACTAGATCACCGTAACGCGATACTATAGACGCTGAAATTGTAGCCGGTGTTCAGTCCTATGTCAGTTGTTGTTAAAGAAATCCAAACCAGCGGTATGAATTGCCCTATGCCATTGCTAAAGGCGAAGCAGGCCCTCAACAGCATCAACAGCGGCCAGCAAATTAAAGTGATCGCAACGGATAGGGGCTCTTGGCGTGATTTTAGCGTTTTCGCCGAGCGCAGTGGTCATATTTTGGTCAAGGCGGTAGAGGACGAGGGCGTATACAGTTATTGGCTGGAAAAAAAATAGCGATGCCCATCTCCCAGCAATAGGGCAATTCCCCGTAATCAATCCGTCTCACAGGGCTACAAATGCTCTGTTCCTGTCATACGAATAACCCAGCATTTGTCCATACTAACGAGCTATCGAGAAACAACATGTTTAAAATTTTAAAAAAATGGCTCGATCAGATCTTTGTTGAAGAAGAGTCCATTGTATTGCTGCTAATGATTGTTAGTGGTCTGATAATTGTCGTCACCATGGGAGCTGTGTTAGCACCGGTGATTACCAGTATTATACTGGCCTTTATGATGGAGGGGCTAATTTTACAGATGATGGCGCGAAAAATCCCGTCGTGGTTGGCGGTCTCAATTGCATTTGTGGTATTTGTAGGCAGCTTTTTTATGGCGATGTTGGTGGTACTGCCACTTGCCTGGAATCAAATGTCGACGCTTTTTACTGAGTTGCCGGGCATGTTATTAAAGGGGCAGCAATTACTATTAGTATTGACGGAGCGCTATCCCAGTGTGTTTAACGAACAGCAAATACAGGAATGGATGGTGCTGGTACGCTCTGAATTGGGTCAAGTGGGTCAAATGCTGCTGTCTTTTTCTATCTCTAATTTGCCTAATGTGATGGCACTGCTCATCTATTTGGTACTAGTGCCCATACTCGTGTTTTTCTTTCTCAAGGACCAACAACTCATTCTCAAATGGATGAGTGCTTTTCTACCCGACAAGCGGCCAATGCTCAGCAAAATATGGCATGAAATGAACGACCAGGTAGCTAACTACGTACGCGGCAAGGCTATAGAAATTGTGATTGTTGGCAGTGTTTCCTACGTGGCCTTTATTAGTCTGGACTTAAACTATGCGGCCTTGCTGGCGCTTTTGGTCGGGTTGTCCGTGGTGATTCCCTATATTGGTGCCGCTTTTGTGACAGTGCCGGTGGCCATGATTGGGTATTTTCAATGGGGCTTTGGCTCTGACTTTATGACCCTGTTGATTGTCTATGGTGTCATCCAGGCACTTGATGGCAATGTTTTGGTGCCGTTGCTTTTTTCAGAGGCGGTCAATTTACATCCGGTTGCCATTATACTCGCAGTGCTGGTGTTCGGAGGTTTCTGGGGGCTGTGGGGAGTGTTTTTTGCTATTCCGTTGGCGACCTTAATCAAGGCGGTGTTAAATGCTTGGCCGGCTTTTCACGTTGTTGAAGCGCGGTAGTATGGCCTGGGAATAGGCCTAATAGACGTTGCTAGCGTGAACTTGGCGCCTGTTAGTACCCACGAGTAGAATTGTTATTGCCGGTGTTTCTGTACAGTGTGCCAGTTGCCGTCGTGAGGAATAAGGAAATAGCTTGAATCTGCACAAGATAGTGGGCAGTTAATAGTTTATCAATGCCGTAATTGATTTAGCTTTTTGTATCAATAATGTTAACTACTAGCGGCTAGCTGAGCAGTAGGGTTTTGGTAATGCCGATATGCGTGGCTGTTCTCATTACTGAGTATTGTCAAATAGATCATTGCAGGCTATAAACAGTAGCAGTAGTGTTTGTTACGGACCATAGGGCGAGTTGACAGTGGAGTATGAGTTTACAGTGGAGCGGGCACTAATTGTCGATGATTCCAAGACGGCACGGTTGGTATTGCGCAACAGGTTGCAAAAGCTCGATATTGACGTGGCAATGGTCGAGTCTGGCGAAGAGGCATTGCTTTATCTCAGGGATCATCAGCCTGGGGTGATTTTTATGGACCATATGATGCCGGGTATGGACGGTTTTGAGGCGGTAAAGGCCATTCGAAGTGATCCCATGCTCGCTGATATACCTGTGGTAATGCACACCACCAAGAATGGCTCCATGTATATTGGCCAGGCCAAAGCTCTAGGCGCCGCAGACATCTATAGCAAGCCCGGAAGCGACAGTGAGTTATTACAAGTGCTGGAACGGTTGAAGACCGCTACCGTGGCTAAAGCCCCAGCGGCTCAGGTTACAATCACTGACAGCGCGCCGCATGTTAACGCTATTGCAGTGCCTCGCAGCGCGCTGCACGACGACGAAATTACGCCTCCGGGCCTCGGTAGCATTTCGTCAGAGCCGCACCATGCACCACAACAACCCTTCACTTACGACAGCGCTACTGCCACGCTATCTCAGCCGTCTTCGGGCTCTTTCCAGCCCGCGGCCACTACTGGCTTTTACGGCTCCCTGCGGCAGTGGCTAGTGGCGTTAATATGGCTGGCTCCGACCGTCTGGTTATTAGTTTTGTACATCCCTGCCCAAGCAGAGTTGGGCAGCCGTGCAAGGGAGAGCGGTGAGCTCTACAAAACTTTGCAGTGGTCACTCAATCAGCGGCAGAGTTATGATTTTGGTGAGCTTGCTCTGGGCGGTGCTCGGTTGGACTTGCTAAAAGCATTATTACCTCGGTTGGCAGCGGCGGGATTTACCGGTACCGTTCGTTTTGAGGGCCATGTAGGGGATTTTTGTCTGTCTCAGGTTCGCCTAGACAGTGGCCGCGACATTGAAATGCTGCCGGCCTTTGACGTGGCCCTTGCCGAGTGCAGTACTATTGGTCTGGGCAGAAGCCGTGCACTGGCAGACTCGGTCGCCCAGTCACAGGCATTTCAGGACTTTGTGCAACAGGCGCGATCTCGCTATCCGGGCATTGCTATTGATAGTGTCGCTTTTGGTGCTTCCTCGCCCTTACGGCGTTATCCAGAAATTCTGGAATCTGTCACCGTGGGCCAGTGGAATGAGGTGGCGCTGGTTAATAACCGCATTAACCTGCAGTTGTTGCCGGGTACGCCTGCCGTCAGTGATCAGTAGCGGAGCTGGCAAGCCCCTCAATTAGCACTGTCTTGTACCGGTGCTGCCTACAAGCGACACAATTGCCGATAAAAAGCTGCCGTTACGAAGGAGGTATGCGTTTCGCGATTATAAACAGCTCGAGGCAGGCAAATTACCGTAGCTCTGGCACGCTATTCGCTGCCTATTATGGCCAATGTTGTGGTCCACCATGGCGCGTGATATTGCCGCTTGGCGTGATATCGAGTCGATGCCGAGAACCGATTTTTCAACCATAACTGCCTATCTGACGGATTTGCAGGGCCTGTTACTGTAGCGGCTAAGACTAAAAGTGGCTATCATTGCGCCACTCTGGTCATCCAGTGGCTCTTAGCCGCAATAAGATATCTCGAAAATGTTAAAACTCTATAAAAACCGCTCCCTGCGCACCTTGTTACTGGCTCTGTTTGCTACTGTGACCTTTGTGTGCTCCGCCATTTTCATATTCGATGTGGAGCCCGAGGTCATGTTGCGATTTTTTATCATCAGCGTGGTGGGCACGTTGCTGTTGATTACGGCGGCGCTGCTGTTCACCGCTTTACGTATAATACTGACGCGCCTGCTCAAGCGTTAGCGCCGCCTACTTTAGACTCGCTGAAGCGTTGACAAAGAGCTGCATAGGCTACGTGGTGCTAGGCAAAGGGTCCAGGCTGATGTCAACGGACAAATCATTGGCAATATCGTCTAGCGAGTCGGACAGCTCAGCCAAGTCCTGATTTGGAGGTAGGTGAATATCGGCGGTGGCTTCAAATAACAAGTCGGCACTCATCGCCGCACTGATAACCCGGGTGCTCATATCACTGACATTGATATTGCGAGTGGCCAAGGCTCGAGATAGCTCCATCAATATGCCGGGGCGATCATTGCCGATGAGGCTCAATTGCACATGTTGTTCATTGCCCGCGGCCGTCGGCGGTTGTCCCGGTTGAATTATAACGCTTAGATCGTCTCCCGACAGAGCTTGTAGTGCCTGCTGTAAGGCTGTCAGTTGGGCATTGGCCACCTGAACCTGGGTAATGCCAGCAAATTGACCGGCTAATTGGGTCATTCGGCTTTGCTGCCAACTGCCGCCGTGTTCCGAAACCGTATTGCTCAAGGTTTCCACCAAGCCTGGCTTGTCGACGCCGATAAAGGTGAAAACAAGTGTTGTGGTCATGCTACATTCTCCCGTTGTGCTAAAAAGTGCCTGAGCTGATATGCTTCAAATATAATACCGTGACTTTAACGGTTTAGCCCTACAGAGAGTAGTATTTTTGGACGAATATATCGAGATACCCCCGGGCCAGCTGTCGGCCGAGTTGTTGCAGGCAGTCATGGAGGATTACATTACTCGGGAGGGCACCGATTACGGTCACCGAGAGTTCACCTTAGAGGAAAAGGTTGCTCAGTTGCAAGGGCAGCTGCAGCGTGGGCAGATTGTTATTGCCTATGACCCGCTCAGTGAGAGCTGTAGCTTGATCGCTAAAGACTAGCTCTGTGCCCCGATTAACACAGCACTGGCTACAACCTGTGCTGTATTTTAAGCAGCAAATTCATCATCGCCGAAAGGCGGGCATTGATGAGCAAACCTATAATACGAATGTCTTGTATTGAGACAGTACCAGAACAGAAATACAGGAAGTTTTATGGAATTAGTAGCTGATGAAATACTCGATACAAGTGGTCTACTGTGCCCGGAGCCGGTGATGATGTTGCACGGTAAAATTCGAGATATGACCGCGGGGGATATTGTTGAGGTCATAGCGACCGACCCGTCGACAACCCGAGATATTCCCAAGTTTTGTACATTTTTACAGCATCAGTTGTTGCACAGTGAGCAGGGAGTCAAAGACTATCGCTACTTTATTAAAAAGTGCTAGGCGGCGATTTGGCCTGGTGGAGAAGGTAGTTTGTGTGGAGTCAAAATACGTTCGTACCCGTGTCGGTACGCTTTTGCATATTGGCGCTAAAGTTGAAACTCAGTCTCATGATTAAGTTCGCCGGTTGTCGTTAAGCTGTGAGCAGTTTGAATGTATTCTTGCCCACAGTTATTACCGGTTGACTAGCGAAAGTCAGGTATAAATTTTGATCGCCAATACTTCGGTATGCTATCGCCCTGGCGGCGAATCCGTGTGTGGTATAGTGCGCACTTCTAACAGGTGCAGCATGTCGGGTAAAGCCATTGATATTATTATGTGTGAAAGGTTACAGTTTTACTGGGTGATTGTATCCTGTAAGTCAATCTATAGTATATGAAATAAGGATTTACGTGGCAGAATGGTACTTGGCTTACGGCAGTAATATGAATCCGCAGCGGATGAATGCACGGGGCATTGCATTTTCTCAGGCGCTTGCGGGGCAATTGCAGGGCTTTAAACTGTGCTTTGACAAACGCGCAAGTGGCAAGACGGGAGTCGGTTACGCCAATATCCGCTATCAACCCGGTAGTGTCGTGGAGGGTGTGCTGTACCGGCTGCACAAGCCTGGAGATATTGTCTTAATGGACCCCTTTGAAGGCAATCCCTACCGCTATAGCCGTGAGGTATTCGTCGCCAATAGTGAGCTCGGTTCGATTAATTGCTGGGTTTATATCGCCAATAGGGCGCTTTTGGCGCCGCAGCTGTTGCCAGAAAAATTGTACCTCGAACATTTGTTAAAAGGGCAACCTTGGCTTAGCGACGGCTATTTCGAAATGTTGGCGCGGCAACGCTCTATCGACAACTCCGAGGCTGGCGCGCAAACGGCTTTGAATGGTTTAACCCACAATGTCTGAATTCACAATGTCTGAACCTCTGTCTTCTGTGAACAGTGCATTGCGGGGTGTTGACCGTCGGGTCGAAGATTTGATTCGGCTTTTTAACGCGCTTTTTCAGCGCACGGAAAACACCTGTATTGAGGTTGGTGATAAAGAGCCTATCTATTTACCGGCTAATGCGCAGTGTGGTTATAATCGCGTAGTCTTTGCTCACGGCTATTTTTCCAGCGCCCTACATGAGATAGCCCATTGGTGTATCGCCGGTCGGCAGCGCCGGGACCAAATCGACTACGGTTACTGGTATGAGCCCGACGGCCGCAGCATCTTGCAGCAGCAAGATTTTGAGCGGGTCGAGGTGGCGCCGCAGGCGCTGGAATGGATTTTCAGCGAAGCCTGTGGTCTGCGTTTTGTGGTGAGTGTCGACAATTTGAGTGGTGCGCGCAGTGACGGCGAATCGTTTAAAGTAGCGCTTTACCAACGTGTGTTAACACTGTGTAAACAAGGTTTGCCGGTCCGGGCTGAGCGCTTTCGCTACCAGCTCGCGACATTTTATCAGCGTTCCACTGAGCTGCAGGCTGCGCAGTTCTCCCTGTCACAGCTGTCTTTGTAATAGTGTCCATAGCTGGCACCGACAGCCCTGTTCCGCAGTTGTCTGTTAAGCGTTGAGGAGAATATATTGAGTGGGCCTTTAACGATTGTAGCAGACGAAAATATTCCCGATGTTGAGAGGTATTTTTCGCAGCTAGGGGCTGTCACACGGGTCAATGGCCGCGAACTTAACGCCGAGCAATTACGCAGCGCCGACCTGCTGTTAGTGCGATCAGTGACCTCGGTAAATGCGCAGCTGGTGGCCGCAAGTGCTTTACAGTTTGTCGCCACGGCGACTATTGGTACCGACCATCTGGACATAGATTATCTGACAAAACGGGGTATCGGTTGGGCTAACGCACCGGGTTCCAATGCTAACTCGGTGGTGGAATACGTGCTCAGTGCGCTGTGTTGGCAGCCAGGCCTCTTGAGTGCGTTATTGGCGGGCGGCACGGTGGGTATTATCGGTATGGGTAATGTCGGTAGTCAGTTATACCAGCGTCTTCAGGCTTTGGGTATTGTTTGTCACGGCTACGATCCGTTAATTTCCCAGCATAGTTTTGCGGGAATGACGTCCTTGGAGCAGGTGTTGGCTGCGGATGTGGTGTGCTGTCATGCACCGCTAAGTTACGGTGAGCCCCACGGCAGTTTTCACTTGCTGGGCTTTGCGCAGTTGGCGCAATTAAAGCCCGGTGCAGTCTTGATTAACGCCGGGCGAGGAGAGGTGATTGATGGTCTTGCGCTCAAACAGCTGTTGGCGCAGCGTAGTGATCTCACCGTAATACTTGATGTGTGGGAGAGTGAGCCGGCTATCGATCCTGCGCTGTTGGCGGCGGTAAGCTTGGGTACACCGCATATCGCTGGTTATAGTTACGATGGCAAGCTGGCGGGAACGCGGATGATTTATCAGGCCTGTTGTCGCTATTTGTCCCTGCCTGAACAATTGCCCGCGAGTTCGACAAAAAAGACTTGTATCTTTCAATTGAATCCGACAGCCACTGTTGAGCAAGGCCTGGGTGAGGCTATTACGGCAGTTTACAACATCGCCGAGGACGACGGACGACTGCGTCGCGAGTTGGCTGGGAGCACGGCTCGTCAACGAGCAAATAGCTTTGACGCGCTACGCAAAAACTACCCGCGGCGGCGCGAGTTTGCCGGTTTTCGTATTGGCAACAGTCATTTGCTGTCGCCCTCACTACAGAGCGCGCTGGCCACCGTCGGTTTTCAGTTGCAGCTCAATACAAGCACCGCATAGGGGATAGACAGTTTTGCAAAGTGGCCGTGAAAAATTTAAATTGGGGTTAATCATCAACCCATTGGCGGGTATCGGTGGTGCCCAGGCACTAAAGGGTAGTGACGGTGCCGACATTGTCGAGCGTGCACTCAGCGCTGGCGCCATAGCCCGTTCGGGACAGCGTAGCGCGTTGGCATTGAGCCAGTTGTGCGCGCTAAGTGATCGCTTCAGTGTTTTTTGTTACGACGGCGATATGGGAGCTGATTGCGCCTCTGGTCTCGGTTTGGAAGTGGTGACCGTCGGGCGGCGCGGTGATCCCGCTAGCGCCGAGGATACAATCGCCGCGGCGCGCAAGCTGCGAGAGCTAGAGGTAGACCTAATATTATTCGCTGGTGGTGATGGCACTGCCAGAGACATTGTGCGGGCGGTGGCTGACACGCTGCCGGTATTAGGTATACCTGCAGGGGTAAAAATGCATTCCGGTGTCTACGCCATCTCTCCACTGGCAGCTGGGGCTATTGTCGAGCAACTGATTAGCGGCGCCTTGGTCGATATTGCTCTGGCTGAGGTGAGGGACATCGACGAGCCCTCTTTTCGCGACGGGGTGGTGCGTGCGCAGTATTACGGTGAATTACTGGTGCCACGGCAAGTCGGTTTTTTACAGCAAGTTAAATCATCCGGACGCGAAGTTGAGCCACTAACGCTTCAGGATATAGGCGCCGATATTGTCGAGGCAATGGATGATGATTGCCTCTATTTCATCGGCCCCGGTACTACGCCGGCGGCGGTGATGACGGAATTGGGATTGCCCAATACGCTGTTAGGTGTGGACGCTATTAGAGCGGCGCAGCCAGTGGCAACCGATTTGAGTGAGCGGGATATTATGCAGCAATTGGCGATACATCGGGGCCCTGTGGCCATTGTACTGACCGCTATTGGCGGACAGGGCCATATTATTGGCCGGGGTAATCAGCAGTTCAGCCCAGCTGTGATTCGTCGTATAGGTATTGAGAATATTATGATTGTTGCCACCAAGACCAAAATAGGCCAGTTAGAGGGCCGGCCACTGCTGGTGGACAGCGGTGACCCGGAGCTCGATAGAAAAATGGCGGGTTTTAGGCAGGTGATTACTGGCTACCACGATGCGATTATTTACGCTGTGGCTCAGCCAGTCCCGCTGACGGTGAGTAATACGATCGACGATAGCTCGACTGAAACCGCAGGGAGGCAATGTTAATGGGCGCGTTAGACATCGCTGCAGTGGCGGTTATCGAACAGTTAAATCGCAGTGTTGATGGCGGTGCCCGGCGTCTCTTTCACGGCCGAGGTCACTGCTACGGCGAGTTGGATTATATTAATATTGACTGGTATCAGCCGGTATTACTAATCACCTTATACAAGGCGGTAGATGATCGGGACTGGCGCGATTTTGTCAAGGTACTCGACCCAATTAAAGCCTTGGTAACTTGTACGGTAGTTCAGCACAGGCAGTTAAGAGGAGGGCCTATTGATCTGTTGTGGGGGCAGTTGCCCGGTGATTTGTGCGCCGTAGAGCATGGTCTGCGCTACAGTTTATCGTTGGGAGAAAAACAAAATATAGGGTTTTTCCTCGATATGGAGCCAGGGCGATACTGGCTGCAACAACGGGCCAAAGACTGCCGGGTACTCAATCTATTTGCTTATACCTGCGCTTTCTCGGTAGCCGCCATCGCCGGCGGCGCCGATAGGGTGGTCAATGTTGATATGAGTAAAGCGGCGCTAGCGGTGGGCCGCCACAATCATTTGATTAACCAGCAGGAGCACAAATTGCGCCGAGATGTGCAATTTTTGGGCTACGATCTATTTCGTAGTTGGAGTAAAGTGGCAAAACAGGGGCCCTATGATATTGCGGTTATCGACCCTCCGTCGCGACAAAAAGGCAGTTTTATCGCGGTTAAAGACTATGTCAGGGTGTTGCGGCGCATGGCGGGTTTGATGACAGCGGGTGGCGACTTACTGTTGTGCTTAAATGCGCCGGAGTTGTCAGAGACGTTTCTTACCGATTGCGTGGCCGTTGAACTGCCGGAGGCAACGCTGATAGCGCGACTGGATAACCGGGTGGATTTACCGGAGATCGATGCGCAGCGCAATGTGAAAATGCTGCACTACCGGTTGTGAGCGTTGTAGCGGATCGTAGTTCAGTGGGGTTGTCGTGACAGTAAGTAGTGAACACAATTTTTAATGGCAGTCGATGATCCGCTGTTAAGTGCGTTGCGCAGTAGCATTACATGGCTGCTTGGCGGGTCATGCGGGCAGGTCGTCAAAGTGTTATCTGCGCAATCGCTAATGACGTCGGATAGTGATGACAGCAGTATAAAGCCGCGTTGAGTCAATACAGCCTGGTCGAGGGCTTCTTGTTTTATCGGCTGTTGGTAGCGCAGATAGTGTTGTTCCCCAAGCCACACTAGGGTGCTAAAGCAGGCTAGATGGCGGTCGCTGTGCAGGCCAAACTCATCGGGTTGATCGTCGCCGGCAATGTCTTCTACATAGACTATTGTCTTGCGGGGAAATGTTGCATACAGACGCAAAAAAATTAGCGCAACATCTTTATAGAAGTCGTCAATATGCAGGTCGCTCATCGCGGTGCTCCAGTCGGCGCCGATTAAAGTCCTGCCAAAAAGGCGCCGAAGCGTTCGATGGCATGGCTAAGGTCGTCTATTTGCGGTAGAAATACTACCCGCACATGATCATGTTGCGGCCAGTTGAAACCGGTGCCCTGTACTAGCAGTATTTTTTCCTGCAGTAGAAAATCCAATACCAGTTGCTCATCGTTGACGATTGGGTATTTCTTTAGATCAATTTTTGGGAACATATAAATAGCGCCCATGGGTTTAGTGCAAGACACCCCGGGAATATCATTTAACAATTTATGCGCAATATTACGCTGCTGCAGTAGCCGGCCCTTGGGTAATACCAAATCTTTTATGCTCTGATAGCCCCCTAGGCAGGTTTGAATGGCATGTTGCGCCGGAACGTTGGCACACAGTCGCATTGATGCGAGAATATCCAAGCCGGCGGTATAACTCTTGGCTCGCCTTTTAGCGCCACTAACAATCATCCAGCCGCTACGAAAACCCGCTAGGCGATATGCCTTGGATAGGCCGTTGAAGGTTAAGCACAAAGTGTCGTTTACTAGTGTGCTGAGCGGAATATGCACCGCTTCATCGTAGAGAATCTTGTCGTAGATCTCATCGGCCAATACCACTAATCCATGTTCTTCGGCCAACGCGACGATGTCTAATAACAGCTCTCTGGAATAGACCGCGCCGGTAGGGTTGTTGGGGTTGATCACTACTATCGCCTTGGTTCTGCTAGTGATTTTTTTCCGAATATCATTAATGTCGGGAAACCAGTCGGCCTCTTCGTCGCAGTGATAGTGCACGGGATTACCACCGGCTAGCGCTACCGAGGCGGTCCATAGCGGGTAATCCGGTGCCGGTACCAATACTTCATCACCGTTGTTCACTAAACCTTGTATGGACATGCTAATGAGCTCACTGGCACCGTTGCCCAGATAGATATCCTCGATATCGATGTTCATAACACCTTGCTGTTGGTAGTGTTGCATGACAGCTTTGCGTGCTGAGTAGAGACCTTTGGACTCACAATAACCCTGAGCGGTAGGCAATAGTCGAATAACATCTTGAATGATTTCATCCGGTGCATCGAAGCCAAAGGGCGCTGGATTGCCTATATTTAGTTTTAGTATGCGATGCCCTTCCTCCTCGAGGCGGTTGGCCTCGATCAGCACGGGGCCGCGAATTTCATAACAAACATCGGCTAGTTTGTGGGACTGTTCAATCTGTGGCTTGGGCATGGTAAATCCATTGTGGTAGAAGGCGCCAGTGCTGTTGTAGAGCGATCGCTGGGGCAGGGTAGATAAAACATAGCGATTCTACCATGGCTGGCATCTGTGCGTGGTAATGGGGGGTATTAGTGTGGGTTGTTAGTTGTTGTTACCGCTAACCGCTTATGCCGTCGAGTAAATATTAGCGCAAATTACGACTGGCAGGCAGGTAACGTGTTGGTGGGCAAGGGCAGTAGATCCGCTAATCGTAAACGGCCTTTTTTTTCCACGTGTCATCGCTTTCCTTAGCGATATCGTCCCACTCTGCGTCGTGCTCTTCCCTGCGTTTTTCAGTTGCTTTAGTTTGCGTCTTACCCTGCTGGCCAAGTTCCTCGGCCTTTAATTTGTAGTTGGCAATGGCTGTGGTGTATTGACCGCTATGGTTTTCTTTCTCGAGCTTTTCGATGACCATTTTCAGATTATGCAATGCTAGGGGGATCTTACCGGCCTTGAGTGCTTCTGCTATGGCGCCATTTAACGCATCTATCGTGGTTTGCAGCATAAGCGCCTTCACTTGAGCCGTGTAGGCTCGCGCTTGATCGGCAGTGATGCGGTTGCCGCTAGTCAGCTGACCGATGAAATTATAGAGCCCCTTTAACAGCTTCTGAACTTCTGTAATTTGCCCTCTGTCCGTTAGCGTGACGGTGCTGGACACGCTGTCGGATTGATTGAACGCAGCTAGTTGTGTGTCGAGTTGGTTGACCTTCGCGGCGTAAGACTTATCCTTTGGCAGCAAATGTCTGAGTTGCCGGTAGACTTCCTGCAGGCTTTTAGCCACTAAAACCTGAAGGTCGCGGCTCAGAAAGCCGCTAGGAAATCCATTGAGCATGTAGTCAAAATTACGCGCCCGTGCGTTGAGTAATGCCTGTTGGCGTTTTTTCTCTTTTTGGTTCTTCTCTATAGACTGCATTGTTATAGCGATAATAACCAATACAAAAAGCCCGAGACCGACTATTGCGACAATGATTTCTGTAGACATAAGGGTGTTGGTACGCTCAAAGTAGTTATCGATAGGTCGATAGCAAGCATCGCTAAATCGTTGTTGCTTTGCAATAGTTAACAGGCAATAACTGTAATCGACAGCCCTATTGGTGGACTTATATACAATTTTAGCTTAAAAATCGGAATGTTGCTAAATTTACGAGAATTGACTTGACCTTTACCCCGAAGCTTTTTATTATGCGCGCCTCTTCGGTTGAGAAGCCAGAGAGACCTTAGCGTCCCCTTCGTCTAGAGGCCTAGGACACCGCCCTTTCACGGCGGTAACAGGGGTTCGAACCCCCTAGGGGACGCC
>Ga0105356_10000631_pt1 | contig 33753 bp, 32 predicted proteins | sample GOMGulsemesocosm_3_FD_83502 | JGI IMG/M metagenome (GOLD analysis project Ga0105356, IMG submission 83502) | Methane-oxidizing microbial communities from mesocosms in the Gulf of Mexico - GOM9D Gulf of Mexico | ecosystem: Environmental > Aquatic > Marine > Cold seeps | place: Gulf of Mexico...
CAAATGTAAGGTAGCATGTAATTTTGTTTTCAATGAAAGATCTTTTGCTTTTAAAATTCTTTTGATCATCTTTTGAAAATTTTCAGCTCCACCTTTGTTCCACCTAAATTGTTGTGTCCTAGCAGCACTAATTGCAACTGGTAATTCTGCTGGAGTTACTACATCAACCAAATACTTGAATTTCCAACCATTTAATTGCGCTCTGTAACTCAAATCTAAATCTTCTGTAAGTGTATCTCCTTCCCAGTTTCCTGCATCAATAATACATGTTTTTCTCCAAAGACCTGCGGTTCCGTTAAAATTTATAAAATGACCACAACTGTTTCTACCTACCTGTTCTAAAGTAAAATGAGCATCTAAAGCAAATGCTTGAATTTGGGTTAAAAGTGAATAATCTCTATTGATATGCCCCCATCTTGTTTGCACAACTCCAATTTTTGGGTTTTTAAAATAAGGTACCGTTTTTTGAAGCCAATCTGAATCTGGTAAAAAATCTGCATCAAAAATAGCTATAAATTCGCCTTTTGCGACTTTCAACCCTGCTTTTAATGCTCCTGCCTTGAATCCAGTTCTATCCGTTCTGCGAATATGCTGGATATCAAACCCTTGTTTTTTTAATTCTTCAATTTGTTTCACAGTAGCTGCTACACTTTCATCTGTAGAATCGTCTAAAACTTGAAATTCAATTTTATCTAAAGGATATTCCAATTTTACAATGGTATTTAACAAACGCTCCATTACATACAATTCATTGTAAACAGGAAGTTGAATGGTTACATATGGAATTTGACTCAAATCTGTAAAATCAAACTTTTCATCAGTATTTTTCTTTTTTCTGGATTTTATTAAATTGAATAATAAATTCAATTGCGCCAATGAAAATAAAAAAATCAATACCAAAGAGCATAGGTATACTGCTAGGAGTAAATACCCTATAGGCAATACAATTTCATTTAAATCTATTAGTAACATATGGTATTGTTAATTTGAAAACTTTTAAATTGTTGCATGTTGTTACGCTTTGTCATTGTTGCTCCAATGTTCATTTTAGACTGTACCTAAAAATCCAACTTATTATTTTATAGCCTGCCATGATTGTCCCTTTTATGGTTCCTGAGACTTTTGAAACTCCAATTCTATTTCTATAAGTAACTGGAACTTCTATATAAGTCATTTTTTGTTTCAATACTTTCAATTGCATTTCTACTGTCCAACCATAGGTTTTATCTACCATTTTCAACTCTAATAATTTTGAATATTTAATGGCTCTAAAAGGTCCTAAATCTGTAAACCTTGCTTTGAAAAAAAGCTTCATTAAAAAAGTAGCCAGCCAATTCCCAAAAACTTGCTGTGGTGTCATTGCTCCCCGTTCTCTATAAGCTGCCGTTCTTGCTCCAATCACCAAATCTATATCGTTCTTTAAAATAGGTGCAACTATTTTATCCAATTCTTCTGGATAATCAGAATAATCACCATCAAGAAAAACGATGATATCTGGTTTTTTATTTTGATTTGCTATGTATTCCATACCTTTCAAACAGGCATATCCATAACCTTTTCTTGTCTCTGATAATACCGTTGCCCCTGCAGAAGCAGCATTCTTCGCTGTTTCATCAAAAGAATTGTTATCAACTACGATAACTTCTTGAACACTTTTTGGAATATCATTCACTACATTCTCTATCGCTTCTGCTTCGTTAAAAGCTGGAATGATCACTTTTATTATTGGATTCTCAGTTTTCATATTTCTACAAGCTCAACACAAGCTCTTTATTTTCTATTCAACTCTGCTACTATCATAAATCTAGCAGAGAGTCTAACTTAACTTTATACAAATCACATTGAAATAATGCTCTTACAAACTGGTTTTCAGCAATTACATAAGATCTTTTAAATTATTCTCTGCTTCGAACTTTTTTAAATCTGTCCATTCTTTTATTTTGATATTTTGAAGGTACTTTTCAATTTTAAGTATTTTACCCTTTTTATATTGAAAACAATAACCATCTATTTGATCATTTTTAAATTGTTCTTTTCTACTAATTTTGCCATCTTCATCGTAAATAATCCACCACTTTTGTTTCAAACCAAACTTAAAATGCCCTTCTTTTTCTAGATTGCCATTTTCATTGTAAAAATACCAATAACTATCCGGAACATTGTTTTTAAAATGACCTTTAGATGCAATTCCTCCGTTAGCGTAATAAAATTTCCAATAGGCTGTTTTCAAATCAAATTGTTTCCAACCTTCTTCTTTTAAAACGCCATTGTCATCATAAATTTTATGATAAGTCTTTTCTTGAGCCACAAGCATTCCTGTAAAAAGAAAAAATGTGAATATTGTTTTATACATCATAATCTTGGGAGATTCAGGTCAGGCACCCTTCGACAAGCTCAGGGTACTCCCTTTGACAAGCTCAGGGGACTCCCGGAACCGCGGTGTACCCTGAGCTTGTCGAAGGGTTATTTATTGTTCTTAATCATTTCTAACAAATCCACATCATTCCCTAATAATGTTGGGTTTTGTTCCACTCTATTCTCTTCTGGTCCATTTTCTAGTTTCAACACACCTCTTGGACACACCGCTGAGCAAATACCACAACCAACACATGATGAACGCACAATATTTTGTCCTTTTTGTGCATAGGAACGTACATCAATTCCTTGTTCACAATACGTAGAACAATTTCCACATGAAATACATTGCCCTCCGTTGGTAGTGATTCTAAAACGCGATTTGAATTTTTGTACAAATCCCATATAAGCTGCCAATGGACATCCAAAACGACACCATACTCTATTTCCTAAAATCGGATAGAATCCTGTTCCTATCACTCCAGAAAAAATAGAACCAATTAAAAAGCCATAACTTGATTGCACATCATAAGCTGTAATTCCAAAAACCAATTCTTTCCAAGTTTCTATTTCTGCAAAATATGTATAAAGTGTCAAAGAGGTCATCAATGTTACGAATACCAATACGCCATGAATCAACCAACGTTCTACTTTCCATGACAATAAAGATTTACTTGACAATTGTCTATAGGGGTCTCCTAAAGTTTCTGCCAAACCACCACAGCCGCAAACCCAAGAACAATACCATCTTTTCCCAAAGAAATACACCATTACAGGTACGATTACAACTGTCAATAAGATTCCCCATACCAACATAAACAATCCTATTTGTCCCTGACTTAGTAAACCCCAGTCTTTATTCAAGTCAAAAAACAAATCGTAATCTAGAGGCCAAGCATTTTTAAAATCAAACCAAGGTTTATTAAAAGCAACCAATATTTCAGGTATCAAAAAAGCAAAAATTATTTGAAAAAATAGAACCACGGTGGTTCTTACCAACTGGTATGCATTGTGTCTATATTTTATAAACATTCGAATTGCAAAAACAGTCATAACAGAACAATACATAAACCCGTATAAAAACCATTGACTCGATGCATTCCCACTCAGCCCTTTACTTACCTCATTCACAGCCAATATTGGGTTTACCAAATAATTAGGAAAAAAGTACAGTAACACATAAAATCCAACGAAATAAATAAAAGCTCCAATTCCTAAGATTCCCCTATTGGTTGCTGAATGCTGAAAAATTCCATTGTTTTTAATACCTGCGGGGCCTAATAATTTATAATCTGATAGGAAGGCAATGATACCTCCGAGAATGGCCAAGCCAAACGTCAACCAAAAAAACAATCCTTGGTTCTGAAAAACCCAACCTGTTGCAGAGGCTCTTACCAATGGATATACCAAATCTTTGTAACTCTTATTCCATTTAAGCCAAATTATTTTATCCCAAATTATTTCTTTTTGACTTTTATAATGGGTATTGGAAGCCTCTGCTATTTCAATTATTTTACTTGATAATTCATAAGCACTTAATTCCTTGTTTACAATTTCTCCTTGTGCTTTTTCTATGAAAAACTCACTCTTGATATTCTGAGAAGTCCAACTATCAAAAGTTTCTTGACTAACCTTATTTGTGCCCGTAAAAATACTTGCTGTAAAAAAAGTAAATCCAACCAGACTTATCAGTAGTCCTATATTTTTTATTGCTTTCATTGTAATTGTTGTATTGAAATTATGCGAATCGTTTTTGAAAACCTGAGTATTTCTCCTTTTAACTTGAGACCTTCGACTTTAGACTTTAGACTTTAATCCAAAAATACGTTTCCAACTTTTAGCTTGTACTTTTAAATCTGTATTGTTTTCTACATTGAATTTATCAAGAATTTCTTGCTCGTGTTCTGCATAAAATTCAGGATCAAAATTGGCATCTTTTAAATGAGTCAGTACATCTTCTATGCTTGCTTTGTCATTCAACCAGCTATCAAATCTTTCATGTCTCAATCGAATTCCGAATGTATTGATTCCTATAAATTGATGCGTTTCTTTGTCATAATTTATATGAATACATTTTTTCCCTGATACATGCTCCCAATAAAAACGTTTTTCATTTTCTTTTGGTGCTGCCCAAACCCAGCCATAAGTTTGATACTCTATATCTAGAAATTTAGCTGAATTGAACCAATTTCCAGGATTGTATTTGGTTGGTGTTCCACAAATAGTTCTGGCTACCGCCTCTCCCATCATTCTGCCGGTATACCAAACAGCTTCTATAGTTCTCCTTTCTCCAATTCCTTCATGTTGTTCTGCACAATCTCCTATTGCATAAATATCTTTGCAATTGGTTTCCAAAAATCGATCTACCAAAACACCTCTTCCCAATGCTATCTTAGAATCTTTTAAGAAATCTATATTTGGGCTTACTCCTGCTGTCAAACCCACCACATCACATTCAATTGTTTCTCCTTTGTCAGTAGTAACAGATTTTGCACGCCCATTTTCATCAGATTGAATTTCTAAGAGATTCGTTTCCAATCTCAAATCGATATGATTTTCTAAAATTTCTCTATTGATCATTGCAGATTCTTCCTTTGGAAGCACACCGTTCCAAAAACTAGTTTCCCTTACTAAAAAAGTTACAGGTATATTTCTTGAATGCAGCATTTCTGCCATTTCAATTCCAATCAATCCTCCTCCTACTATAACCGCTCTTTTACAATTTTCAGAATTTTCCTCCAAAGCCTCCAAGTCTTGTTTCGAATACATTCCTTGTACTCCTTTTAAATCTTGTCCTGGCCATCCAAATTTATTTGGTTTAGAACCGGTAGCTATAATCAAACTATCAAATCTAATTTCAGAAGCATCACTTAAAACAACTGTTTTTTCATCTGCATTTACATTTTTAACAAAGCCTTTCACCAATTCTATCCGGTTCTTTTTCCAAAACCAATTTTCATAAGGTTGTGTATGCTCAAAGTCTAGATGTCCCATAAAAACATACATCAATGCTGTACGAGAAAAAAAATATTCTGATTCTGCAGAGATAATTGTGATTTTAGAGTCACTCAATTTCCGAATATGCCTGGCTGCCGTTACTCCAGAAACTCCATTACCTATAATTACAATATGTTTCATAAAAAAATTTGTAGTTTTATTATTGACTATGTGCTTTGAATTTACTCATTTCCGAGGATTAGGTCGTAAGAAACATAAAGAACTTAAACTAAAATGAAAACCTTTTCCTAATTTAGAATGAATACAAATAAAACTCATTTGTAAGGAAACTTTTCTTTAGGCTACTTTATAAACATAATTTAATAACTCACTGAAGTACGAATGACTTCAATAAAAACAAAATAAAATGAAAAAAAATGTATTTATAAAAGCCTTGCTAATAGTTTTATTGGTTTCATTCTCCGGAAAGGCACAGGAAAGCAACATACAAACTTATACACCTTCAAAATTATTAAAAAAAGGGCAATGGGATGTTAAGTTTTTTAATAACCTATATACAGAAACTGAAAAAACCTCTAAAGGTGTTAAAACAGACAAGGCAAGAGAAAATTATTTCACATCTACTTTAGATATTTTTACAGGCGTATCAGATAATAATAGACTAAATGTTGGTTTGCTGTTAGAATATAGATCTAATACAGTTGGTGGTAGAAAAGCAATATCAGTTTTCGATTTAGGGAATGATATAACTGCAAGAAAAGGATTGTCTTCTTTTGCTCCAGCAATAAAATGGCAACCAATAGAAAGTGTTGGTAATTTTTCAATTCAATCTGCATTTCATATCCCTTTAATTAAAAATGAAACAGAAAACGGTGTTTATCTAGATCAAACTGCATATACATTTCAAAATAGATTTTTCTTTGATCATACTTTTGCTGGTGGAAACTGGCAACTTTTTACAGAGCTAAATACAGAATATAATTTTGGTGATGAAGATAGTTTTGCAAACAAAACATTTTCATTGATACCAGGGATTTTTATGAGTTATTTCCCTTCAAACAAATCTACAATATTAGGTTTTGTGCAACATGCACAACGTTTTGGAGATTTTAAACAAGATTATACTGCTTTAGGCTTTGGTGGAAAATACCAATTGACAAAGTCTTTAAATTTAGAGGCTTTATATAGTAAGTTTGTTGGAGGTACTGAAACAGGGTTGGGACAAAGTTTTAATATTGGAATTCGTTTTTTATCCAATTAATATGCACAAGCTATTTAAGTCTTTAATGACTGTATTCGTTATTTGCACTTCTTGTGCACAAGAAAGTACAAAACTCACTTCATTAAATAAAATAAATGGAGTGAGTTTTGTGGCTTCCAATAATCACGTAAATACAGCAACTATACAGCCAGTACTAAATGTAAATGCCAATTGGGTTGCTTTGATGCCGTTTGCTTTTATGCGTGCAAACAACAGTCCAAGTTTAAGTTACAACAGTCAAAATCAATGGTGGGGAGAGCGCATTGAGGGAATCAAGGAAACTGCTTCTGTTTTTAATAAACATGGAATAAAAAGAATGCTCAAACCGCAAATATGGATACGCGCAGGAAAATTTACCGGAACTATTAAAATGACAAATGAAACAGATTGGTTGCTTTTTGAAAAAAAATATGAAACCTTTATTTTAAACTATGCAAAAGTTGCTGAATCTGAAAAAATAGAACTTTTTTGTATTGGAACTGAATTGAATTCTTTTATTCAAAATCGTCCACAATTTTGGACTGGTCTTATTCAGAAAATTAAAACTGTTTACACTGGTAAACTGACTTATGCTTCGAATTGGGACTCTTATCAAAACCCCAATTTTTGGAAAGATTTAGATTATATCGGAATTGATGCTTATTTCCCATTGGTAAATTCAAAAACACCAGCTGTAGCTGAATTGAACCAAACCTGGGCACCTCATAAAACAGCAATTAAAAAATATAGTATAGAACAACAAAAATCAATTATCTTTACAGAGTTCGGGTATCGAAGTGTTGATTTTTCAACCCACAAACCATGGGATTCTAGTAGAGAAGGGAACTTTAATAGTATTGCTCAAATAAATGCGTTGCAGTCTCTTTTTAGTACTTTTTGGAATGCATCTTGGTTTGAAGGAGGATTTTTATGGAAATGGTTTGACAATCATGCTTCTGCAGGTGGAAATACTTCTACCGGATATACCGTTCAAAATAAAGATTCAGAAGAATTAATTAAAAAAGTATATGAAAATTAACCTATTTTTTTTAGCAATTGTTTTAGTAGTCATTTCCTGTGACAATTCATTAGATGATCGACTACACATCAGACATTTAGATGATTATTTAACTTATCATGAAGATTTAGACAAAATTGAACCTCTTGCATTTGCTGCTAATAATAAAACAAATACTTCTGCTACTGACATTTACTGTTACTTAGAAACAGATGCCGATTTCATTTACTACTTTGAAACTTCTAGCATTGATGTGGATCCAACAGATTTCACACAATACAAACTGACACACCTTCAAAGAGTTCGGGTTTTTGGTGAAAATACAAAACCTCTTTCTACTGGCTTTGTAAAACACATGCAACCTACAAGTCAAGAGGCTTGGTGTATTGTAGGCTACGAAGCTGATAATAAACTTTATATTTCTTCGAAAATTCGATTGAAACAACAATCACAACCAACAGTATTTTCGGACGCATTAAATATTGACAATTCCAATGTTGCACTGCCAATAATTTCTTGGGAAAAGGGAGCTTTTGATAATACAACCGCTTATTTAGAATTGGTTACTGACAACAATATTGAATTGATTTCTGCTACCATTACTGAAGATTTATTTTACAAATACAATGACGATTCAAACGTTATAAAAACCATCAGTCCTGTTACTGCTCCCATAATATCAGCAAATACTTATTCTTTTTCTGTACTTGGAATTGGTAATGACAACTGGGTAAACCTTTGGATTGATAAAAATTATGTTCCATGAAAATAGTCCTTACTTTTCTTTTTTCTCTTTTTATTCTGACACCTGTTTTTTCTCAAAATACGCTTATTTCAGAATTTAACATTAAAGGAACCAAGAAATTAAAAAATAGCTTTGTTTTTAAAATTAGCAATACAAAACAAGGGGCTCTATTGGACTCTGTTCTTTTGAAAGAGGATATCAAACGTTTGAAACGACTCCCTGCGGTTGGAAACGCAACTTATGAAGTCATTCAAAAAGAAAATAACCAATACATTGTCAATTTTAATATTCAAGAGAATTTTACAATCATTCCTTCTATAAATGCATATACATCCAACGATGGTGAATTTGCTTACCGAATAGGCTTATCTGAATTCAATTTATTAGGTAAAAACATTATTCTCGGAGGTTTTTTCCAAAAAGATACTTACAATTCTTATGAAACACATTTTATTGCTCCGTATTTATTTACAAAAAAACTAGGTCTTTCTTTAAGTTATCAAAACTTGACTTCTCAAGAACCTGTCTTTTTTAACGGCGGTAAAGCTACGGTAGATTATAAATACAACAATAAATCATTCGAGGTTTTAGGTATGTACGAACGAAATTCTAAAAATCGATTTCAACTTGGTTTGAACTATTTTACTGAAACGTATTTGTACAAACCAAAGATAACTGATGTTACACCTCCAATTGACAAACAAAATATAGAGGTTCATAAATTATTGTATAAATTTATTTACGAGTATGACAATTTAGAATACCACTATCAATACATATCAGGTTTTAGAAATATTTTTAACTTTCAATACGTGTCTTCTAGAGATGATGTAACCTTACCAAAATTTTTAATTGGTTGGAATGACTTTTTGTATTACAAACGTATTGGTACTCGAGGAAACTGGGCAAACCGTTTGAGGATAGGTAGTGCAACAAATAGCAATTCTCCTTTTGCACCGTTTTCTGTGGACAATAATGTAAATATTAGGGGCGTTGGAAATACGATTGACAGAGGAACTGCGGCAATTGTTTTGAACACCGAGTATAGATATACTTTGATAGAAAAGGATTGGTTTGCCATACAAGGAAATACCTTTATTGATATGGGATCATGGAGAAATCCTGGTGGTGACTTTGGGGATTTTAGCAAGTCGCAAAATATAAAAATATATCCTGGAATCGGTTTGCGGTTTATTCATAAAAAAATATTCAATGCTATTTTTAGAATTGATTATGGACATGGTATTACCAAAGATTCTAAGAACAAAGGTTTGGTGTTTGGGATTGGACAGTATTTTTAAATAAATAATTATTAATTTACAATGGGTAATTAGCCATAATAAAACCTACACTTAAATATCCTTATTTCATCCTTTGTAACTTGATATATTGTCTGTACTCTTTATTTATTCTTGTTGACCAAAATCTGTAATAAACACAGCTTTATTAAACTAATCCTCGTTACTTCGGAAACTTATTTTGACTTAATCATACTTTTAACATTCGATAAAAGAGCTCCGCCAAAAACTATTTAGAAAAAATTCTTCTGGAATCTCCTTAAGCAAAAAGAACAGTTAAGCACAAACTTTGTAGTTGTACTTAACTGTTCTTTTTTATACCTACTGTTAGCAAATATACTTACTCAGAATTGTGTTTAACAACAAATCAATTTAGTTCTTCACATGATACTGCATTTGCCATTTTTTCATCTGTGAAACGAAATGTAAACTCAAAATTTAAATCTGATATTTCTAGTCTATTCTCATAATTCGTAACAATATATATTTCTCTCTCACATTTTAAATTATCATCATCATAAATAAATACATTATTGTTTTTGTTAAAAGAAAGATAATAGTCTTTAACAGTAGGTCTACCTCCATCTAGACTATTTGCTTCTTTATGAATTATTGTTTCTCCAGGTTGTATTACGTAATTAAGTACATCATCAGACTTTACAACAACGGATGAATCATTAATCAGATAAATTGTTGCCGTACTATCATATATTCTTTCTGTTGTACATCCAAAGCATATTATCAATATACTTACAGTTAAGATTAATTTATTATTCATAAGCTGAAAATAAACGTGTTATATTATTGTTATAATCATATCCTCCTTTTATACTTATTAATCTATTCCTCCAATCATTCCATGATTGAATAGATTTTAAAGAATATTCTAGTTGTGAAATTGTAAATCCTGAAATTTGATCTTTATCATTCCTATAATATCCTTTATTATCTAAGCAATGTACTTGTAAAATCGTTATCAATTAGAGATGAAACAACAAGGAAATAATTACTTTGTTATAATTCACAAGGTGTTGCTCTGCTCATTTTTTCATTAGTAAAACGAAAAGTGAATTCAAAAACTAACGTATCACCTTTTTTTTCTAATTCTCTTTTATTTTCATAATTTACAATATTACTTATTCCATATTCACATTTTAATATATCTCCATCCTTATATGCAGTTGAACAATTATTAAAAATAGATACTGGAAAATTATTAACATTAGTCTTTCCTCCTAAAAAATCTTTAATTGTAAAACTAATAGTTTCATTAGGGTTAATATCTCTTTTACACCCTTCAGTTGATTTTATCTTATTTGATGTTTCATTTATAAAATATATTGTCGCTTGTATAGGATAATTACCATTACCGCCGCCGCAATCATCACATAAGAGATTACAAGAAATTAAAAAATTAAAGAATACTATGAATATTGATGTTGTTTTTAGATTATTCATAAGCTTTAAATAAACGTGTTATATTATTATTGTAATCATACCCTCCTTTTATACTTATTAATTTTTCTCTCCATTGATTCCAAGATTGAGCATATTTTAAAGAATATTCTATTTGTGAAATTGTAAATCCTGAAACTTGGTCTTTGAAATTATTAAAGCCATAGTTTGTATTCCCTTCACCAATTCCGTCAATTAAGTCAGCAACGACAAGAGTATAATCGATATAACGAGAATCCCAACGTCGACCTTTATATTTAGGATACACCATCCTAGTCAATTCCCATTGTACTCCTCTAGCCCAGGATTCTTTGACCTTAGCATTAACATTCTTAAAATTTACTCGATTCATGTTCCAATGTGAAGCATGTGCCAACTCATGAATTGTTGTAGCATAAGTATCAACCGACGGTTTTCCAAAAGTATAAATATATATTTGATCACCCAAACCCCAAACTCTTCTTACTCCACTATGGCTGCCTAATTTTCCTGCATTCTTTCTTGAAGCTCTAATTCTCAATTGAGATTTCCAAAAACTGTTTTTTGGAGGCCTTCTTAATCCTTTGATGTTTTTGTAATAATAATGATAGGCCGCTCTAAAAATAGTTCCATAATATTGGTGTCGATCCCCATTTCTTATTTGCCAATTCCAATCGCCTTTTCTATAAGGTCCTCTTTTTTGAGCAGATGCCCAAAAGCCACTTCTCAATGCAAAATGATAGCGTTCCCAATCCATTTTATACCGTACTTTTCTTCTGAATCTAGCCGCAAAACTATACTCTCCTTTTGTATTTGTAAATGTTCTACGCCATTTAAACCATCTTCCTGCCCTTACTTTTATACCTTCTACACCAACGTACTTTCTTGCATTTGTATCCCAAATAGTTATTTTTCCTTTGGGTTGCCATTTGGAAGGGCGACAAAACCAACATCTTTCAGAAATAGTGCTTTTTTCTTCTTTCTCAAAATTGTTTGTAATTTTCAAAGCTTCATCTTCTAACAGACCCGCTATATTTGACATAGATAGAGAATTGGATTTTGAACTGGTTGTATCATCTTCAATGTCATTGTCTTCATTTTCATCATAAGGAATGTATAAATTTGCTAAAAGCTCATAATCAACATTAGGTAGTTCTTTACCCACTTCAATCGATGTGTATTGATAAGTTGGCACTTCATCAGGGATTTCTGGGTCTTGAAAAAAATCACCTTCTTCACTTATTTCATAATCCATAGGATGGTCAAAAAGAATTAATGTCGTGTCTTTTTGAAGAAGGGTTAATTCTTCTTCATCTTTTGGTTTGAATCGGATATACAAATGTGTTGTGGTAATTTCAAAATCATCACGCAACCCCTTACCTGCTGTGGAACTAGATTTTTGTAGATTCTTCAATGCTTTTCGCATGTTTTCTACAGAGTATGGATTTTCTAGTTTTTTTCCTAGTACCATTTTTTTTAATCCATCCTGCTCATTTAGATTTATTTGTTCTTCAGTTTTAGAAGTAAAGTTTTCCTCATTTTGACAGGAATAAATCAATAATCCAAGTAGAATTAAAGTTAGTAATCGCAATTTTTGTAAATATTTCATAAAATTTAATTTTTGATAAAAATAGTATTTTTATTTAGATTTAATAAAAATACTGATATTTTTTATTTCATTGCATAACGTCATATTCATAATATTGACTTGTTCAATAAAATGAAACTGTATTCGCTAATCCCTTGTTTCGTTTATCACAAGGAAGGTGATCATTAAGTTTGTGCTGAATACAGGGTATAAACTCCTCCAATTTTCTTAAAATAAGATGATGATAAAAAGCCTCCAAGTCTATCTAATGATGGATGCAATAAAAAAACTTTTAAGAAGCTATTTGTCTTTTTTAGAGGCTTGTCTAACGATTTCTTTTGTTATAAGCAGACTTTCTACCTCTAATTATTAATTTACTTCTACAACTTCTCTAGTTTCTTCAACTTCAATTCCGTCTTTGGCTAAACTGTCGTAATATAATTTCGTAAGTTCAGAAGTTAATAAATCATCATTTAATATTTTAATCAATAAACTTTTAGATACTTTTGTATCTAGAGTAAATTGAGTTCCATCATCACTATAACGCATCCTACTTTTAGTAAAAGGATGAACTTTAGAAAATTGAATTATACTTGCGTTAGGTATATTTTGTTTTATAACAGGTGAATTTCTAGCAACTTTTGTCAATTTTCTAGCAAAACTAACATCAGTAACTAGTTCTTGAAGACTAGCAATATTTTCGACTAACCCCATTTGATTAATTACATCAAGACTCAATGTTGCTTCTCTTGTTATCACATCGTGAAAGCCAAAACTTTTCTCAATTGAGTTCAAGTCCGTAATAATAATTTCTCCATTAACTCTTACAACTTGGAATTTTGCTGTTATTCTTAATAATTGATCCTGAAATCTTTCTAGTCTTTGGTTAGCTCGTTTTAAAATATGACCACCTCTTCCTATAATTTCAATAGTCGATAGCTTTTTATATAAGCTAACTTCATTATCATCATCTGCTAGAACAACTATTAGCGACTTTATTGAAGCTAAATTATTTTCATTAAATACTTTTTGATTTCATCATCAAGTTCCTTTTCTACTCTGAATCTTGAATTGATGAAATCCTTTAGTTTATCCAAATAATAATTCAGTTTGTGTTTATAAACAAATTTAGCAAGAACAAAAATCCGATTTTGAGTTTGACTATACTTAATGTCTACTCGCAATATTATTTTAATTCTCCAAAAAATAGGTTTGTCTTCTTTAAAACAGAATAGATTTCCAATTGGTGTTTCTAAAGTTCCACCATGTTCATTTTTAAATAAAGATATAATTTTAAAATAAAAAAAAACTGACTTGGAAGTAAACTATTTTTGAAGCTGATACATTTTTTATGGATAAAACCCTGTTTAACAAGAATATTTTATTTCTCTTTTTCAAGAGCTTTTGTAACAGTTATCGTTGTTAGCAACTGCCATTTTCAATCTTATTTCACTCGTTTAATTTTAATCGGATTTTGTCTAGTGTCAAAAACATCTGCAATTTTCACCAAATATTCATTCTCATTAATAGAATAAATAATCTTGTAATTTGTACAAACTAAATATCTATAAGATATTTTTCTATCTGTCAAAGTATTTTCTATTTGTCCAGAAAATGGAGTTTTCTCTAATATTGTAGTTTCGGATAAAATACTTTCAATGATTTTCGTCGCGGTTTTTTTATTTACTTTTTTTGAGTAATAACGAAAAATTTCATTCAATTTTTTGTCCGAAAAATCAGACCAAATAATCTGATAATTCATTATTGATATTTAGCAATTATTTCTGAATGAGTTTTGAAACGGTTGTTTTTAAAATCATTTTCAGATTGGTCTATTCGTTTATTCAATTCCTCAACTGACATTGGTGTAAAGTCTTGGTCAGAAGATTTTTTTTCTTTTCTTAAAAGTTTTTCAAAACCAGCAATTGCTTCCTCACTTTGAAGTTTTAGAAACTCTTGAATAAATTCTATTTTTCTTGATTGTAAATCCATTTTAATCAGCTTTTTATCAAAGATACGAAAATCTATTTTTTACGAACTCTTAGTTTCTCAACCTCCTCAATTGACAAACCTGTAAATGCAGCAATTTTCTCGATTTTTTCATCAGCTCGTTTCATTGTTTTGGCTATTTCAATAGTATTTTTACGGGTAGCATGTTCCGCAGCTTTTTCTTTCATTTTCTTTTCAATCATATATTTAGGAACATACTTTGTGCTTTTTTTTAATTCCTCCAAAAGTCCCGTATCTGCAAAACTCAAATAACTTTTATCGGAAATAATTAAGTGGTCAATAACCTGTGTATTTACAATAATTCCTACTTGAATCAATCTATCGGAAACATCTTTGTCTGCTTCTGATGGTTTCAATTCTCCACTTGGGTGATTGTGACATAAAATTATTTTGACAGCTCTTTTTTGCAAAGCAAAACTAAAAACTTCCATTGGTTCGGCAATTGTTTTGTTGACAGTTCCTAAACTTATCAATTCTATAAAAAGAATACGATTGTTCGTTTCCAATCCTATTACCCAAAAATGTTCTCTGTTTTGGTCAATTTTATCTTCTCGCAATAGAATACGCTGCATAATTCCGTAAATGCCATCGGAATTCAGAATTTTAATTTTTTCTTTTTCTGTCAATTTTATATCCATAGTGTAAATGTAGGATTTTTTGAGATATAATTTTACTATGAGGAGCTATTGATTAAAGTACTTTTTTAGTTAGAATGATATATAGTTTTCATTTAAGTAATAATTTCCTGTTCACGATTTTTGTTCTCTTAGAATTCCATCTTTCGCTAGTTTATTTAAATAATTAATCACTGTGATTTTTGACACGATTAAATTTCATTTTTTTAAGAAAGTTTGTCAAGTTTTATAGCGGTCATAATGATTTGAAATGATTCGGTTTTTGATCTATAAATACGTGATTCAGTAAACAAGTGGTAGTACTCAATCTACTTTGGGATTGCTTCGTCATGCTTTCTCGCAAAGACATTCAGGGTCTTTATGAACTTAGCGAAGAATCTCATACAAGTAGCTCTGTGCAGTCGCTTACTCTGGAGTGGGATGTTGCTTCGTCATACTTCCTCACAATGACGAGTAGCGTCATTACGAACGCAGTGAAGTAATCCCATACAAGTAGTACTTACTTTGAGGTGGAATTGCTTTGTCTACTTCCTCTAGAAGACATTCAGAGTCTTTACGAACCTAGCAAAGAATCCCCAATATTTACAATTCATCTACAGTTTTCTTTAACGGATATATTTCTTGATGTAAAAAATCCTTTGGAAATTTTTCATCTTCTTCAAACCCCAACTCTATATCACGTCCATTTTCTGGAATGTGATTGGTTTTAAAAAGATAATCCCAAATACTCAATGAGATTCCAAAATTGACACCGTATTTATAATCTTTAGGAAGCGCCTTTGCATGGTGCCAAATATGCATAGAAGCGTTGTTGAAAATATATTTAAAAACCCAAAGGTTTAAATTCACATTTGCATGATTTAAATGTCCAATAGTCAAAGCTATTAGATGTACAAAAATAACCTCATCCACTTGAAAGCCTCCAATAATTGCCAAAGGAATGTACAATACTGTTCGGTATACCAAAGTCTCCATCCAATGGTATCTTAAATGTGCAGCAAATCCCATTTCTTTTACAGAATGGTGTACTTTATGAAAATTCCAAAGCCATGAAACGCGGTGCAATAATATATGTGTTGCCCATTGTACAAAATCTGTAATTACAAAGAAAAAAAGCAACCTTAAAATTGTTGGATATGAATTCAATTCCAACAATTTTAAGGTTTCTATATCTATCGAGAACAGAGATAAAAACTTTTTAAAAAGAGTTTCAAAACCTGTAGACAATGCTATAAAAATAATGAGGTTGAAAATAAAAAAGTTGAAAAACATATAAAATGTATCCAACCAAAAATCCTTTCTAAATACACCCTGTTTTTTACGCCAAGGAAATGCTATTTCCAAGCCCCAAACAATCAAAGAAACACCAATCAAAGCATAAAAATAATTGTTCCATGCAGGATGTGTAATTTCATGCAACAAGTAATTTCCATAACCTAGAAAAGACTCTTTGAAAATATTTAGAAAATCTAACATTTATATTCTGGTTTTCTTTGACGCTGACTTTTAACCTATCTAAATTAACGATGAATAATGTGTAATTAATAATTACCTCCATTTTGACACTTTTGACTTCAGACTTTGTACTTCTTACTTTCGACTTTCAAATCAACAACACCCACCACCATCATAATGATACGTAGAATCACTAAAATAAATATCATCTCTATTCAGGTTCTTCAATGCTTCACTTGTTTTATCACAAATTGCCAAAGGCTGGTTTTTTAATAAGGTATGCCCTTCTCCATCATCAAAAAAGTCTTCATCTCCATAATAAATTGCTGCTCTTCCTGTAAAAATACACGGCCCATCTTTTGGCATAGGATCTTTTATAGCAGCTACTTCAATAGATTCTATATAAATCAATTCCTCTGTAGGGTAATTTTTTGGGTCTAAAATTCTATACGGTTTTCTGGCTCTAATTTCTATGGTTCCAAAACCTGCGTCTGTTAGCATTTTTACATATTCTGCAATTGGTAAACTTCCACTCAAACACAAAGCACGCAAACGATCATCGTTTCTCAATGTTTCATTCATAGGTTGTTCACAAGTAGGATCACTCATAACCAAACGCCCATGTGGTTTCAATACACGATACATTTCAGCAATGGCCTTTTTTAAATCATCTGATTTGAAAATATTGAACAAACAATTTTGTGCCGCAACATCAATGCTATTATCTTCCACAGGTAAATCCATAGCATCTCCTTTTTTAAGATCTACAAATTCACTTTTAAACCATGAGTTTTGTTCTTCTGCTACTTTAAAATTTTTACGAGATGCTTCCAACATTTCATCTACCACATCCAAACCTACAACTCCTCCTTTTTGACGAGAAAAATAAGAGAACTGTAACAACTCCATACCTCCACCTACTCCAACATATAAAATTTTAGGAGAATTGGATAAGTCGCGTGAATTTACAGTACTACCACAACCGTAGTTCATTTCTTGCATTATTTTAGGAATTTTCAATCCTGGCAATTCCCAAATAGGATTGGTTGTACAACATAAACCTACATCAGGTGTCAATGCTGCTTCCTTGTATACGTTGTGTGTGGTGTCTAAATAACTCATATTTATCTATTTACAGTACCCTGAACTTGTATGCTATCGCTAAAACTTTAGCATAAGAGATCGAAGGTTATTTATATTTGTTTAATAAAGCAACTAAGTTTCAAAGGTTGACTTTTTTTATTAATTGCGATGTAACTTTAGTTACACTACCTCTATTTTTTCAATCAACTCAGTAAAAAGTGTTATTAACTTTGGCTCTGCTTTGCCTGCCAACTCCATAATTTCAGGAATATTTATAGGTTGTAAATTATCTGAATCGCATTCATCTGTCAATACCGAAATGGCGATACATGGTATTCCTATTTGATTGCTTACAATAACCTCTGGTACTGTAGACATTCCAACGGCATCTGCTCCAATAATTTTTAAATAGCGATACTCTGCTCTCGTTTCTAATTGGGGTCCTACTACAGCCGCATAAACTCCTTCATACAAAGTAATATTATGCTCAACGGCACTCTCTTTTAAAATTTTATTTAGGTTTTTAGAATAAGGTGCAGACATGTCTACAAATCGAGGTCCCAATTTTTCAATTTCTTTTTCTGCCAAAGGAGAACCGCCTTGTAAATTGATGTGATCATCTAGCAAAAACAATTCCCCTTTTTTATAACTTGGGTTGATTGCTCCTGCTGCGTTTGAAATCAACAAAGACTGAATTCCTAATTCTTTTAAAGCTCGAATTGGAAATGTGACCTCGGTTAATGAATACCCTTCATACAAATGAAAGCGTCCCTGCATTGCCACTACTTTTTTGCCTGCAAGTGTTCCGTAAATTAATTTTCCAGCATGAGATTCTACTGTCGCAATAGGAAAATTTGGAATGACACTGTATGGTATTGAAACTTCTACCTGAATGGATTCTACCAATTTCCCAAGCCCAGTTCCTAAAATAATCCCTACAGAAGGATTTAAAATTCCTTTTGACTTTAAAAACCGAGTCGTTTCTTTTATTTTTTTTATCATTTTATAAACTTTTCTTTAGTTCTACCAAGTTGATTATTTTTCATCTTCGATTAATCTGTGTAGATATGAATCGGTTTTTATATCCGTAATCACATCAATATCATTCAATAATTCTAATTGATAATACTCCTTATTCAAATTTAGCAAAGTACTATTTAATACAGTAGCTGTTCCCCATTCTTTATTTTGAAATACTTCGGGTAAAAGTTTTTTCATACCTAAAAGATAATAACCACCATCTTCTGAAGGACCAATTACTGTTGTATTACTTTTTAATTTTTCAAAAGCATCTTCAAGATGTTTTTGTTCTAAATCATAAATATCAGATCCAATAATTACAATATTTGTATACCCATTTTCAAAACCGTCTAAGAAAGCATTGTGCATACGCTCTCCTAAATTCTTCCCTTTTTGAATTTTTTTAGCATATTGCTCTTTGTCCCAAATATCATTTTCAATTATTTTCTCAGAATAATACACACATTTATCAACCTTCAAATCTATACTAATATCTCTGGTATGCCCTAACAGTTCTTTGTATATTTCTAATGCTTTTATAGCTCCTATATCTTTTGCCAATCTACTTTTTACTTTGCCCAATTCTGGGTTTCTTGTAAAAAGCAATAGTAAATTTTTAATTTTCATATATTCTTTCTCCATTTACCAACCAACGACTCCATTCTCTAGAAAACGTATGTACTTTTTCCGTAGGTTCTTCATTAACATTTATTACCGGATTGAATTGATTTTTCCATTCAAATATTCCACCATAAAGATTGAATACATTTTTATAACCTGCCTTTATCAATTTCTCTCCAATTATCTCACTTCGAATACCGATAGAACAATAGACTATAATTTTTTTCGATTTATCTGGAAAACGTTCTCTTGTTTTTTCCAAATCAAAGGCATCATACCCTACACATTTTGCATTTTTAATATGACTGGTTTTAAATTCTTTAAATTCTCTTGTATCTAAAAACAAATAGGATTCCTCTTTATCAATTTCCGAGACTCTCAAAATAGGAACCGTTTTTTTTATATTTCGCCTGAGTAACTTCTCAAACTTCTTATTTTGACCAAGTAACGAAAAGCCCATTATCAGTGTAAAAAAAACTGTTGTTACTTTTTTAAATTTGCAAGAAAACTCCCTCTGTTCCATTTGTTAAAAATAAAGTATCTATATCAATAATTCCAAAATTCAATACTTTTTTAGTGTATCTTAAGAAATGGTTCCTTGACAACTAGAACCTGCTCCTGCTGTACAACCATAACAATGATTTTTTAATACAATATTTCGGTTTAATAATTTCTCTGAATTGAAATCTTTGATATTTCTAACGTTTTTATCTGCAACAGGTAAATGCAACATTTGATTGAAATCACAATCAAAAATAGTTCCATCCCATCTTACTGAAATGGTTGTTCTACACATTACATTTTCTACAGCTGCTAGGTTGAAATTATCGACTAACAGATGCATATAATGGGCTACCTTATTTTGGCTTTTCAAGTCATTTAAAAAACGACTTATAGGCATATTTGTAATGGTATAAAGACTGTTGAAATCTATTTCAAAATTTTGTTTCAACATTCGTTTATAATCTTTTTCCAATCCTTCTTGAGAACCTGGTAAAGAAGCTCCAACAGGATTGTAAACCAAATGCAAACTCAAATCGGTGTTTTCTTTTCCATAGCCCAATGCGTTCAAAATCTTCAGTCCTTTTATAGATGCTTCAAACACTCCTTCTCCACGTTGCTTATCTACATTTTCTAATGTATAACATGGCATTGATGCAATTACTTCTATTTTGTGTTCTTTGAAAAACTCGGGCAAGTAACTATAATCTTCATGAAAAGTTAAAATTGTCAAATTACTACGAACAATAATTTTGACATTTCTTTTAGAAATTTCTTCAACAAACCATTTAAAATCAGGATGGATTTCAGGGGCACCACCAGTCAAATCTACTGTATGAAAACCTCCGATATCTATTGCATTTAAACAATTTTTCATGGTAGCAATAGACATCAATTCTCTACGAGATGGGCCTGCATTTACATGACAATGATTGCATATTTGATTGCACAAATACCCAACATTTATCTGAAGAATATCCAAACTTGATGGTTTCAATGGAATCTGTTTGTAATAGTTTAATTTATCTGTAAACTTTTCAATAGCAACAGCATCCAAAAAACGTATTTCTTCAAGAGATTTCTTTTTCTTTATCTCAGTTATAGGGTTTGTTTTTGCTTTTTCTAAGGTTACTTGTACTTTATTATAAAGTATATTCTGGTCTGCTTCCGTATATGCCTCCATCTTATCAATTCTAAATTACGAATTTTGAATTTTTACTCATTCAAATTCCAATTGTATTCCATGTATCTCACTTTTGCCTTTTTCGACAAATCTATATTCGCATACAATTTTATATAATCAACTAATTTTCCTTTTTTAGTAAAATCGCCTTTGTACCATTCAAATATTTTAGACAAAGTTACTTTTTTTGCTGTCAAATTATTTCTTTTAGGGTCGTTCACAAATTTTTTCATCAATTTTTCTAATTCTACATCTACATTTTTTTCAGTAAAAGCAAAATTAGCTATAGGCGGACAAGAAAAAGATGCACAATTTACCCCTACATGAATACGTGGGTCTTCAAATTTTTTCCGTAATATTTCATGCTCTATATCATTCAATGTATAAGTCTTCCCTCCTACTACTGCAAATGGATAATGCCAAGCATCCTTTCCTTTTTTATTTATTTTTAAAATACTTTTTAAAGGATAATGATCTAAAATTAATTGAATGGTATATGCATTGTAGGCATTGATCCAAAATGCTTTTTCTTTCGCATCTGACCAGCTATCTGCAATGTCAACTTTCGCCAAATAATTAATAAAAGTTGCAAGTTCTTCTTTATTTATATTCTTATAATTGACAACCCCATCTTCTGTAATATTTTCTTTTAATAAGGCATCGAACTTTTCTGTTTGAGAAAACGATTGCAATGAAAGAAGCAAAATCCCAACAAGTATTATTTTTGATTTCATAGTATCTATTTAAAATTAAATCACATTGCTTTTTTTGACGCAAGAAAGCCCAAAAGATTACAAAAAAACATTACAAATATTCCGTTGTTAATTTTATTACTTGGGAAAAACCAATAATAACCAATACACCACCAATGCTTTTGTCTAAATACAAACTCACATTATTTATTTTTTTCTGAATGTATTTACTAAACTTAGAATACAAATACAACGCCATCACCTTCCCCATATATACACCCAAGAAAAAGAGAACAAGGTTTACAAATGGCAACCTATTATTTATTCTATACTCCATATGTTCATTTAATAACGAAAATACATACAACCAAAACAAAATAACTGGAGGATTTATCAATGCCAATAAAAAACCTTTCAACCCATTATAAACGGTAGAGTTTCTTTTTTTCTCATCTTTTTGTTTTTGCTTCTTTAATAAAAGAAAGCCTCCCACAAAAACGATACATATACTTATTAGAATTTGCAATCCATGGTTCTCTTTTAGATAGCCTGAAACTGCTACATTATAATTTAAAGCCAAATATGAAATTAATATTTCGGCTATTCCAGCTGCTATTGCGATTTTCATAGCAGTTACCATATCTTTTTGTATAGTAGTCTGTACAACCGATAAATTCACGGCTCCCATAGGAAGTGCTCCTACAAAAGAAATCATTGCTCCGTAAATGTAAAAAAGTCCATTTGTCATATCAGTATAGTAGCATCTCTATTGAGTACATTACAAAACTTCTTTCAATTCTTCCCCTTTTTTCAAATGAAAGCGTTTTCTAAAAAAATAAACAGCAAGATATAATAATGGTGTATCTAAAGCTGCTACGATCACTTTAAAAAGGAAACCACTAAATAATAATTTCCCAAATATCTCCCATGGTAGTATTTCAAACACACACAACAGTCCAACCACAGTAGATGTATCTATAAACTGAGAAGCAAAAGTTGAAAAATTATTACGAAGCCATAAATGTTTCCCTTTTGTTTTTTTCTTCCAAAAATGAAAAATGCGAATATCAATAAACTGAGCAAATAAATAGGCAATCATAGAAGCTAAAACGGCCAATACAGACAAGCCAAAAACATTTGTAAAGGTCTCGTTATCAACAGGAGAATTGGGTATAGCTGAACTCATATCTGCCAATAATATAATTAATATTGAAAAAAAAGAGGCGAAAATTCCAGTTACTACAACTTGATTGGCTTTCTTTTTTCCATAAATTTCAGAAATAATATCTGTGATCAAAAAAGTTATTGGGTATGGTAAAATCCCTACAGATATTTCAAAACGAAACCACCCAAACGGATTCCAATAAAAAAATTTCTGAAAAATAAGATTAGAAACAACAAGGGAAGTAATAAATAAAGCTGCTAAAACCAAATAGATTTTTGAAGCCAAAAGCCGATCTTTCACATTCATTTAAATTCTTTTTAAATACGAATATACCTTTTTTTACTACAATGGTTTTATCTCTTGACTAAAACTAGAATGAACTTTTACCAATTGTAAATTCCTAATGCCACACTGCTCAATTGCACATTGTCAATTCAGCATTACCGATTGTACATTATTAACCGTGAATTACTTATTTTTGCATTCAAATTTGAAAACAACAATTATGAAAGCATACATTTTTCCTGGTCAAGGTGCACAATTCTCCGGAATGGGACTTGATTTATACGAAAATTCTACTTTAGCAAAAGAATTGTTTCACCAAGCAAATGAAATTTTAGGGTTTAAAATCACTAAAATTATGTTTGAAGGAACGGCTGAAGATTTAAAACAAACAAATGTTACACAACCCGCTGTATTTTTACATTCAGTAATTTTAGCCAAAGTTTTAGGAGATGACTTTAAAGCAGATATGGTTGCTGGTCATTCTTTAGGTGAATTATCTGGATTGGTAGCAAACGGAACTTTGTCTTTTGAAGATGGCTTGAAATTAGTAGCAAAACGTGCTGATGCCATGCAAAAAGCATGTGAATTACAAGCTGGAACGATGGCAGCTATTTTAGGTTTAGAAGATACTGTAGTTGAAGAAATTTGTGAAACTATAGAAGGGGATGTTGTTGCTGCAAATTTTAATTGCCCTGGACAATTGGTTATTTCAGGAGAATTAGAAGCAGTAAAAGCGGCTTGTGAATTGGCTACTGAAAAAGGAGCTAGAAGAGCTTTATTATTACCGGTTGGAGGCGCATTTCATTCGCCTTTAATGGCACCTGCAAGAGAGGAATTGGCAGCAGCTATTGAAGCTACTCAATTCAACACTCCCTCTTGTCCTGTGTATCAAAACGTAGTTGCAAAAGCGGTTACAGATCCAATAAAAATAAAAGAAAATCTAATTGCTCAACTTACAGGCGCTGTCAAATGGACTCAATGTGTACAAGCTATGATTGCAGATGGTGGAAGTGAATTTATTGAAGTTGGACCTGGTAAAGTTTTACAAGGTTTAATGGCTAAAATTGATAGGTTAGTAACTAGAAGTAGTGCTGTAATCTAATTTTTTAAACTATAAAAAAAGCCCTGTTCATATAAATGAACAGGGCTTTTTTTATAGTTTAATTCTATTTAGACTTCTTCATTTGGCAAGTGCTTTTCTAAAGAAAGGATAATAGCTTTGTATTCCTCTTTATATGCTAAATTATACCATTCGTTTTTATCTTTTATACGATCGTACAATTCCGTACTTCCATCTTTATAACGAATCATTTTCCAATTTGTACTGGTTACGGCATAATTCCCTTTTTTAAAGCTTGTTACTACAGCTCTTTCCATAATTTTAGTAGGCTCTTTAATAAAAGAAGTCAAACTTTTTCCATCAAAATCAACCTCAGGTTTTTTAAGACCTGTCAATTCAACAAGTGTTGGGTAAATATCTAATAAACTCACCGTTTCACTACAAAGACCTTTACTTTTTGAAGAAGGATCAATAATAATAAAGGGAACATGTGTTGACTCTTTCCAACCTGTAAATTTCCCCCAGTGTTCTTTTTCTCCCAAGTGATATCCATGATCACTAAACAATACAATAATCGTATTGTCCAATTTACCACTCTTTTTTAGAGCATCCATTAAATATCCTATTTGAGTATCAACAAACGAAGTACAACCCATATAAGCTTGTACCGCTTTTTCCCATTGCTTGTATTTTAAAATAGTACTGTGTTTTCCTCCAGAAAAAATTTCAGCCGCTACATCTTTTGCAACAGAATCTAAATCTTCTAAATCACCATCAATAGTTTCGGGCAACTTTAGACCTTCCAAAGGAAATTTATCAAAATATTTTTTTGGAGCATATAGTGGAATATGTGGTCTATAAAAACCAACACCTAAAAAGAAAGGTTTGTCACTTTTTTCATTTATTTTTTCAGAAGCCCAACCTACAATTTTACCATCACCAAAAGCATCATCTTTTAAATCGAAACCATGCCAATCAAAAGATTCCCCTATTTTTCTGTCTTTTTGACGATCACTAGGAATGCCGTGTAAAGGCATATCATATATTGTTCCTCCTGGTCCAGCTACCTTGTTTGATTGTGATTCAGTCCCCTTATTTTTTAAACTCTCATCAGTATATAACACATTTTTTTCACTTTCAAAAGGACTCCAACGTTGTTGAGGGAACCAAGATTCTTCCCATAGCTCTTTTTTAAAATGCATAATTTTACCCGTTCCAAATGTACGGTACCCATTTTTCTGAAAAAAGTGAGGCATCAGGGTTGGGATATTATAATCTAATTTATTTCCAGCATTGTCATAAACACCTGTGTTATATGAATGTTTACCTGAAATAATAGCACTTCTAGAAGGCGTACACAAAGGTGTTGAACAATGTGCATCTGTAAAAGCTACTCCTTGTGAAGCAAGTAAATCTATATTTGGGGTTTTAATTTGGGGATGCCCTTTAAGATAACCTACCCAATCGTTTTGATCATCTATAGAAATAAGTAGAATGTTTGGTTTCTGCTGAAATAAATCAATTTTATTTTCTTTCAGAGTCGATTTACAACTTATTAAAAGAACACCAACAAGAATAAATAGAATTATTTTTTGAATCATTATAGTGAATTTTAGTTCGATAAAAAAAAATGCTTAAATAAGTTGTATATATTCAAGCATTTTTTTTAGTAAAAACATAGGATCAATTTTTGATTTAGATTATTTTTGTTTCTGCTGCCACTTCCATGCTGACGCCAAAGCTTCTTCTAAAGACAATTCTGTTTTCCATTTTAATTCTCTATTTGCAATAGTCGTATCTGCATATGCTGATGTAATATCTCCTTCTCTTCTCCCTACAATTTTGTAATTTAAAGAAGTACCAGATGCTTTTTCAAACGCCTTGATTACTTCCAATACAGAAGAACCTTTTCCCGTACCTATATTAAAAAATTCGTAATTCGTTTTGTTATTTTTATTTATCAAACGTCCTAAAGCTGCTATATGCGCTTTTGCCAAATCTACAACATGAATGTAATCTCTTACTGCTGTTCCATCAACTGTTGGATAGTCATCACCAAAAACAGACAATTCTTTACGCATTCCAGCAGCAGTTTGTGTAATAAAAGGAATTAAATTTTGAGGAACTCCTAAAGGCAATTCTCCAATTTTAATACTATCATGTGCTCCAATTGGATTGAAATAACGCAATGCAATGGCATTCAACCCAAAGGCTTTACAAGTATCTCTTATAATAATTTCACCTACTTGTTTCGAGTATCCATAAGGAGATTCTGCTGGTTTTACTGGTGCTTTTTCTGTAATAGGCAATTCATCTGCTTGACCGTAAACCGTACAAGACGAACTAAAAATAAAATTGTCAATATTTCTTTCAGTCAATTCTTCTAAAAGATACACCAAAGTGTTTAAGTTATTTTTATAATACTCTAGAGGCTTTGAAACACTTTCTCCAACAGCTTTATAAGCTGCAAAATGAATAACACCGTCTACATTATGAGTGTCAAAAAATTCTTTGACATCTTTTTGAACACGTAAATCTATATTTATATAGGTTGGAGTAATTCCAGTTATAGAAACAATATTGTCCAAAACATCAATAGAGGTATTCGATAAATTATCAATAATGATAACTTCATACCCTTCATTTTGTAATTCAACTACTGTATGAGATCCGATAAATCCCAATCCACCTGTTACAAGTATTTTTTTCATTTTTTATGGTTTAATCGTTATTTTTTAATTCAAAAAATCTAAAATCGTATTGATTATAAAATCTTGCTGTTCTGTATCTAATTCTGTATGCATTGGTAAAGAAATTACGGTCTCTATCAATTCATTTGTAACCTTAAAATCTTCTTCTCTATAACGGTCATCTTTGTATGCTTTTTGACTGTGTAAAGGAACTGGATAATAAATGGCATTCGGAATATTTTTTTCTACCAAATGTTCATGTAAGGCATTTCTATCCGCATTTTTTATTTGCAGTGTATACTGATGAAATACATGTGTAGAAAAGTCTGAGATCAAAGGTGTAATTATATTCTTATTCGCTTTAAACCCCTTACTATAATAATCTGCTGCTGTTTTACGTGCTGCACAATAAGTATCTAACAATGGAAGTTTGATTCTTAAAATTGCCGCTTGAATACTATCCAATCGAGAATTGACTCCAACAACATCGTGGTAATATCTTTTGTACATCCCATGATTTACAATTCCTCTAATAATGTGAGCTAGCTCATCATCATTCGTAAATATTGCTCCACCATCTCCAAAGCATCCTAAATTTTTAGAAGGAAAAAAAGAGGTAGTTCCTACTTTCCCTATAGTTCCAGCTTTTTTTACACTTCCGTCTTTAAAAATATAATTTGCTCCTATTGCCTGCGCTGTATCTTCTACAACAAGTAAATTGTGTTCTTCAGCAACTTCTAAAATGGCTTCCATATTTGCACACTGTCCAAATAAATGCACAGGTACTATTGCCTTGGTTTTTGGTGTTATTGCTTTTTTTAAAGCAGCAATATCCATATTGTAAGTATCTTGTTCAACATCAATCAAAACAGGTGTTAATTTTAACAGTCCTATTACTTCAACTGTTGCTGCAAAAGTAAAATCTACGGTAATTACTTCGTCTCCTTGCTCTAATCCCAATCCCATCATTGCTATCTGCAAAGCATCTGTACCATTGGCACATGGAATTACATGTTTTACATCAAGGTAATTTTCTAAATCTTTCTGAAATCCCTTTACTTCCGGACCATTGATAAAAGCAGTAGACTCAATTACATCAATTACAGCCTCGTTAATTTGATTTTGTATTTTTTTATATTGACCTTTAAGATCAACCATTTGAAGTTTTTTCATATTGTCTTAATTTACTTGTGTGCAAAAATACAAATTTATTAAACCCTAAATCCGAAGAATGACATCTAAATACAATAATAATTTCGTTCCTTATTGAAGCCTTTTTATACTTTCAATTTGGTTGCAAATATAATGATAAAAAGCACATTAAACGTATTAAATACGTTTAATATGCTTTTTATAAATTCATCATTATAAAATAATGAATTTGAAAAAAAATTGTTCTACCGAACAGAATTTTATATTTTAATTGTCAGCAATGGTACTGTTATCTTTCCATTCACTTACACTAGCTATTTTAGAATTCTCGTAATCTAATTCTAACAATTTACTACCTTTCCACACAAACCATTTTCCTACTTTTTTTCCTTTATAGTAATGTGCTATTGTTGTTTTTTTTCCTTTTTTATTGAACTGGATCCATTTTCCAGTTAATTTTTTATCTGCATCATAAAAACCTTGTTCTTTAATTTCACCCGTTTCAAAATACATGGTTACTTTTACAAGACCATCTTGTTTTTCATAGGTTGGTTTTTTTATTTCTTTAGCCGTACTTTCTTGAGCATTTAAAACGAAGGATGCGCATATGAATATGGCGAAAATTAACTTTTTCATGATATATAAGTTTTAATTAATATTTGATTTCTTACTCAAATTTAATTATTGTTTTACAATTTACCAACATTTTGGTAACGTTAATTTAACATTAGAGCAAAACTTAACATTGGAATTAAAACCAAAGTCCCAAACTGAAGTACCAATTTCTATTGTTTTCATCTGGAGACCAAGAATGTACAACCTTTACAGGCCCCAAAACAGAATTGTAACCATATGTAAACGCATAACCTGATTTTATATCCTTAAAAATTGCTTCTCCATTAAAAAGGTTCAAATCTGTTCTTGCATAATTACCCGTAAAAGCCAACGTATGTCTTTTAACAAACTCATATCTAAGTTCTAAACTACTCATCAAATAAGAATGATTTTCCAAATCCTCAAATTCATATCCATAAAATTGGATGTGGTTATTTATCAGGTTATTGCCATAGCCACCCAAAGAATATTGAAATTGACCAGAAGTATTTCCCCCCATAGTGGTTCCTCCTTCAGTTATAAAATGTGTTGTCAACTTCTTAAAAAACGTTTTTGCTGCTCCAAACTTCAATTGCAACTGACTAAAAGAAGTAAAATTATTGTTATAATCCGAAGAGTTCATATACCATTTAAACTCTCCATCTACAAATATTCCTTCTCTCGGAGAAAAGCTACGATCGTAAGTATCTAATTTGGCATATAATAAAGAATTCAGGTAATTGCTTTTTTCAAAAAAGGTTGTTCTATTCAAAGGAATTGTATTTAGTGCTCTTGTATACAACTCTAAGACCTTGTATTCTAAACCCAAACCTACTGCAAATTTTTTATTATAGGTTGTCTGGATGTAGGCCAATGATGTAAAATCTAAATAAACTTTATTGATACTTCTTACTTCTACTCCATCATAGTTTACCTCTGTATCAAATTTATTAAATGTGGTAGTCAGTCCGTAACTTGTATAAAATCCGTTATCGACAAAATAATTTAAATTGAACCTAAGGTTGTCTCCGAAAATAAAATCGGTTGATAAAATATCATTTTTCTGTAATAAATGTTTCGCAGTAAAATTCAGTAACAAACCAGATTTATACAAAGGATCGTAATGAAGTCCTAATTTTACAAAGGATGAAATTGTATTTTCTTTTAAATCCAATTCCAATTCTTGTTTGTTATTTTGAAATGTCTTAAACTTGTATTGAATCAAGTTAAAATCTTTAGAGGAAGACAAGCCTCCTATTTTTCTATTCAATTCATCATAAGAAATTGAATCTCCTGTTTCTAATTTCAATTTCCCTAAAATATATGCTCTAGAATAATGTTTTAATGAATTCATTGTAATTTTGGAAACTTCAATTTTTTCTTTCTTTTTCTGAATTGTCTTTCTTTGCTCCTTTCTGCTTTTAGCTTGAAGCAGTGCTATTTTTTCAAAAGCTTCCTTACTTTCAAGTGCTATTTTTTCACCTACATCTATAATTTCAGTGACATTTCCAAAAGAGGTCACCGAAAAAGTTCTAACATCTGGACTGATATGTATATCTAACTGTTTTATCTTTTCATCATCTTTGGCATACATTTGATAATTGATAATCTGATTTAAAACATCTATTACAGAATTTATATTTTCTTTTTTACTAAGCTCTCCTTGTACATCCACTCCTATTATGATAGTTGCACCTTTTTTCTTCATTTCTTCTACAGGAAAATTATTTGACACTCCTCCGTCAATATAAGCTACTCCTTCAATTTCTATAGGTTCTAACAATGTGGGTAATGAAGCACTTGCTCTAATAGCTGTTGTCAAATAACCATCATCAAATATTTTTGCCTTTCCCGATTCGAGATTGGTCGCCATACAGAAAAAAGGAATAGGTAGTTTGTCAAATTCTGTGATATGACTGACGTGTGCGAAGAGAGAATTCAACAGGTTGTACAAACTTTGCCCTGTTGCTATTGCTTTAGGCAAGCTGATTTTTTTATTTTTTATTGGAAATGTTAGCAAATGTTTTTCACCATACTTTTTTTCAAAAAAAGTAGTCTGACTGCGAGGAAGGATGTCTTGTAAAAAATTATTAAAATTGATAGCATGAATAATGGAATCAATTTCATTTGCAGTATAACCTGTGGCATACAAACCACCAATAACGGCTCCCATACTTGTTCCTCCAATATAATCAATTTTAACATTGGCCTTTTCTAACTCTTTAAGAACTCCAATATGCGCAAACCCTTTTGCACCACCTCCACTCAAGACCAATCCAACTTTAGGTCTTTGAATAGAAGTTGATTCTTGAGAAACCCCCATTTCAAAAACAAAAAGCAACAGAAAAAAAAGATGTTGAAATTTCATTTTATTTTTTTATAAAGATAAGGAAACATTCTAAAATTGTATCAAAAGGTACAATATAAGTATTCTATGCTATCAACTCGTTTATTTTAATACATGACAAAATAAATGAAACGATTAAATTTTGGTTGGTCGCTGGTGACTACAGGCTTCTTACTCTTGCATTCTAGTGGTCGGGTCTCATTGCTTTACTGCGTCACTAATACTCAAAACTCCATGTAGAATCCTTTTTTCACTTACTTATTCTTAAAGTTAGAGAACACTTTCTGAGCTCTTGAATTTCCAACAACGGACGTTAGGCTTTCCAGACTTGCTTCCTTTATTCTTTTCACCGATTTAAAATACTGTAATAAATCTTCAACCGTTTGTTTTCCTATCCCTGGTATGCCTTCTAACTCTGACTGAATTGCACTCTTACTTCTTTTATTTCTGTGATGTGTAATTCCAAATCGATGGGCTTCATTTCTTAGAAATTGAATGATTTTCAATGTTTCAGAAGTTTTGTCCAAATACATAGGTATTGGATCTCCTGGATAATAAATTTCTTCCAGCCTTTTTGCAATTCCGATAATCGCTATTTTTCCTCTTAGCCCTAATAAGTCTAAACTTTTTAATGCAGATGATAGTTGCCCTTTTCCACCGTCTATAACTATCAATTGTGGTAAGTCCTGTCCTTCTTCAACCAATCTCTTGTATCTCCTAAAAACGACCTCTTCCATAGAAGCAAAATCATCAGGTCCTTCTACTGTTTTGATATTAAAATTTCGATATTCCTTTTTACTAGGTTTTCCATCTTTAAAAACTACACAGGCCGCAACTGGGTGTGTTCCTTGAATATTTGAATTGTCAAAACATTCAATATGTCTCGGTTCTTTAGAAAGACGCAAATCTTTCTGCATTTGAGCCATGATACGTTTTACATGTCGATCTGGATCTACAATTTTAATTTGTTTGAAACGTTCTTGTCGGTAATATTTCGCATTTCTCTGGGACAATTCTACAATTCTTTTTTTATCACCTAATTTAGGTACAGTCACTTTTATTTCCTCACCCAATTCTACTTCAAATGGTACATATATTTCTCTCGAAACCGAGCTAAATCGTTGCCTTATTTCTATAATGGACAACTCTAATAATTCTTTATCTGTTTCTTCCAGTTTTTTCTTAATCTCTGTGGTATGTGATTGAATAATAGCTCCATTTGCTATTTTAAAAAAATTCACATAACCAAAACTCTCATCTGAAATTATAGAAAAAACATCTACATTATTGATTGTCGGATTTACCACTGTCGATTTGGATTGATAATTCACCAACAAGTCCAATTTATCTTTGATTTTTTGTGCTTCTTCAAATTCCATTTTTTCAGAAAAATCAAACATCCTTTTTTGAAAAGCTTCTAAAGAGGTTTTAAAATTTCCTTTGACAATATTTTTAATTGCTTTGATATCTTTGTCATAGTCAATTACTGTTTGAAATTCTTCACAAGGTCCTTTGCAATTTCCTATATGATAATCCAAACATACTTTGTATTTCCCATTTGATATATTTTGAGCGCTCAAATCAAAATTACAACTTCTTAATTGGTAAATCTCTTTGATTAAATCTAACAAAGCTCTTGCGGTACGTACTGAAGTATAAGGTCCAAAATATTCTGAACCGTCTTTTATTACTTTTCTAGTCAAGAAAACACGAGGAAAACGTTCTTTTTTAATACAAATCCAAGGATATGTTTTATCATCCTTGAGCATTACATTGTACTTGGGTTGGTACTTCTTTATTAAATTATTTTCTAATAAAAGTGCATCTGTCTCTGTAGCAACGACAATATGTTTGATAGATTTAATTTTACTAACCAATACTCTCGTTTTCCCGTTTTCTTGCGTTTTATTGAAATAAGAAGATACCCTTTTTTTTAAATCTATTGCTTTTCCAATGTACAAAAGAAGGTCGTCTTTATCATAATATTGATAGACTCCAGGGGAATTGGGAAGTATTTTTATTTGAATTTTTAAATCCTCAGACATGACCGCTAAATTAACAAATAAAGTCAGAAGTTTAAAGAGATTTCTTTTGACCTTCTGACTTTATTTGTTACTACTTTTTAAAAGTCAAAACAATTACATGACTGAAAAAAATTGATCCTAATTGATCTCTTCATTTCCCTTTTTATAGTCTGCTATCATTTGCAATATCAATACTATTTGAAGATGTAACATAACCAATTGCTCTCCTTCAATTACCATATCTTCAACATTTGTAGCAATTACTTCTTCTTTCTCTCCCTCATAATCAGCTCTACTATTAGATGTTCCAATTAGCATCAGATAATAAAAAGTTTTAGGAGCATAATTTACAAAGTAACCAATATTGAGCTCCAGCAAACCCTTCTCTATTCAATAATACTTTCAAAATATCTTTTCAATTCTTGATAAGCAATTCTAAATCTTTTTAGATCTTTATTTTCTACAGTAGACCATGAGCGTTCCGCATGAGCTTCAATACGTTGATTTATCTGAGGATAAATATCTTTTTCCAAAATTTGCTCTGTCCACAAAGGACATTCACCTCCCATAATCAGAGATTCCTGTTCTTTTGTAAGACCG
>Ga0105356_10000633_pt1 | contig 33713 bp, 33 predicted proteins | sample GOMGulsemesocosm_3_FD_83502 | JGI IMG/M metagenome (GOLD analysis project Ga0105356, IMG submission 83502) | Methane-oxidizing microbial communities from mesocosms in the Gulf of Mexico - GOM9D Gulf of Mexico | ecosystem: Environmental > Aquatic > Marine > Cold seeps | place: Gulf of Mexico...
AGAAAAGCTTTCATTAGACAAATCAATAGTCTTTACTAAAATCTCACTATCAACATTAAAAGTATACAGTTTTAATTTGGATGTTTTTTTGACTATTGATAAGACATGAAGGACATCATTATCATTAAAATAATCAATAACTGTTTCTTTTTTTAAGTTAATTTCAAGTTCTTTTTTTATGGTATATTCTTCGGTATTAAAGTTGAATTGAATACTAGAAAAGGGCCCTCCTAATTGATTCCTGAAAAACAAAGTACAACGTTCTTTTTCAATCGCATTACCAATAAATATTGGAGTTTTTTTTGACAACTCGGGAACTCTAAATTCCGAAATTAGCTCTTGATTCTCGTTAAAATAAAATGCTGAAATGCCTTTTCTTTCTTTTAGAAAGAACGCAAACTTCCCAGTTAACTTATCGACTACAGGAATTGATTCTTTAAGATTATTATATTCACCGCCATGATCTGTATTAATATGAATCCATTCCTCTTGAGCATACAAACTTGAGCATACTATAAATAAGCAAAAGGCAATAGATTTTTTTATCATGAATTACATAGTTAACTTATTTGCAAGCCATTGGTTACTGAAGCATCATCAGGATTTACAAACACCAATTTGCCTTCAGGTGTTTCGGTCATTAAAATCATGCCTTCGCTTTCTACCCCGCGTAGTGCTCGTGGTGCTAGGTTTACGAGTACAGTTACTTTTTTCCCAACCACTTCATCAGCAGTAAAGCTTTCAGCAATTCCAGAGACAATTGTACGTACATCAATTCCGGTGTCAACCTTTAACACTAAAAGCTTTTTAGCTTTTGGCATTTTTTCGGCTTCCAGGATTGTCCCTACACGAATATCTAACTTTGTAAAATCATCAAATGTTATGGTTTCTTTTTGTGGTTCTACAACTCTATTTGCCGCTTCATTTGCTTTTTTACTTGCTTCTAATTTGTCTAGTTGGGCTTGGATTTCCTTGTCTTCAATTTTAGAAAATAATAATTCTGCCTTTCCAATATTATGACCTGAAGGCAGCAATTCTCTTCCTTCAGAAACACCATCCCAGGTGTTATTACTTGCATTTGAATCAATATTTAGAATGGCATTCAATTTAGTAGATGTAAACGGTAAAAACGGCTCACACAATACTGCTAATGCACTAGCTATTTGTAATGCTACGTACATAATTGTTTGTACACGAGCTTCATCTTGTTTAATGACTTTCCAAGGTTCTTCATCGGCTAAATACTTATTCCCAAGTCTAGCTAAATTCATAAGTTCCTGACTGGCTTCTCTAAAACGGTAACGTTCAATTGAACTTGCTATAACATTTGGATAGGCCTTTAAAGTCGCCAATGTATCTTCATCAATTTGTAATAATTTATTTGAAGGAGGTACAACTCCGGAGTAATATTTATTAGTTAAAACTATTACACGATTTACAAAATTCCCAAGTATTGCAACTAGTTCATTATTATTTCGCGCCTGAAAATCTTTCCATGTAAAATCATTATCCTTAGTCTCTGGTGCATTAGCTGTTAAAGCATAACGCAGCACATCTTGCTTCTCTGGAAAATCCTCCAGATATTCATGCAACCAAACCGCCCAATTTTTAGATGTTGACAATTTATTCCCTTCTAAGTTTAAAAACTCATTGGCTGGCACATTATCTGGTAAGATATAACTGCCTTCAGCTTTTAACATAGCTGGAAATATAATACAGTGAAACACAATATTATCTTTTCCTATAAAATGAAGTAACTTAGTGTCTTTATCTTTCCAATATGGCTCCCAGTCTTTACCCTCACGTTCTGCCCATTCTTTAGTTGCAGAAATATAGCCAATCGGCGCATCAAACCAAACGTATAATACTTTGCCTTCCCCGCCTTCAACAGGCACAGGAATGCCCCAATCTAAATCTCTTGTTACTGCTCGTGGGCGTAAACCATCATCAATCCATGATTTCACTTGACCATACACATTAGGCTTCCAATCTTTTTTATGTCCTTCAAGAATCCATTCCTTTAAAAAGGCTTCATGCTTATCTAATGGCAAAAACCAGTGTTTTGTTTCTTTTAATGTTGGAACAGCCCCTGTAATTGCCGATTTCGGATTAATTAGATCGGTTGCATTATGGCTTGTTCCACACACTTCACATTGATCGCCATAACTTTCCTCATTACCACATTTAGGACAAGTCCCCACTACAAAACGATCTGCCAAAAACTGATTTGCTTCAGCATCATATAACTGCTCAGTAACTTCTTCTATAAATTCATCTTTATCATATAAGGTTTTAAAAAACTCAGATGCTGTTTCGTGATGAATCTTAGCAGAAGTACGGGAATAATTATCGAAAGTAATTCCAAAATCTACAAACGACTTTTTAATAATTGCATGATATTTATCTACAATATCTTGAGGTGTCACGCCTTCCTTTTTTGCCTTAATTGTAATTGGCACACCATGTTCATCACTCCCACAAATAAAAGCTACATCGTGCCCTTGCAATCTTAAATATCTTGAATATATATCTGCTGGCACATACACGCCTGCCAAATGCCCAATATGAATGGGACCGTTAGTATAAGGTAATGCTGCAGTAATTGTATATCGTTTCGAGTCTTGTGACATAAAATATTTTAATTTGAATGCAAAAATAAGTATTATGTTTGGCATTCATCAATTCTTAATCATTGTTTTAAAATGATCAATAGTTTTTTCTTAAATTTGAGAAAGTCTATGAAAAAACTCATATGCATATTTCTTGGCATTACCTGTCACGTCATGTGCTTTTCTCAGCAAAAATCTAACCCTACAATTTATGTTGAAGGGGTACTGGGATATGCCAGTGGAGACTCAAAAGGATGGACCATAGGTGGTAGTTTTAACGTTCAGAGTAAAAAAGATTTATTTTCTTTTCGAATTTTAAGTGTTAATGAAATTAATCCCGAAAACGATGGCTTGGAAGTTCTTGCCATTATTTTTCCTTTTTTATTTACAAAAAATACGGTTGAAGAATACGCAGTTCTTTACGGGAAACGTTATATTTTCGATAATAAATCACTAAGCCTATCCATAGGTGCTTCATCGGTACACAGAGAATATAAAATTAGACGTGATACTAACAGATTGCATTTAGAAGAAAATTATTTTGGTATGCCTTTTGAAGTAAATATTCTCTGGTTCAAATCAACTAAACAACGTTATCGTGCTGTCTATGGTTTGGTCCCTATAGGCAAACCAACAGGGTTTGGAAGAAGTATTGGCTTCAAGCTTTATGGAAACATTTCAAAACATAGTTTTATTGGACTAGGAATGACTTTCGGTTTAGGATTTTATAAAAAATATTAGATATGGTTAAACACACATTGTTATTATTTCTTTTTTGTATTATTACATTACAATCATATGCTCAGAATAAAATGATAAAACCCGACTTTTTAAAGGCAGGAGATACCGTCTCTATTGTTGCTCCATCTGGCCTTTTAAACAATCGTGAAAAAGAAATAAATCAAGCTAAAACTTTACTTAAAAGCTGGGGACTGAATGTCGTTATTGGCAAATATGTTTTTAATAAAAGCGGCCATTTCGCTGGCACTGATAACCAACGTGCTGAAGACTTCCAAAAAGCCTTAGACAACCCTAACATTAAAGCAATTTGGTGTGCACGTGGAGGCTATGGTACCGTCAGAATGATTGACAAACTCGACTTTACTGCATTTAAGCAAAATCCAAAATGGATTATTGGCTATTCAGATATTACTGCGATCCACAATCAATTGAATATTGAAGGGAGTGAATCTATTCATGCCATAATGTGTACAAGTTTGACGGAGGATTTAAAAGATATTGAAGCGAATGTAACCACCTTTAAATCTGCTATATTTGGCGATGTATTATCTTACACTATTAATAGCTCCAAATACAATAAAACCGGAATAACTTCGGGCCAATTAGTTGGTGGAAATCTCACCTTATTACATACTATGCTGGGTTCTAAATCAAGTATAGATATGGATGGGAAGATATTATTTTTTGAAGAAATTGGTGAATATGCCTATCATATTGATCGGATGTTACAAAGTTTAAAACGGGCTGGTTATTTTGAAAATTGTAAAGGTCTTATTGTTGGTAGCATTAGTAAAGTTAGAAAAAACACCACCCCTTGGGGTAAATCTGTACAACAACTCATTTTAGATGTGGTTTCAGAATATGATTTCCCTGTCTTGTTTAATTTCCCTGCAGGACACGAAAAAGATAACCACGCCATGATATTTGGAAGAACAATTCAGTTAACGGTGAGCAAAGGACAGTCTACAGTTAATTTTGAGAATTAATATATGGGACTGATTGAAAAATAATTAGTCTAAAAAACAATTAATAAAGATCCCCGCCAGAGTTTATCTTGAGCGGAGCCTTAGGACAAAAAATGTAATGGCACATCACAATGAACTTGGTAAAAAAGGAGAACAGCTTGCGGTAAAATTTTTAGTGCAGCATGGCTATAGTATTGCTGAACAAAATTACAGATTCGATAAAGCTGAAGTTGATATAATTGCAAAAAAAGATAATGTATTAGCCATTATAGAAGTAAAAACGCGCTCTAGTTTAGACTTTGGAAATCCTCAAGATTTCGTAAAACCAAAACAAATCCAACGGTTAGTAAAAGCTGTAAATGAGTATATAACAAGCAATGAATTGGATGTTGAAGTGCGCTTTGATATTATAGCTATTAATAAACAGGGCAAGGGTTTTAATATTGAGCATTTGGAAAATGCTTTTTATCATTTTTAAGCCTGCCGCTTTTACTTTTTTTGTTCCATGAATTTTTTAAAAGCTTCAAAATCGTAAGGTTTGGCTATAATATTTTTATCTCTATCCAACACATAATAGGTTGGTGTTGCGGTAACATTGTATCGCACTCCAATTTCGTTATCCCATTTTTCAAGCCCTAACACATGCATAAACGATGGATACTTATAGGTTTCATTTTTCCATCGATATGGTTCATCTTCTAATCCAATAGCAATAACTTGCATTCTCCCATTTTCAAGGCTTTTTACATACGTTTGCACTTTCGGTATTTCGTCCAAACAATGTGCACATGTACTACTCCAAAATACAATTACATATTGCTCTGCCGTGTTGATCTCATAAAGCGACTTTAAGACTTGCTTATTTCCTTCGTTAACTTCAATGGAAAACTGTGGTGCTTTTTTACCAATAGATAGGTTTTTAAACAACTTAAGCCCCTCTACCAGCTGTGTATCATTTAAATCTTGAGCAATTTCAATAAGATAGGTTTCCGCAATATAATTGGCCACAGGTTCAAAATTTGCATCTACCATTTGTTGCCATAGTACTTCTAATAAAGAGCGTTTCACAATAAGACTCGCATCCTTCATCGCAAAATACAATTCATCTATATTTTTTTCATAGGAGGCAATTTCATCGTCTCCTTTAGCCGCCATTCCAAATACATAATTAAGAGCTCGTTCAATTAAAAAATTTGAACTTTGAAGTATTTCATTATCAAAATCTACATGATCAAAAAAGTGTAATTTTAAATTTGAAATATAAGTTGTAATATCTTCAAATCCTTGAGGAATATAAGGCTCATTTGCTTTTATAAATTGTAATGCGATCGTTTCTTCCGCAGCTTTTTCGTATGCAATTTGGGTCTCGTGTTGGGTTTTAAAAATGGAAGTCAAGGCTAAACTATCCATACTTTCTTGCCTAAAAAAATTACCGATACTCTGACTCACCAAGGACATACTTTTAGTATAGGAGTTTACCAAAGTATTCTCAATAGAAGTCGTGTATGTAACACCTGTTTCTACATCAAATGTTAAGGACACATCTTCTTTACCATTATAGATTATATCAAAATTAAATTCTTCTTGAGGAACGGCATAAACCAGTCTATACATCCCTTGGGTAATTGTAGAATCTAATTGAAACTCAAAGCCTCCATTATCATCGACCTGAGTATTGGCTATATATAATGACGTCGTTGGGGTAACCTTATACAAAATGGCAAATTTATAATCTTCGGCAGGAGAAAACGTCCCCTTTATAGTATGCTGTGCTGTTATTAACATTGGCATTAATGCAATAACGAATACCATTTTTCTTAACATAATTTCTTTTTTAATAAGACTCCAATTTATACATTTAGTCACATTATTCTCTTTTCAATAATCAAGCCAAAATAGGTTGAATTGCTTTCAATGCTTTTTCTATCGAGTTTATATTTTCAAAAGTAAGCAATAATCGCAATCCTTTACGAGTTTGCTTCTCTTTCATTTTACAAAGTTTAGTATGTAATTGTACAAAACGCAACACCTTGGTAAACCCTAAGCTTTTATAAAAATCACTTTGTTGATCACTGATAAAGTAACCTACAAATTTACCCTGTTTCATAATTACTTTTTCAAATCCTAGCTTTGTTGCAATCCATTTAATTCTAACACTATTTAATAAATCTGCAGCCTGAGTAGGCAGCTCTCCAAATCGATCAATGAGTTGTTGTTCAAAAACGCCTAACTCTTCTTCTGTTTTTAAATTATTTAGTTGTGTATATAAGTTAAGACGCTCTGCAATGTTATTCACATAATCATCTGGGAAAAGCAATTCAAAATCACTATCAATAGTAACTTCTTTTACGTAATCACGCGCTTTCCCTTCTTCTTTATACAATTCTTTGAACTCGTTATCTTTAAGCTCTTCAATAGCTTCATTCAATATTTTTTGATAGGTATCAAAGCCTATTTCATTTATAAACCCGCTTTGTTCTCCCCCAAGCAAATCTCCAGCTCCTCTAATTTCTAAATCTTTCATAGCGATATTAAAACCACTACCAAGCTCGGTATGTTGCTCTAAAGCAGTAATACGCTTTCGTGCATCATCGGTCATTGCTGAATGTTCTGGAGTTATAAAATAACAGAATGCTTTTTTATTACTTCGTCCTACACGTCCACGCATTTGATGTAAATCACTGAGGCCAAAATTATTAGCATTATTAATAAAAATGGTATTAGCATTTGGCACGTCCAATCCACTCTCTACAATGGTTGTACTTACTAAAACATCAAAATCGCCATTCATAAACCCAAGCATCAACTGTTCCAGTTTCTTCCCTTCCATTTGTCCATGGCCAATGCCGATTTTAGCATCAGGCACCAATCGTTGAATCATCCCTGCAACTTCCTTAATATTCTCTATACGATTATGAATAAAAAATACTTGTCCTCCACGTTGAATCTCATAACTCACAGCATCACGAATAGTTTCTTCTCCAAACCTAATCACATGACTTTCTATTGGATATCGATTTGGGGGTGGTGTAGTAATCACGGACAAATCCCGAGCCGCCATTAAACTAAATTGAAGTGTTCTCGGGATTGGTGTAGCGGTAAGTGTCAATACATCTACATTATCCTTAATACTTTTCAATTTCTCTTTTACAGCAACACCAAACTTCTGTTCTTCATCGACAATTAATAAACCTAAATCTTTAAATTTTACTTTTTTATTTACTAGCTGATGTGTTCCTATTAAGATATCGACATGTCCTTTTTCTAGACGTTCTAAAGTATCATTTTTCTGTTTTGCCGTTCTAAATCGATTGACATAATCTACAGTTACTGGAAACTCCTTCAAACGTTGCGATATGGTTTTATTATGCTGAAACGCTAAAATAGTCGTTGGAACCAAAATAGCAACTTGCTTTCCATTATCAACAGCCTTAAAAGCTGCCCGTATTGCAACTTCTGTTTTCCCAAAGCCAACATCACCACAAACCAAACGATCCATAGGGCGTTCACTTTCCATATCTGCTTTAATATCGGCAGTTGCCGTTATTTGATCTGGAGTGTCTTCGTATATAAAAGACGCCTCTAATTCGTGCTGCAAATAACTATCTGGATTATACTGATACCCTTTTTCAAGTCTCCGTTTAGCATAGAGTTTTATTAAGTTGAAAGCAATTTCCTTTACCCTGGATTTTGTTTTTTGCTTAAGAGTCTTCCAAGCTTTACTTCCTAGCTTATAAACTTTGGGAGGTTTCCCATCCTTGCCATTAAACTTTGTTATTTTATGTAAGGAATGAATACTTAAATATAAAATATCACGCTCGCCATAAACCAGTTTTATCGCTTCTTGCTTTTTCCCTTCTACATCAATTTTTTGTAAGCCTCCAAACCTACCAATACCATGATCGATATGTGTTACATAGTCACCAACATCTAAATTGGTTAACTCTTTTAAAGTAATGGCTTGTTTTTTAGCATAACCATTTTTTAAGTGAAACTTATGATAACGTTCAAAAATTTGGTGATCTGTATAACATACAATTTTAGCATCTGTATCAACAAATCCTTGAAACAACGACAGCACTATGGTTTTATAATGTACATCCTGCTCTACATCTTCAAAAATATCTTTAAACCGATTGGCTTGTTGCTCACTTACACAACAGATATAATTGGTATATCCTTTATTATGATTTATATTTAGGTTATCAATTAATAGATCAAATTGTTTGTTAAATGCAGGTTGTGGGTTAATATTAAAACTGATTTCTCTTTGTATATGAGGTCCTGAATCAAGATTAGAATAACCATTAAAATAGGAGTCAGTCCCAAATTCAACTAAAGTATAATCTAAGAGTTGTTTTTTAAGCAATTCTGAATCACAAAATAACTCCGAAGGTTCTCCATGTTTAATATCAGTTGAAAGTGTTTTAAATGCATCTTCGGCTTTTTCATAAAACGAATCTATTCTGGAAAATAACAGACTAGTATTTTTTGTAAATACAACGGTCTTTGAAGCTATATAATTTAAAAAACTCTGTCTGCTTTCTTCTAAAAATTTATTTGCAACATTGGGTATAATACTAATTTTCTTAATCTGTTCTGTAGACAATTGTGTTTCTACATCAAAGGTTCTAATACTATCTACTTCATCTCCAAAAAACTCAATGCGATAAGGCTCATCATGAGAAAAGGAGAATACGTCTACAATTCCACCTCTTACCGAAAATTCTCCTGGTTCAGTTACAAAATCTACACGTTTAAAATGATATTCAAACAATACTTCATTTACAAAATCTATCGACAAATTATCATTTACAGATACTTTCAAGGTATTGCGTTCTAGCTCTTTTCTAGTCACCACTTTTTCAAAAAGTGCATCAGGATAAGTCACAATTAATGCCGGCTTTTTCCTTGAATTAATTCTGTTTAAAACTTCTGCCCTCAACAGAACATTAGCATTATCTGTTTCCTCAATTTGATAAGGTCTACGGTAACTTCCTGGGTAAAACAACACTTCGGATTCCTTCAAAAGCTGTTCCAAATCATTTAAATAATAGGCAGCCTCTTCTTTATCATCAAAGACAACTAAAAAAGGACTTTCAGCGCTCTTAAATGCATTAGCAATCACAAATGAAAAAGAAGACCCAACGAGTCCTTTTAAATGGCTTTTACTTTGACTTATGGCAATAGCATTTTGCAGTTTTCCTTGTTGGGAAGACTGTAAAAAAGTTTGCGAGATTACGGTTTTACTCACGAAGTATAATTTGTAGCAAATATATACTATTTGTTGGATTGAAAATCATTTTTTTAAGAACCCAAAAAAACACATATTCCATCACATTTTATTTGTAGGCATTTTAGTGTTAGAATTAGGCTGACACTACGTTTTTTCTATTCATAATTCACATAAAAATGAAAAAAATTATGTAGGTTTGTATCTCAATAAAACAATACAAATTATGTCAATTTCAGATTTATTCGACAGCGGATTTAGAAAACGTAATGAAGATCATTTTGCAGCAATTGTAAGAGTTGCAATGGACGATGGCGTTATTAGCGCAGAAGAACAAAAATTTATAGATAGATTAGCTACTAATTTAGATGTTTCGGAAGCACATTATAAAGAAATTTTAAAAGATTACCGAAGTCACCCAATCAATCCTCCAACATCTTACAATCGTCGTTTAGAGCGATTATATGATTTGGCTCGTATGGTTTATGTAGACCATATTAAAGGAGACCATGAAGAAGTTATTATGAGAAAAGTAGCTATTGGTTTAGGCTTCTCTCCAGAAAACGTAAAATATATTGTAGATAAAGCCTTGACCTTGGTTAGCGAAGGGATTGGATTAGACGATTTTATGATAGAAATTAAAAATATGAATAGATAATCTCTATTTAATCAAAAAAAAAGGCAAACCATTGGTTTGCCTTTTTTTTTGACTTATGGTATTATACTATTGTGCGTTTTTCATAAATTCTTCAGCCTTTTCTACCATGTTTTTGCTTCCACATATAAAAGGAACGCGTTGATGCAATTCACTAGGCTCAATATCCATGGTACGTGTAAACCCATCGCTTGCTTTTCCATTTGCTTGTTCTGCAATAAATGCCATTGGATTGCATTCATAAAGTAAACGCAATTTTCCATTAGGATTTTTAGAGCTTTTTGGATACATATATATCCCTCCTTTAATCATATTTCTATGTACATCAGATACTAAAGATCCAATATATCTAGATGTATAAGGTCTATCTCCTTCTTCCTTTTGACAATATTTAATATAATCCTTTACACCTTGTGGGAAATGAATATAGTTCCCTTCGTTTACAGAATAAATATTCCCGTCATCAGGAAATTGCATATTGGGATGTGATAAATAAAACGTTCCAATTGCAGGGTTTAACGTAAAGCCATTTACACCCGCTCCTGTTGTATAAACTAACATTGTAGAGGTTCCATATACAACATAACCTGCTGCTACTTGCTCTCTTCCCTTTTGAAGAAAATCTTCTAATGTTACGGGAGTTCCTACTGGGGTCACACGTCTGTATATAGAAAAAATAGTACCTACAGATACATTCACATCAATATTTGAAGAACCATCTAAAGGATCGATTAAAACAACATACTTATTTTGATTATTTTCATCTTGACTATTTATACTTATAAAATCATCTTCCTCTTCACTGGCGATCCCACAAACAATATTTCTATTTGTTAGTGTTTGTATAAACTTATCGTTGGCATAAATATCTAATTTTTGCTGATCTTCGCCCTGAATATTAGTATCTCCAGCTGCACCAATAATATCTACCAATCCAGCTTTATTTACTTCATGATTCACCACTTTTGCAGCCAATCTAATCGAATTTATAAGTCTTGATAATTCACCAGAAGTATATTTAAACGACGTTTGATTTTCAATTATAAATTCGCCTAAAGTTTGATTTTTTTGAGACATTATATATACTGTGTTTATTTAGCGCAAATATCGCACTTTTATACAAACTATAACGATTTCGTAAAATATTAATTCACACTAATAATTAACTTTAAACTATCTTTGGTTTTATTTAGATTTTGAAACAAAATTGAATCAAGATCAGGATTATTATTTTAACGAAATCATCGATGGAAGGCATCGACAAAATATTATTAATTATGAATTTTAAAATACGACAAGCTACAAAGGACGATATGCCTCAAGCATTACAATTAATAAAAGAACTGGCTCTTTTCGAAAAAGAAGAACACGCCGTAGAAGTTACAGTTCAAGATTTACAAAATGATGGTTTTGGAGAATATCCAGCATTTAAATGCTTTGTTGCCGAATATAACAATAAGGTAGAAGGCATTGCTCTGGTATATAATCGATACTCCACATGGAAAGGTCAAATTTTACATTTAGAGGACTTAGTTGTAAGTGAGAAAATGAGAGGCTTAGGAGCTGGATCAGCATTATTGGATGAAGTTGTTAAATTTGGACACAGTTTAGGCGTTAAACGCATCAACTGGGAAGTACTAGATTGGAATGAAAAAGCTATTGAACTTTATGAAAAAAAAGGGGCTAAAGTACTTAGAGATTGGAATGTTGTACATTTAGACGAAAAGGGGATTAACAATTATATATCTAACATAGGTTAATGCAAATATTTAAGTTTGGTGGTGCATCGGTTAAAGATGCCGATAGCATAAAAAATCTGGCAAAGGTATTACAAACCGTTGGACATGCAAACACCTTGGTCGTTGTTTCTGCAATGGGCAAAACAACTAATGCTCTCGAAAAGGTATTGTCAAATTATTTTAATAATAAGAAGGAATTACAAAGTTCCATTCAAGATGTTACTAAATTTCATAATGCCATAATCTTAGATTTATTTGAAAACACAAATCATCCAATTTTTAAAATTGTTACATCATTTTTCAATGACTTAAGTAGTTTTTTCGAAAGAAATAAATCCCCAGATTATAACTTTGTCTATGACCAAACCGTTGGCTTTGGTGAACTTATTTCAGCGGCTATTATTAGTGCTTATTTAGATGAATCTGGGATAAAAAACAAATGGCTGGATGTTCGAGACATTATTAAAACGGACAATTATTATAGAAATGCTAAGGTAGATTGGGAATCTACTCAAAATCTTATTTCTAATAAGGTTGATCGTACTGTTATAAATATTACGCAAGGATTTTTAGCAAGTGATGCAAATAACTTCACAACTACTTTAGGTAGAGAAGGGAGTGACTATACTGCAGCCATTTTTGCCTATTGTTTAAATGCGCAAAGTGTTACTATTTGGAAAGACGTCCCTGGTGTTTTAAATGCAGATCCCAGATATTTTGAGAACGCACAATTACTTCATAAAATATCGTATCGAGAAGCCATAGAATTAGCTTTTTATGGAGCTTCTGTGATTCACCCCAAAACATTACAGCCATTACAGCGTAAAGAAATCCCATTGTTCGTAAAGTCTTTTTTAAATCCTGAAGACAACGGCACTTGTGTTAGTAAAGGGGTAGATTTAGATCCCCTCACCCCTTGTTTTATTGTTAGAAAAAATCAAGTTTTAATTTCATTATCTTCATTGGACTTCTCTTTTATTGTAGAAGAAAATATTAGTGAAATTTTCAATTTATTGCATGTGCATAAAATGAAAGTTGACGTGATTCAAAACTCTGCCATAAGTTTTTCTGTATGTGTAGACAACAATTATAATAATTTGGAAGCCCTGCTACAACATTTAAAAGCAAAATTTAAAGTGACCTATTATGAAAACGTATCACTTTATACAATACGTCATTACGATCAAAAATCTATCGAAGCATTGGAACAAAATAAAACCATATTATTAAAACAATTATATCAAAAAACTATTCAAATTGTCACCCAATAAAGTAGCAATATCGTTAGTTGTTTTTAAGTATATTTGTATTTCACTCAATCATTAAAAAATTAAATGGGATTAGTAACTGCTAAAGAAGTCGCCAAGGCTGTAAATGTTGACAAATATGGGCTTTTAGGCACTTTTTTTGGATGGTTACTCATGAAACTTTTAAAAATCTCAACGCTTAATAAAATCTACAGTCGAAATAAACACTTAAGTGATCTTGATTTTTTAAATAGTATTTTAGATGAATTTCAAATTAAATTTGAAATTCCTGAAGAAGATTTAAAACGACTTCCAAAAGGCGGGGCATATATCACAATGTCTAACCACCCTTTAGGAGGTATTGATGGAATTTTACTATTAAAATTAATGCTGGAACAACGCAGTGATTTTAAATTCATAGCCAATTTTTTAATTCAACGTATTGAACCATTAAAGCCTTATGCCTTACCTGTAAATCCATTTGAAGACCGAAAGGATGCTCAGTCAAGTATGTTAGGATTCAAACAAGCCATCTTACATTTAAAAGACGGCAAACCTTTAGGGATTTTCCCCGCTGGTGAAGTTTCCACTTATAGAGATGGTAAGTTAGTTGTAGATAAGCCCTGGGAAGAACCTGTAATGAAGCTTGCTCAAAAAGTGGAGGTCCCAATTGTACCTATATATTTTCACGGAAAGAATAGCCGATTGTTCTACCAACTTTCAAAAATTAGTGACACTTTTAGAACGGCTAAATTACCTTCGGAGTTATTGACTCAAAAAAAGCGTGTTATTAAAGTTAGAATTGGTAAACCCATTTCTGTAAAAGATCAAAAAGAGCACACATCTCTTTCAGAATTCTCAGAGTTTATACGGCGTAAAACCTATATGCTTTCTAATGCCTTTGAGGACAAACCTAAAATGTTAGATAATATATCTTCTACATTAAAGGTCCCTAAGTCTCCAAAAAAGATCATAACTTCTGTAAAAAAAGAAGTTATGCTCAAAGAGATTGAAGAGCTAAAAGAGGGTGATTACAGACTGTTAAAAAGTAAAAACTACGAAGTCTATTTGGCTCCAGCCAGTAAACTCCCAAATATTAAAAGAGAAATAGGACGCTTACGTGAAATTACCTTTAGGGAAGTTGGAGAAGGCACCAATGAGGCCATAGATTTAGATGCGTTTGATGCTTATTATCACCATATGTTTTTATGGGATGATGATAAAAAAGTTCTTGCAGGTGCTTATAGAATGGGATTAGGTTCTAAGATTTATGAGAAATATGGTATCGATGGGTTCTACCTTCAGGACTTGTTCCGTTTTGAACCAGAATTGCACAAAATGATGAGTCAATCAATTGAATTGGGACGTGCATTTATTATCAAAGAATACCAACAAAAACCAATGCCTTTATTTTTACTTTGGAAAGGGATCGTGCATACAACATTACGTTTTCCAGAGCATAAGTTTTTAATTGGAGGTGTGAGCATTAGTAATCAGTTTTCCAACTTTTCAAAATCGCTAATGATTGAGTTTATGAAATCTCATTATTACGACCCTTATATTGCTCAATATGTACACCCTAAAAAGGAGTTTAAGGTCATATTAAAAGATGCCGATAAAGACTTTGTATTTGATGCTACTGAAGCTGATTTAAATAAATTCGATAAAATTATTGATGAGCTCGAACCTGGTAACTTACGATTACCAGTGCTTCTAAAAAAATACATTAAACAAAATGCCCGACTTGTAGCATTTAACGTTGACCCATTATTTAATAATGCCGTTGATGGATTGATGTATATTAAAATTGCCGACCTTCCAGATAGCACCGTTCGACCGGTCATGGAAGAATTTCAAGCAGAATTGGAGCGTAAGTTTATGGAAAATAATGAAAGTTAATTATATATTCTCCTCAACAAACACTCTAAAATAATCTTTAATCTCATTTCTGGCTTTTAAAAATGCCGCATGCTTTTCTTCATCTGAGCCTATTACTTTTGATGGATCAAAGAAGTTATGATGTAACCGCATTGCATTTTTACTCGGTATATATGGGCAGTTTTCATTTGCATGATCACAAACCGTGATTATATAATCAAATTGAATATTGGCATATTCATCAACATGGTTAGACGTATGATGTGTAATATCAAGACCATCTTCCATCATAATTGACAAAGCTCCAGGGTTTAATCCATGGGTTTCTATTCCTGCACTGTAAATATTCGCTTTTGCATTAACAAATTGATTTAAATATCCATGAGCCATTTGACTTCTACAGGAATTTCCCGTGCATAATACGAGTATGTTTTTCATATAATTATATTTTTTCAGACCGTCTTTCTAACAATAGATTGTCGTGCCATATTCCATTGAGTTGTCCTATTTTTTCTCTAACACCAACAATTCTAAATCCGCATTTTTCGTGCAATGCAATACTAGCAATATTCTTGGAAAATATCCCTGCTTGTAAGGTCCAAAATCCGTTTGCTTCACTTTCTTTAATAAGTCGTCTCAATAAGAATTCTCCAATATGCTGTCCTCTATTTTCCTGATCAACATAAACACTCACTTCAGCGACTCCTCTATAAACTTCTCGATTTGAGACTTTAGATAGCATTGCAAAACCAACAACACTATTTTCAATTAAAGCCACCAATCTACAAGACTGGATATACTTATCATTCCAGTGTTCCCAAGTGGGAACTGCGGTTTCAAAGGTAGCTAATCCTGTAGCAATACCTTCGGTATAAATTTTTGAAACCGCAGCCCAATCTTTTGATGTTAAATGTCGTATCGCTTTTGCATTCATTTACTAACAACAATTAGATGCTGGGGTGCAACATCCTTCTTCAGTAGCCACCACTTCCTTAACCTTATCTATCACACCACAAACTGCATTTGCTTTGCAATCTGTTTTTTCTATGGCTAATTTAATAATAAGTCTATTCTCTTGTATTTCGTAATCATTAACAAATAGTTGCGCCGTATGAAATGTTTTGTTACTGTATTCAAATTTAACTTCAGCATCAAAATCGTAGGGCTTCATTTTACCTACTTTATTTAGAATACCCAGAGCTTTATAAGTAGACATGAATTCGGTTTTACCAATTTCACTTGGGCTTTCCCAAAGTTGAATAATTGTTTCATTCCAGGCGTCAGTGCCTGCACCACAATCTACTGAATCAATAGAAATATGTTTCACTTCAGTAATATGATAATTTGCTCCTACATATTGATTTGGAGTATATTCAAAAAGAAGAGGCTTGTCTTGGTGTCCTTCAAGGACTTTAAATAATTCTTTTGTGTTCATCTGTATTAATTTAATGTTTTATAAAATTTTAATTTATTAGTTGTTTGTCAAATGTTCATCTGTGACTTAACAACAATTAGATTTTGTTTGATTGAAAAAGGAGTTAAATAATTCTTGTAGTTCTTGAAATCGCTCTAAGTCTATACAATAACAAATGCTTTTACCTTCAAAAGTTCCTTTAAGTAACCCCGCATTATTTATAACTTTAAGATGTTGAGAAATTGTTGCTTGAGACAAGCCTATTTCTTCAACTATATCATTACAAATACAACTTTCTTGTGTACTTATATACTGTAATATTGCAACACGTGCTGGATGTGCAATAACTTTTGCAACTGCCGCTATGTTATTAATATTCTCTGAATAGATGTCAATTCTAGATGCTCCCATATTATTGATTTATGGTACAAAGATACAATTAAATTGTAATATTGCAATATTACGATGATTATTATTTTAAAAAAAGGCCAGATTCACATTTCAGGCCTTTAAATAGATCACTAGAACCAAGGTTTCTTCCCTACTTGATATGTATTATAAAATTCTTCATCGGACTTAGTTAAATAAATAATTCCTTCAATTAAACCGATAATTCCAGATACACAAGAAGTCAATCCACAGGTAAAAAACCCTAACAGTCCCAAAACAAGTAAAATCACACCTTCTGTGTTATACCCTAATAAAAACTTATGGACACCCAACCATCCAAGCACTATACTCAAAATTCCGATCAGAATTTTTTTATTTTCTCCCGAAGCATTATCAAATGCGTCTTTTGCATCATTAGCAAACTCCTTAGCGCTCTCTTTTGCTCCGCCAGCAAACTCCCCTGAATTTCCTTTAGCGTCCTCAAAAACCTGCTTGGCCTCTTCAGCAAACTCACCTGCTTTTTTACTCGCTCTATCTGCTGCTTTTTTTAGTTCATCTTTGGCGCCATCTAACATATTGTTGAGATCATCCTTTAAATTTTTATCTTCTGACATTTTCTATATTATTAAATTAACATTTCTATTTAAACGCACTATCTACAGGTTCCCAAAGCTCAATTTTATTACCCTCAGGATCTAAAATCCAACCAAATTTACCATACTCATATTCTTCAACCTCACCTACAATAGTAACTCCTTCCGACTTTAAAACCTTCAACAATTCATGAAGGTTTTCAACTCTAAAATTCATCATAAACTGTTTTTCACTTGGTTTAAAATATGTGGTATCCTCCTTGAAAGGTGACCATTGTGTAGAACACTCATTACCCTCCTTATCCTTCCACCAGAACGTGCACCCATAATCATCAACTGGCAATCCTAAATGTTTTCCGTACCATTCTTTTATTACATTTGGTTCTTTCGTTTTAAAGAAGACCCCTCCTAACCCTGTGACTCGCTTTTTCATATTTATTACTTTTTCTTTATCTGTGAGTCATAGCATTGGATCCACTCCTCGGTCGTCATTTTTTTTGTAAGTTCACCTATAAGTTGATATGGAATGTCCTCCATTTTCTTAAACCTAATACAGCTTTTTCCCATATCTAATTTTCGTTTGCAATGCTTTGGATATTCAGATACAAACCAATCTAGGAGTTCTTTTTTTGCATAAACACCCATATGATATACTGCAATAAAGTTTTTTTGAGATGCCAAATTCATAAATGGCAATGGTAATTCTGGTGTGCAGTGGTAGCCATCAGGATAGATAGAATGAGGAACTACATAACCCAACATGCCATAGCTCATCTGCTCTTCCATTCCTTTTGGAAGATTGTCTAATATAATTTGTCGGAGTTTTGAAATTGGTTCTTTTCGCTCTTCTGGGAGCTCCTTTAAATATGTTTCTGGTGATTTTGCCGTGGATTGCATATCATTACTTTTTAATAGTAATGTAAGTTAACAAAAATTTGCTTTAATTTTATCTACAATTGTTTGTGCCAATTTCACCTTACTTTCAATAGTCCAACCAGCAACATGAGGCGTTAATAATACATTATCCGATTGAATTAAATATTGAAAAGCTTCTGGCAATTCATTGTCTGTAAACATATCTTCGAATGAGGACTTCTCATATTCTAGTACATCCATTCCTGCCCCTAATATTTTTTTTGATTTTAGAGCGTTCACCAAATCTTCAGTCACCACACTTTTACCCCTTGCCGTATTAAGTAACCAAAACGATTTTCTAAACTGATTGATAAATTCAGAATTTATCATATTTATGGTTAATGTTGTTTCGGGGATATGTAAACTTAAAATATCTGCACGTTCCTGAAGCTCTTTTAATGAAACTTGTACTGCATTATTATCGCCCACATTGTTTTTAATATCATAGCATAAAACATCAACATCAAACCCTTTAAGTTTTTTTGCAAAAGCTTTACCCATATTCCCATATCCAATCAGTCCTACTATTTTACCATCGAGTTCCAATCCACGATTTTCTTCTCGTAGCCACAGCCCTTGTCTGACTTCATTATCTGCCTTTCTAAACTTATTAAATAGGGACAATAACATTCCTAGCGTATGCTCACCTACGGCATTTCTATTACCTTCTGGGGCAGAAATTAAATGTACTCCCTTAGCTTCAGCATAATCACAATCAATATTTTCTAATCCTGCACCTACCCGTCCTATAAATTTGAGTTTTGTGGCTTTATCAAAAAATTGTTTATCAATAGAAAATCGGCTCCTAATAACAATACCTTCATACTCATGAATTTTTGCAAGAATATCAACTTTGGAAGATGTATAATCTTTATGATTTGTACACCCCAATGCTTCGAGCTGTTCAACAAGTAAAGGGTGGTTAGTATCGAGATGAAGGACTTTCATTTTAAATTTTTGGATAGTGCGTTTGCGTTTTTTCGTGGCTTACATTTCCCGTATGCGCTGTAGACAATTTTTCGAAAAGTAATACATGTACTTCTTCGCCATCCTTAGTTTGCGGATTATGTTCCACCCCTTTAGGAATTACAATAATTTCGCCTTCTTTCACCACTTCGGTTCGATCTCTAAACTGCATATATAAGGTGCCTTTAACGACTTGAAATAGTTCATCTTCATCGTCATGGGTATGCCATACAAATTCATCTTTGATCTTTGCCAAAAGCACTTGCATATTGTCTACAACTGCTATTTGATGTGGATGCCAATTTTTTGAAAATTTAGAAAATTTTTCTTTTATGTTAATTGAGTTCATACTGTAAAATTACGAATTACTCTGTGAATTACTTAATTCAAAAATAATTTAATTTGATACTAAATGAAACGAAAATATCCTAAATATGTAGAATTAACTTGGCAATCATAAAATAGATTAGGATTCCAAAAATATCATTACTGGTAGTAATGAATGGTCCAGTAGCAATAGCTGGATCAACACCTCTCTTATCTAAAAACAATGGTACAAATGTGCCAATAATTCCTGCTACTATAATAACAATGACCAAGGACAAAGAAATTGCTAATGCCACATCAGGTTTCCCTTCCCATTGCCATACAAAAAGAAACAAAAATAGGGCAAGGATTATTCCATTTAATGCTGCTAACAGCATTTCTTTAATTAAACGATTATTAATACTCCCTTTTACATCGTCATTGGCCAAACCTTGCACAATAATGGCACTGGATTGTACTCCAACATTACCAGCCATAGCCGCAATTAACGGGGTAAAAAAGAATAAAATGGCGTGAGTTTGCAACATCTCTTCAAAACCACCCATAATATAAGCAGCTCCAATTCCGCCTAATAACCCTAAAAACAACCAGGGTAATCGTGCTCTTGTAAGTTCAATAATACTATCATCGGCTTCTACATCCTGAGTAATACCAGCAGCCAATTGGTAATCTTTTTCGGCTTCTTCCCTTATTACATCTACAATATCATCAATGGTAATTCTTCCTAAAAGGACATGCTCATCATCCACTACAGGAATCGCTTCCAAGTCATACTTTTGCATGATTCTTGCAACATCTTCGGCTTCTTCACCAACATGTACCGAATCAACTTTTGGTATATAAACGCTAGAAATATAAGCTCTAGGATTTGCTACAAGCAAATCTTTTAAGGACAGTCTTCCAATAAGTTTTTCGGCTTCATCAACCACATAAATTGAATGCACGCGGGTTACATTTTCTGCCTGTGCTCGCATTTCTTTTACACAACGGGTAACGGTCCAATTCTCATTAACTTTCACAAGTTCCTTGGCCATCAATCCACCAGCTGAATCTTCATCGTAAGCTAAAAGCTCTTTAATATCAGCTTTATGCTCCTCATCTTCTATTTGGGCAATTACGACTTCCTGACGTGCTTCGGGAAGTTCAGCAATAATATCGGCAGCATCATCGGTATCTAACTCTTCAATCTCTTCAGCAATTTCTTTAGCCGAAAGATTTTTAAGTATTTTTTCTCTAATATCATCATCTAACTCAGTAAGAATATCTGAAGTTTTCTCACTATCTAATAACTTAATGATGTAAGTGGCTTGTTTTAAATTAAGCTCATCTATGATTTCGGCAATATCGGCGTAGTGAAAATCACTTAATAATTCTAAGGTTTCATGATCGTTCTTAGAATTTATTAAATGTTCTACTTTTTCAATAAGTGCATCACTTATTTGAAATTGGATATTTTCGCTGTTTTCTTCCATACGATGTTATCACTCGTTAGCATCATTTTCAATTAAGAGCGTAAGATTTATAAATTCTTCAACACTCAATTGTTCTGGACGCTTGCCAAAGATAACATTTGCTCTTAAACTATCGCTTAAATTGAATATTTTTAAACTATTTCGAAGTGTTTTTCTACGTTGTTGAAATGCTGTTTTCACAACTTTAAAGAGCATTTTCTCATCACAAGGCAGGCTGTAATTCTCTTTTCGTGTTAACCTTAACACGCCCGATTCGACTTTTGGCGGAGGGTTAAACACATCAGGAGGTACTGTAAACAAATACTCAGCGTCATAAAAAGCTTGAGTTAGCACAGAAAGAATTCCATACACTTTACTGCCTTCCGTTGAGCAAATTCGTTTCGCAACCTCTTTTTGAAACATCCCAGAAAATTCAGGAATTTGATCCCGCATTTCTAGTGTTTTAAACACAATTTGAGTTGAAATATTATATGGGAAATTGCCTATAATAGCCAATGATTCGCCTTTAAAAACTTCATTCAAATCATATTTTAAAAAATCCTTTTCAATAATTCTTGGTGCGAGATTTAGATAATTCGCTTGTAAGTACTCTACAGATTCTGTATCAATTTCTATAACAAATGTTGTACACTCTTTTTCAAGTAAATACTTCGTTAAAACTCCCATTCCAGGGCCTATTTCCAACACATTTTTATAACCTTCTAAAGACAGGGTATCTGCAATTTTTTCAGCAATATTTTCATCGTTTAAAAAATGCTGACCTAAATGTTTTTTTGCTTTTACCGACATAAGTAATTTGATGTTTACTAATTAGTAATTAACCTTGGTTTGGTGCGTTATTTCACATGCTTAAAACACACTATTATGGCTTTACTTTATTTGAAATTTACGGTGTATTCGTCAATAATTTCTAGCTCCGTTCTAAATGCTAACATTTTATCAGCAAATTTAGATAACCCATCGTTACGTAATCTATCCGCATCATGTTTATAATAACTATCCAAATCGGCTCTAGATTTCGCTCTATATTGCACTGAGTATGTAACCCCTCCCATGTCTTCCTCTACCAACACCTTAGTGAGTTTCGCTTCTGTAAATTTACCTGTTGCTAATACTTTTGGAATGTGAAGTTGAATCCAATTAAACCATTCTTGGTGAATACTTTCATCTACATTTATAGTTACATTGTATATAATCATGTTCTAAATATTTTTGCAAATAACAGAAGTTCTTTGCCATCATCAAAGGGAATCACCTTTTTTTCGAATGTAAGACCCAGTTTTTCCAATAATTTGATGGAGCTTACATTAATTGGTGATGTTATAGCTGTTATCTTTTTTAATCCAAATGTGTGATTGGCCAAATTCATAATTACTTTGGAAGCCTCATATCCATAGCCTTTAGATTCATATTGCGGTAAAAAACCAAAGCCTATATCTTCAAATTCTAATTCCTTCCGTTTTACAAGTCCAACAATTCCTATGGCTATTTGAGGATTGTCTTTGAGCATCACTTTATAAAATCCAAATCCAAATTCCTGATAGGATTTTAAAATTCCATTTTTCAAAAATGATTCTGCATCTTTTATGGAATTTACATTTCTATTACCAATATATTTTAACCAATGTGGTGTATTGGTCAATTCTAAAAAGAAGGGGGCATCTTGTAAAGTAACTTTGGAAATTATAAGACGTTCGGTTTCTGCTATTTGCATTTATTATTAATTTATGGCATCACCTCTTAAGGTTCGATATTTTTTCCTAGCCTCCACAAAATAAATACTATCGGCATGATTAAAGATAATTTGCTCATACAATTCTTTTGCCTTTTCTGGTTGATGTAAATAATTAACATACAACTCAGCCAAATAAAAATAGGCATCATCGGCTAATATATCTTCTTTATAGTTTTCAATAATTGCAATATAGTTTGCTGCTGCTTTAGAGTATTCTTTCTTTTTTTTAAACAAAATTGCCTGTTGAAATAATGCCTGATCAATAATAGATTCTGTTTTATGATTTTCTAAAATATTACCAAGTGTTTCAATAGCATCGTCGGTTTTGTTTTGAAAGGCCAACAAATCTGCCTTAGCATATAATTTAAGTGCAGTTTGTGTAGAATCTTCAAATTTATTATCAGAAATAAGAAGCTTTAAATCAAGCGCATCGTTAGCTATAAGTTGTGAACTTGATGCTTTTAATATTTTAAGTTGTGATTCAGCCCAATTAAAATCACCTTTGTAATAACTTGTTTTTGCTACTCTTAACCTAGCTTCTTGAGAAATAGTACTATTTTTTAAGCTGGTTTGAATTTGTGAATAATAAATTAATGCTTCATTAAATTTTTCTTGATACACCAAAATGTCTCCTAACTTCAACTTTATTTTAGCCATTTGAACTCGTGGTAATCGTATTTTTAGAGTTTCTTTTAAAAATGCCGTTGCTCCTTTGGTATTATTTAAATTAAAAGCCAAAAAATGGCCGTAGGATATTTGAAGATCTATAGTTTGAGGCGTTTTACCAAACTTGTTTAATATATTTTTAAATTTTTGATCAATGTTATTATATTCTGATTTCTGAGCGTGTTTTATTTCCAACTCTAACAAGTTTCTATGCGCATCGATCACAGTTTCTATAGCCAACCCATTGTCTATTAAATACAATAGAATCTTATTTGCAATGGCAACCTCATCTGATTCAATAGAAATCCTAGCCAAATCTTTAACACCTCCTAAGTTTTCAGGTAATCGTTTATATATCGCCTTTTCTTGAGCAAACGCTTTATTATATTCTTTTTGTTGAACAAATAGCCAACTTAGCAACTGATTCCAAAGTATATCCGGTTTAGATTGGATTTTTCGAAGGATTACTTTACGCAATAAAACATTATTTTCATCAGCACTATTTTCAGATATATATTGACTAAAAGCCCGTTTTGCTTGATTTAAGTAATTTTTATTCTTTTCTATAAAATCAACATAGCTCCCAAACATTTTTTCAACTTTGCCTTGCTCTCCATAAATTCTTGCCAATTGAATATTATAATTAGATTCCGGTCTTAACTCCATCGCTCTTTCATAAACAATTGCTGCTCTATCTATAAGCACATGCTCCTCAAAACGTCTTGCTACATAATAGGCATATATAGGGTTTTCTTCAATTTTTTGCATGGCCTGATTATAGTATAAATCGGCCTTTTCCTGATCTCCTTTGAGCTGAAAATTATAACCTAACTCTACTAAATACTGTGGATTCTTACTCGCTGCTACCTGTTGTATTAGCAATTTCTCCGAAATATCGAACTGCTCAAGTTGCTGATGAATTTGTATTATTTTTAATAAATAGTTTGCATTCCCTTTTTGAGATTCATACAATTTTTGATAAGAAACAAGGGCTTTTTGAAACTCACCTCGTTCAAAATAGCCTTTCGCCAACATTTCATTTTGTGACATGGCCATAGTGCAAAACAAAAAACAATATATAAATAATAAACCCCTCATAGCTATTGTAAATATAGTAAATGTGTGTCTTAGTTACTGTGAATGTTTTTATAAAAAAAATGCCCAAACCGAAGTTTAGGCATAACCAACTAAAATAAATGTGCTATTAACCATATTTTTAAAATGATTCAATTATCCTGTTGTGGCTTTTAATATAAATAGTCTCAAATTGATGACTTTACTTACTTTTTATGTTTAAAAACTACTATAATTACATGTGTAATTGACAGCATTATTCATTAAATATTATTAACCCCTAATTGGGCAAATAAATTTAACAATACTAACATCACCATTTTTTTCTTAAAATCCAAAAAAAACAACGAAAAATCGTCAAATAGCGTCTCTTTTTGACGTTTTATCGATAAATATGTTAAAATTTGATAATTATGGTATTTAAAAAAAAAGCTAATCTATTATTGAAAACCCAGTATATGGAACTAAAACTTCAGGAATTACAATGCCCTTATCTGTTTGATAGTTTTCTAATATCCCTGCTAAAACTCTTGGTAAAGCCAAAGAACTTCCATTTAAAGTATGCGCCAACTCACTTTTTCCATTAGCGTTTTTAAATCTTAATTTTAAACGGTTTGCCTGAAAGGTTTCAAAATTTGAAATAGAAGAAATTTCTAACCATCTATCTTGAGCTGTAGAGAATACTTCAAAATCGTAAGTCAATGCAGATGTAAATCCTAAATCCCCACCACATAATCTTAATATTCTATATGGTAATTTTAAATCGATTAATATGCTTTTAACATGAGCGACCATATCATCTAATGCTTGATATGATTTACTTGGATGTTCAACTCTTAAAATTTCCACTTTATCAAATTGATGCAACCTGTTTAATCCTCTTACATGTGCTCCATAACTTCCTGCTTCACGTCTAAAACATGGTGTATAAGCTGTTATTGCTTTCGGTAATTCTGATTCAGTTAATAAATCACCTCTAAATAAATTTGTTGCCGGAACCTCTGCTGTTGGAATAAGATAAAAATTATCACCATTACCATTAATATGATACATTTGACCTTCTTTATCTGGTAATTGACCTGTTCCAAATCCTGAAGCTTCATTTACCAAATGAGGTACTTGCATTTCTTTATATCCCGCTCCTGTATTCTTATCTAAAAAATAATTAATTAGGGCTCGTTGTAATTTGGCTCCTTTTCCTTTATACACAGGAAATCCGGCACCAGTAATTTTATTACCAAGCTCAAAATCAATAATGTCATATTTTTTGGCCAATTCCCAATGTGGTATCGCATTCTCACTTAAAACAGGAATTTCTCCATCTCTGAATACTTCTTCATTATCCTCGTCCGTATTCCCGGCTGGCACAGATTCGTGTGGTACATTTGGAATTTTATATAGTAATTCCTGTAAAGCTTCAACCTTAGCATTAAGCTGCTCTGTTAAAGTCTTGGTGTCCTCTTTGAGTCTCGATGTTTTTTCTTTTAATTCATTTGCTTTCTGACCCTCTCCTGATTTAAATAACATGCCTATCTCTTTGGATAAAGCATTAGATTCTGCCAAGGTATTATCTAGTTTTGCCTGTAAACTTCTGCGCTCTTCGTCAACAGTTATCACATCAGCTATTATTTGTTTAGCATCTATATTTCGTTTTGCCAAACGTGTAATTACCAATTCTTGGTGCTCTCTAATAAAAGGTACTTGTAACATTGATTAAAAAATTTTAGCCACAAATTTACGGAATTACAAGGCAATTTGATCCCACTGGAAGGTTTTAATTACACTTATCTTAATAATTCTTGAACAAATCACATCCAAAGCTAAAAAGTCAAATTAACTGTAATTAATTTTACTTTGATGGTAGAATCCAAATGTTATGCTGGAACGGATCCCATTTTACAGCTGCTAAGTCTATTTCTGGATCAATTAGGGATTGATAAGGACGTCCATTAACCATTATTCTACAATTAACAAAAACAGAAACATCAATCCCTTCAGCGTCAAATTTTCGCTTTAAATACTGTGAAAACTGCCAAATGACATCCGGTTTCGTTGCTGCAATACGTTTTTGCTTAGCCGTTAGATAATCACCAAGTTGTATTGGAATTGTAGTATTCGTGGCTTTATCAACTACCTTATATTTTATCGACCCTGATTTAGCACGTAACATCATTCGCCAAGACATTCTATGCCCTTCTTCTGTCCAAAGCACATCATCCTTTACTATTAAATGTCTCAAAGGCAATATTATTTGAATACTAAAAAACAACACCAACAAACTTGTAAAAAAGAGACTGTAAGTAGGAATAACAAAATCCTTCCCTTTATAATATTGTTTCTTTTTTAAAAATATTTTCTGAATCGTTTTTGGCTCAAAAAAGAACAACATTAGCGCTAAGGACATATAAGGAAAAACTCCAACTTGAAACACTATTGAATTAAATAGATGAAAAAATATGGCCAAATAAAAAGCATATTTCCGAGTTGGTTTCCAAAGTAAAAATGGCACGATCAAAAGGTCGAAAATTATTCCAAAATAGGCTACACAATAATGCACCCATTTTTGCTGTAGTATATCACCAATAATATAATACTGTTGTTTACCCTTCAATAACAGTTCCACGACTGTGGTATCCAACCAATCAGGATACATTTTTGCTATTGAGGCATATGTGTAAACAATACCCATTTGCAAAATAAACACGAAACTACACCATTGCGGCATGGCGTTATTTTTCAAAGAAGGATCCATTCTCACATCAATAGAAAAACATCTATTAGCGGGCATTACAGACATCATTACACTTAAAATTATTAGCAAGTAATAATGATTATTGTATGACGACTTTTGCATAAAATATGTCGCAGTCCACAATAGTGTAAAGCCAATAATACTAAATCTATATTTATACCCAAGCATTACACCTAGAGCACAAACTCCCATAACTATGTAATATAAATACATCCAGTTTCCCGGAAGAGGTTGAAGCCATTCAAAACCAATAAATGAAAAGGTGAATTTAGGATCAATTAATACATGCTTGACCCACCCTGTAAGAATTGCACCAATAGACTCCAAAAAAATTAGTGCTCCAAAAAGAACACGAAACACTATAAGTGCACTATTGTCTATATATTTAAACAAAAAGTGTTTAGTCATGATGTTGATTAAGGTACTCCATAGAAGCGTCTTTATCTTTATATAATTGTGTTTTAAGAGCTTCTATTGAGTTGAATTTATGCTCATCTCTCAGCCACTTTAAAAGTTGAACTTCAATTTTTAAATCGTAAATATCTGCATCAAAATCAAAGAAATGAACTTCAATAGATTGATCTTCCCCATTCACCGTGGGATTTGTTCCTATATTCATCATTCCATAAATAGCACTATCTTCAACATAAGATTTCACTACATACACTCCATTTTTGGGAATAAGCTTATATGATTCTTCAATATCCAAATTTGCTGTTGGAAATCCAATTTGTTTACCTAAACTTTTTCCCCTTACTATTAATCCAGTTAGCCTAAAATTGTAACCCAAATACGCATTCGCAATTTTAATATTTCCCGCCTCCAGTGCTGTTCTAATTTTTGTAGAGCTCACCGTAACCGCATCAATATCTTGAGCTGATATTTCAGTGACTTCAAAGCCGTAAGTATCTCCATACTCCCTTAAATCCTTAATGTTGGCCGTTCTATTTCTTCCAAATCGATGATCATAACCAATAATTATATGCTTAACGTGGAGTTTATTAACCAAAATATCTCTAACAAACTCTAAAGCCGTTAATCTTGAAAACTCCTTGGTAAATTCCTTAACAACAAGGTGATCTACTCCAAATTCTCCCAATAATTTAGACTTCTCATCTATGGTATTAATTAGTTTAATATTAGCATCCTTTTGAAGCACCATTCTAGGGTGTGGAAAAAAAGTTAATACTACAGCATGTAAATTATTTGACTGTGCCAGTTTTACAAGCTTGCTAATTATTTTTTGATGACCTATATGTACACCATCAAATGTACCTATGGTTACAATTGAATTATTTTTAGAATAGGACTCTAAAGTGCTTTTTATTTTCAAAAGATTAACTTTTTTTACAAAATTATGGATAAATCAATTATAAAAAAAAGAGGCTTATAAACATAAGCCTCTTTTTTTGATAATTCTAACCAAATTCTATTACTTTTTAATAAAGGGAATGGCAATTGACTGCCCTTCTTTAAATATTTTAATAAAATACATCCCTTTACTAAATACAGTTGCATCAATTTTTAGATCAAGAACATGATTAACATCATTTTTATACACCATTTGCCCGAGCATATTATAGATCTCATACCCATCAGGTAGATCATTACCTTCTGCCAGTTTTACGTTTATTAATCCTGACGTTGGATTAGGATACACCCTAACACGGTTGTTTGTAAAATACTCACCAATTCCTAAGGTTGCCGTAGAAATATTTGTAATTTCTGAAGCTGTAAACAACCCTCCATTAACAATAACGGTATTATCATCTGTTTTTAACACATATGATCCCGTTCCGTAGGAACAACAAATACCATCGTTTTGACTATCAATAATAGTAAAGGTATAACATGCATTACTTGACACATTAAAAGAGGCATTGATAACCGTTGTATCATCATTTGTGTAAGGCCCTCCACTATTTAAAAGTTGATTACTACTATCCCTAAATTCCCAGGTAATTTCATTACCATAGTTATCTGGAGTTAAGGTAAGGTGCACTTGAGTCGTGGTACTATATGAAGTGCTAATATTAAAATTTGAACTAGTTACATCATTACAATTTCTTTGATCTGAACTTCCATTCGGGCTAGATACTGTAGCATTAAAGGTATGACTTCCAGAAGCAGTCATTGTTAAGGGCAAGTTGAAAATCTCATGTGCTCCATTAGCTAAAGATCCATTCCAATTATAATTAACTGACGATCCTCCATCAACATCATAGGTAATTAAAGCAGAAGTTAAAGTAGTACTACCCCAATTAGTAATTCTAATGGCAGGGGTAAAACTCAAACTACAGTCAGTTTCACTTATGCCTTCAATTGCAATGCTTCCATCCCGATTTACAGAAGCTGGTGAATTACATACATTTGACGTTAAGGTTGTTGGTCTATTGTTCCCTGGTGCAATTATGGCAGCAATAACTCTTGTTTTTTGATCATTAGTAAATATATTCATGCATGCATCATCCGTATAATCCATATAGTTCTCTATCATATCTAAACCAGCTGACGATGGACAAGAATCTGGAATAGTTGATGGGCATCCTGAATTATCTGAAGCAATTGCAGGAGTGTCAGCGCATTCATCGCCAGTACCATTACACCCTCCCTGGAATGTATGATACAAGCCTAGATAATGACCTACTTCATGGGTCATTGTTCTCCCTAAGTTGAACGCTCCGCCCAGGGTTACATTAGGATCATCATTACTTCCAAAAAACTGATAACCGGCAACAACGCCATCAGTATTTGCTGAGCCACCCGGAAATTGGGCGTATCCAAGTAAAGTGCTGCTTGAAAAATTGACAGACCACATATTCATATATTTTGACGCGTCCCAAATCGTTGTTGGTTTTAATGTTGTTTGAGTATTCCCCGTAGGGCTTGGCCCTTCCCAACTTGTACTTACAGCAGACATATCAATTCTATCGATACCATTAGTTGGGCACCCATCGGGAGTTTGCTTTGCTAAACAAAATTCAACTTCAATATCGGCACCATCCGTGTGCGTATTATATCCATTTGTTCCAATAGCCCTCCTAAAATCGTCATTCAATACTTTTATTTGAGAAAATACTTGAGCATCAGAAATATTTGTTCCAACACCAACCGCTTCACCATTATGTATAACATGAACTACGACTGGAATTGTATAGACCACCAAACTTCTAGATGAAGATGACGCTCTATTTGTTCTATTTATTCTAATTTGATTTGCAATGATCTTCTCATAAGATTTACTTCCCATCATTTTGGGATATTGCTTTAGAAGTTCAGCATTGTACTCATCAGTAGCACAACGTGTAAAGTCATTAGAAGTTTTTTTGGGCACTTCTTGTAGGGTATTACTTTTTTGAGCGTTTATTATATTACTTAATAATAAAACGTTAAAAAAGAGCAGATTAATAAGATTTCTTTTCATAGTAGGTTTTTGATTATAAAATATACATAGCAGCTCTAAAGTTACTACTTTTTTTATTTCCCATTAAAACCATTCATAGTATGGCTCATTCCTGCAAGTCCAAAAGATTTAATAATCTCTATACTTTTATCAAGTCTTTCCTTTAATTTATCCGATTCTTCAGCATTCCAATCTCCCAAAACATAATCTACCTGTCTTCCTTTGCTATAGGTATCACTTATACCAAATCTAAATCGATTGTACTTGGTCGTATTTAATTTATCCTGAATGTCTTTTAGTCCATTATGTCCTCCGTCACTACCTTTAACTTTTAGTCTAAGGCTTCCAAATGGAAGGTTTAAATCATCAGTAACAATAAGTAAATTCTCCATTGGTATTTTTTCCTTCTCCATCCAATATTTAACAGCTTTGCCGCTTAAATTCATATAGGTGCTTGGCTTCAAAAAAACAAAAGTCCTTCCTTTTAATTTATATATTGCCTTATCTCCTAACTTATCAGTACCAAAAGTAACATCTTCCTTTACCGCAAAATGGTCTAAAATTTTAAACCCAATATTATGCCTTGTGTTCGTATATTTATCGCCAATGTTCCCAAGGCCAACTATTAAAAATTTTTTCATCTCAGTACAATCTTCAGTTGAAGCTTTATTATTCTTATTAAAAATCCAATTTAAAATATTACACATAAATATTTACTATTATATGTAAAAATAAAAAAGCATCCTGAATTAACAGGATGCCTTTTATATTTTTAATAAATAGATGTTCTATTTATTCTTTAGCTGCTTCTGCTGCTGGAGCATCTGCTCCTTCTGCTGCTTCACCTTCTTCTCCTTCTTCACCTTCTTCTTCATCTATAGATACTCTAGAACGCTTCACTTGACATACTACAGTATTATCTGAGTGTAAAAATTTATAAGCATCGTTTTCCAACTCAGTAATATATACTTTTCCTCCAATTTTCAAATTAGAAATCTCAATTTCTATTGCATCTGGAAGATTTGTTGGTAGAGCTTTAACTCTTAATTTACGTTTGTTTCTTCTTAAAGAACCACCGTTTTTCACACCAATTGAATTTCCTGATAAAAGAACAGGAATATCCATAGCGATTTCTTTATCTTCAAATAATTGATAGAAATCGACGTGTAAAATATTGTCAGAAACTGGGTGGAATTGAATATCCTGTAATACTGCATTAAAAGTATCCCCATTTTCAAGAGCAATCACAACTGTATGCGCATTAGGCGTATATACCAGTTTAGAGAATGCCAATTCATTTGCAGAGAAATGTACTGATTGGTCTCCTCCGTATAATACGCAAGGTACCTGTCCAGCATTACGTAAGGCCTTTGTTGCTTTTTTGCCCACGCTTTCTCTTTTAGATCCGTTGATTGTAATTGATTTCATGTTTATATATTAATTGTTTATTATTTACATTATAAATTTAGAACTGATTGATTTATTTTGATGCACTTTTTGCATTACATCAGCAAATAATTCTGCACAGCTCAAGACTCTTATTTTACTACTTTCCTGAGATAAAGGAATAGAGTCAGTTACTATTAATTCTTCAAGTTTAGAATTTTCTAAACGCTCATAGGCATTACCTGATAAAATAGGGTGTGTACAAATAGCGCGAACACTTAATGCACCTCTTTCTATCATCAAGTCAGCAGCTTTAGTAAGTGTTCCTGCAGTATCAACCATATCATCAACAAGCACTACATTTTTACCTGTCACATCACCAATCAATTCCATATGTGAAATTATATTAGCTTTAGCTCGTTGTTTATAACAAATTACAACATCGCTTTCTAAAGCTTTAGAATAGGCATAAGCTCTTTTAGAACCTCCCATATCAGGTGAAGCAATTGTTAAATTGTCTAATCCTAATCCTTTTAAGTAAGGCAAAAAGATTGTAGATGCAAATAAATGATCTACTGGCTTTTCAAAAAACCCTTGAATTTGATCGGCGTGCAAATCCAAAGTAATGATACGAGTTGCACCTGCTGTTTCCAACATTTTTGCAACTAATTTTGCTGCGATAGGCACTCTAGGCTTATCCTTTCTATCTTGTCTTGCCCAACCAAAATAAGGCATCACTGCAGTAATATGTCTTGCTGAAGCACGTTTTGCTGCATCAATCATTAATAACAGTTCCATTAAATTTTCCGAACTTGGATTTGTCGATCCAATTAGAAAAATTCTAGTTCCACGAACTGATTCTTCAAAAGAGGGCTGAAATTCTCCATCGCTATAGGTAGAGGTAATAACCTTTCCTAAGGGTACACCATAGGACTGAGCTATTTTTTCTCCTAATATTACACTTTGTGAACAAGCAAATATTTTTGGTTCTAGAATTACGTTTGGCATTTTATTTTACTGTTTTATAGTGATTTAAACTGCGTTTCTCTAAATGAGGTGCAAATTTAGAAATTTAATTGGACTCCAAAAGCATAAAAGACACTATTTTTACAAGATTAAACCAAATAATTTTATAATTTTGCACTCACTTTTGCTCAAGTGGCGGAATTGGTAGACCTGTCTGCCGACAGGCAGGCGCGCTAAAAGAATAGATATGTTTTATGTTTACGCATTATCTAGTATAAAACACAATTATATTTATGTTGGATTAACCCATAACTTGGATAATCGAATTAAGAGACATAATGACGGTAGAGAAAGAACCACAAGATTTTACAAACCCTTTGAATTGATATTTTCGGAGGAATGCAACAGCAGAATCGAAGCCAGAATTCGTGAAAAATATTGGAAATCTGGAATAGGGAAAGAAAAATTACGCACTATTCGTAATAATGATTAATTTTGCTGTCCAAAATGCTCAAGTGGCGGAATTGGTAGACGCGCTGGATTCAAAATCCAGTGACTTCGGTCGTGTGGGTTCGATTCCCACCTTG
>Ga0105356_10000634_pt1 | contig 33697 bp, 16 predicted proteins | sample GOMGulsemesocosm_3_FD_83502 | JGI IMG/M metagenome (GOLD analysis project Ga0105356, IMG submission 83502) | Methane-oxidizing microbial communities from mesocosms in the Gulf of Mexico - GOM9D Gulf of Mexico | ecosystem: Environmental > Aquatic > Marine > Cold seeps | place: Gulf of Mexico...
CTGGTTTGATTCCAAAGTGCATTTCTGCATCTTCTTCATTTCCTAAGATAACATCACAATAAGAAGTCAATTCAGTCATGATCTCTTCTCTATGTGCGTCGTCACAGAAGTTCCATAATTTTGCACGGTAATTCAAATCTGTAGAGATTGTAATTCCAAGTTTGCTAGCCACTTTTACAGCTTCCAAACAAACATCAGCAGCTCCTTGAGAAATAGCAGGTGTAATACCTGTCCAATGAAACCATTCAGCCCCATCAAATACTTCTTCCCAATTGATCATTCCAGATTCAATTTCAGCAATAGCAGAATGTGCACGGTCATAAACAACTTTGGATCCTCTAGATACCGCACCTGTTTCTAAGAAATAAATTCCCAAACGATCTCCACCATAAACAATTTTATCAACATTTACACCTCTTTTGCGCATTTCCATCATGGCACATTCTCCAATGTCATTTTTTGGTAAACGGGTTACAAAATCTACAGGTACCCCATAGTTTGCAAGAGAAACTGCTACATTTGATTCACCACCACCATATACAACATCAAAGCTATTTGCTTGTGAAAACCTTAAAAATCCTTGTGGAGCCAATCTTAACATGATTTCTCCGAAAGTTACTACTTTACTCATTTCTATTTGTATTTTGTCTAAATTTTTATTCGAGGATGTAAATATATAAAAAAATACCACAAAATACAATCGATTGTATTCTAATAATAAAACACATAGCAAGTAGCTAATTTTCAAATGTATTCCATTGTAATAAATGGGTTTTCTACAGTTGGTAAATAAATCTTACAAGAAAAAGTTGGTTTAATAGAATTAAATGAAATTTTTTTAAACTTTACTTTTTTGATTTTAACAAAATAAACAAGGCCAAAGGAGCTGCCCAATTAGCACCTCTTTCTACAAAATCCCAAACAGGTTCTCCAGAAATCGGCCTGATCAATGCAGTTGAAAAAGTCCAAATTACTGCCCAAATAATAACAGGCCTATAGGGCTTAAAAAGTATAAAAGAAGCAACAATAAGATCTAAATAACCAATATATACAATTAGTTTTTGAGCTATTTCAAATTGAATACCTATTACCTCTAAATAAGGAATCCAATTAGGCTTGCCATTGATAGCAAATATACCATGACCTACAAAAGTCAAAAAAACACCAATTCTTAAAATCCATTCGAGTGTTTTTAATAATGTTATGTTCATTGTTTTATTTTGATTTTAAGAATTTTTACCTGTTTAAACTTTATATTAGAATAAAAGTTTAAACAGGTTCAATTTGCAGTGTCAAATTTAGTAAAAAAGAGAGTGCAAGTTGAAAAAATATAGTAGTACTTGTTTTTAGCAACTGCATTTTTAGACCGACCAATTTAGTACTATAGCATAAGTGTTGTATTCATTTTATAATCTTAAAATAAACTACTAAAAGTAATAGGAACTACAATTTTTTCAATTCAATTTTTAAAGGAATTCCATCTTTGCATTCTAAATGAAGTGTTGTGGTGTTTTTTTTATGATTTATTGATTTTACTGAACTGGAAATGTTGGTATTCCATTTCCCATTTAGGTCAATTGAAAGACTTACAGGGTTGCTATAATTGAGGAATTTGTTGGTTTTGTATTCTTTAAAATTTAAATCGGGTTGTACAATGCTAAGTACTACAGTTTTTGAATCAATAGGCTTTGCCATAATTAAAGAAGGTTCAGATACTTTTCTTACAATACCGCAATCCAATTCTTTTAATGCTTCGAAAATGGCATAAGCTGTAGTTTTTGTTTTTTTATCTTTTACAATATGTGCTGTATGATCTGCCCTAGAGATATCAAAGGAATTGTCTTTTTTTACTTTCTTTCCAAATTGTTTCCATTCACTTTTGTGGATTGATGGGTAAATTACGTATTGATAAGATCCGTTTTCTGGAGCATTTCCATGTTCTAACCAAGCACTTGCAAAATTTCCTTTGGTTTCTTTTGCTCCTTTAGCCTTACGGTTCATTGCGCCGGTTTTAATGGAGTATTTGTTATGATAAGAAATTTGTTTTTTTCTAGAAATCATTGTTTTATTTTTTGATAAAATATGATATCCATTTCCATAAGGATCAATCAACCATTTACCAGATTCTCCAGTGTATGGGAAATCAGTTAAATTTCCTGATTTTTTTGTGTAAACGGGTTTGTTAGTACTTCTTAGGGCACTTTGGAATAAGTTAGTTTGCACTGGATTGTTTTCGTCAATGCTTGAAATATTTGTTCCTATACAAATCAATTTGTCTCCAAAAGAAAATACAGATTTTTTTGCCATTAATCTTCCCGGAAAACCAATTTTAGTTTCAGGTCCATCAGCATTGGATCCTTTACTTTCATTTAAAACCATACCAAAGACACCATTACCATCTAATTCTGTAGCGCCTGCGAACGTTTCTTTAGAACGAAACATGAGCAAAGGTGTGTCAGGTTCCAATTCTTTGAAAGGTAAATAGATAACTGTACCACCAGAATAGCGATTCCAATCCCATCCGTTCTGTTTATATCCACTGGCAGCTTCTCCTTTTTCGTTTAAAAGTTGTACCGTTCCGTTGGCAGGGTAACGACCATATCTATTGGAAGCTACATAAATTTCTGAAGACCAGACATACTTGCTATAGCCTTTAACAATTGCCGCCCATTTGTTTCTTCTATGGATAGCTGTTGCTGCATAAGGAAAAGTCGTGTAGCCAGACAATTTCTCCGCTTGGATATTATGTAATTTCGTAAAAGTAGCTGTATTTAATGCATCTGCTTTTCCCCAGAGGCGCATGTATGCAGCTGCTACTTCTTTGTCTACTGTTTCTGTACCTTCAGGATTCCCTGAATAAGCCATTTGTAGGTATTGACCTTTTAGAGATCGTATGCTATTGTCCTCCAAAGGATGTCTTCCAGCATTTCCAAAACCATAATCTAATTTTTGGCTGTACAATCTGGTTGCTAAAAAGGCATTTTTAAAATTTTGATGACCTGCCGTACCTATTCTAAATTTTGTGCCAGATACCGTTTGTATGATTTTAGGAACATTTCTAAAGGCTCCCATTCCATAAGCAGGGTAATGTCCGTTGTGATGCCAAGCTGTACCATCGATTTTGAACCCCCATTCTTGGTTTTGTTGTGCCAAAGTAATGGAAATATAGTTTTTATATGCCCTTAAGATCGCTGCTTGTTTTTCAGGGCTTTCAACTAAAAAGATAAGCATTAAATGGTAGTAAGCTTGTGTGTTTAAGTAATCAATGTTTACATGAAATTTGGTTTCATCACCTAAAACCATTCCTAGATTGAACAACCAATGCAAGCTTGCCCCAATTTCATCTATCAATCCTTCTTTATTTAAAGTTTTTCTCATCATAAAAAAACCTTCTGCCAATTCTCTAACATTGTAGCCTATGTGGTGTCTTGTTCCTCCAGATGATCCAGATTGCCAGCCTTGATCTAAAAAGTAGCGTGTTGCTAAAAGAAACATGTCTTTTATTTTTTGTTGTTCTATAATTGATGCATTTGGGTAAGAGCTTGCAAGTTTTTTTAGAACTTTACCAAGGTTTTCAACCTTATTTTGATTGTTATTTCTTTGTTGGTTTTTATCAAAGATGACTTGCTGTGTTTGAAAATCCATAGGCGGACCTACAACGGATTTTCCATTGTTTTTTAATTTTAATTTGTTAAAATCTGAGGTTAGAAGAGACATGTTAATTTTGCCTTTTTTGGAGATTCCAAAAGAGTTGTCTAGGCGTTTTTCAATCGTTTTAAGATCTTTTTTCTCTTCAGTTGTCAATGTTTTTAAAGCAAGGGTATTGATACGTTTTATATTTTGAATGAGTGGCATCCAATGATCTTTTCCGGCTGGTTGATTCGCTTTGATAAAAGGGACTATTTCATCTGGATAAGAATGTCTATCGTCTTGGTATTGAGAAAAGACGATGTCATCAAAAAATAATTTTCCCTTGGAAGCAGTCGTACTAATTTTTAAGTAATTGAAATCTATAGGCTTTGTCTTTTCTGGGGTACTTCCTTGCATTTCATAATAAGGAACCCAAATAGTTCTCCACCCTTTAAAATTTAAGTTAATTTCGAACCATGCCTCTTGTTGGAGCTCATTAGAACTAGCAATCTTTATTGTTTCGTTTTGAGGTATTTCGTTGTAAATTGAAAGTGAAAGTGTTGGACTGGCAGGAAAATGATCTCCATATTTTAATGGGCTGTCTTTTAAACTGACAATTTTAAAATTATTAGAACCGAACGAACTTTTACCAGACCATTCCCATTGCAATGACGTTTTGCCAAATTTATGATGTGTTGAACTTAAAGAAAGCTTACTTGTTTCTGATGTATCATATTGCTTTAAAACTTTTTCATATTCAAAAGATTCGATTACCGGTTTATCGGTTTTTTGTGCATGAACTGCAAAGAAAAATAACATCGCAAAACTTAAAATAATGCTTTTTAGTTTTGACTGGGTGGAATGATAATGTTTCATTTATGTATTGTTTGAATTGCATTGATTATTTGCACACAACTCTTCATTGTTGTTCTAGTGCAATGTAAAAATAAGTATTGATTTTTGTGTTTAAGAGGGGGTATAAGTTCGTTGTGGTGGTAGGTATTGGTCTGATGTATACTTTTAGAGGACAATCCGAACTGATTGCTACTAAAAACACCTCAATACAGGTTGAATTGTATTGAGGTGTTTTGAATTTTGTTACATGAATTAAGAATTAATTCACGATTACTTTATTGGTTGTTGACACTCCATCTTCTGACGTTATTTTAATAATATACATTCCTTTGGCCAAATTGCTTACGTCAATTGAATTTGAATTTTTACTAGAATATACTGTCTTTCCTGTCAAATTAACCAAACTTACATTAGAAATATTTAGATCAGTTCCGTTTTTGATATGCAATAAAGAATTTACAGGGTTTGGATATACAGAAATAGATTCCCTCGAAGTATTGTTGTTGTCAATAGATAAAGAGGAGTTATCAACCGTAAAATCAAGTTGTTGTAGTGCTGTGTATAACTGACTCGGAGTCCATGCAGTACTTAAAACAAAACGGTAGTACCTGTATTCTTGAGTTGTAGTCAATGAAGTGGCACGTTCGGTACTTGTATTGCTAGGCACTGTAATAACTGAACTTACCGTGTCCCAAGAGGAACCATCATTACTTGCTTGAACTACCCATTGAGAATCACCAGATGCGCCTTTGGTACTTGTAGCATTTGTTAATTTATGGCGTACTTCTGTAACTAAAATAGGATTGTAAGCAGCTGAAACTTCAAAAAGGTAGCCTTCATTAATAGGGATAAGAGAACCATTTGCTAATCTAGGAACAGATGTAGTACTTGTTAAAACATCTGCCCATTTGTTTGTGTTTGAAAAATTGGCATCAGAGATAGCTGCAGTTGGCGTATTAAAAATATTTGCTTGACCAGAAAAACTTGTATTTAATGCAGAAAATGCTCCATTTGAAACAGCTACGGGCGTGGAAAAATATCGTACATCAGAAATTGTCCAAGATCCATTTCTAATAGGTTGTGAGGGAGCATTATAGTCTCCCGAATCTGTAAAGGTATATTTAAAGGCCAATACAAATTTGTCAGATCCTACATCATCAATATATTCTGTCAGATTTAAGGTTGTGTAAGCAAATGAACCATCATTACCAAAAACCTTTCCATCATTATTTGAATTTACAATATCTGATGTTACATCAATCCATGTAATACCAGCATCGTCTGGTGAAGTACCATCTGTATAATTTTTTGCAATTAAAATAACAAACGGATTAGAGCCTGCTCCTTCTTTGAACTCGTTATTTGTAGCAAAAGAAACAGTCATATTCGCTGCGCCAGAAATGTCTACGGCATCTGTTACTACCCAAGTCGTTCCAGTTAGGTTGTCATTTCCGAAATTCCCACTCATCTTTAGACTCGTTGCTGTTCTCGTCCCTCCATCTGGGATAGTTGTAGTTGGTCTCGTATAACCTAAGGTTGATTCAGGTGCGATTTTGGAAACGTTTGCGCTTCGAGCAATTAATAAGTTACCAGAACTACCAGTAACTGTTTCCCCTCCAGGATTATTTGTAGCATAGCCAGTAAATCCTGAGCTAGTATTGTATTGAAAATCTTGATAATAAATAACATTTTGAGCCGAAGTCATAAAAGAGATCATGCAAAATGCTATAACTAATGATAGTTTTAATGTAATTTTTTTCATGTAAGGTTGTTTTAAAAAGGTTAATTAGATATACTATTATTTTACCGTAAAATTACAGTTACACATGAAATAGGAATGGGGGTAAGGGAGTCTAAGAAGGTGGTTAAATAGTTCTATTCTAATAGACAAAGCCTTGTTTTACGAAGGAAATGGTTAATTAATGATTATTTTTTTTTGAATGGCAGTTCCCATTTCATTCTTAATTTTTAAAAAGTAAACTCCTTTAGCATACGGTTTTACTTGTATAGGGTTTGCATTTTGCTGTTGATAAAGGAGTCTACCTGTCAAATCAATCAAATTGACAGCTTTTATTTTGATAGACGGATTAAGGTTTTGAATGCTAATTATTGAATTTGAAGGATTTGGGTAGACGGTTATATTGGAACTAAAAGAAGTATCTTCAACAGACAATATATTTGATAACAATACAATGTCGACCGGCAAACCATCTTTGGCTTCAATTGTTAGTATTGTTTCTCCTGAACCAGAAGTTAAATTGACAGCTCCGCCTGTGTTTGAACTTAAGGTCCAATTTCCATTTAGAGTCAAAGTTATTGTTGTTGCCTGACTATTTCCATTGTCTGAAGCAAAATTCAGATCAGGATTTACTACGGTCATATTTAAAGTATTGTTTGTAGTTGAAGTCATAATCAAGCAAGGTTTGTCATTAGCTTTGATAGGTGAAGAATTCGTATAAGTTCCAGCCTCAAATAAAGAAAAACCGTACATGGCATTGTATTTTATTATATGTGCAGTCTCATTTTTTTGAATTACCTCATAAAAAGCGGTATTATTAGCGTCCATATTGCTACTGAATGTTTGCATTTCTGCGTTTGTAGTTTTTGGTATAATGACATATTCATAGCCTTTATTATTTGGTGCTGTACCATGATTAATGTAAGCAGAAGCAAAATTACCATATGTAAAAGTTCCATTTCCATTTTCGTTTGGAGATTGTTGGTGTTTTCTGTCTATAACAATTGAGTTTCCACTTTTGATAAAATAACCTGTATCTACGGCATCTATCATCCAATGATTGTTGTTATTAGAAAGGCTAGAATTGTAAGGAAAGGTAGTTGTATTAGTATTGTTTATAACAATGGGAGTAGTTGCACTGTTCAAAGTATTTTGGAATAAGTTGGTTGCCGTAATATTAGAACCATCGTTGTTATTGATGTTACTACCCAAACAGATGATTTTTCCATCAAAACAAAAAACAGATTTTTTAAAAGTAAAAGAAGTATTGTGTGTAGCCGTAATTGCTTTCTGTGTAAAATCCATTCCAAATAGGCCGTAATTTCCTTCTAAGTTACTATCGACATAATAGTTGTTTTTCGATCCAAATCTAAGACTTGCAGCAAAATTAGAATCTGTACTTTCATCTTGTCTATTTTTAGAAGCCTTTAAATCTGCCCAAGGCATATGAATTGTAGTCGCACCTGGAGTTTTGTTCCAATCCCAACCAGTTCTGTTAAAACCAGAATTAGAGAATCCACCAGGGTAGAGAACTTCAACAGCTCCATAACTTTGATAGCGACCGTATCGGTTGTCTGAAGTATAAATTTCTGTGCCCCAAAAGTATTTGTTAAAACCTTTCATATCTACAACCCAGTCCGATTGCCTGTAAGCTCCCAAATTAGCATAATTGACTTGCCAAAACCCAGTTGGGGGTGTTTCTGTAGAATAAGAGTTGGTGTCAGAATCGGTTCCGTTTATATAATTGTAAGCAGCAATTAATTGTGTGTCTACTGGATTAGCCAAGCCTAAGTTTTTTAAACTTTTTGTGATAGAAATGCTATTTAAGGGGCTTCTTCCTGACAAAGAATTTGGAAAGTTGCTTTCAGACATTACAACTCTAGCTATTGACAAAGCATTTTTAAACAATGTCTTTTTACCAGTTGAAATACCAAAAGTACCACCTGAAATAAGATTGATACCTTCAGATAAACTGTTATAAGCTCCGAATGTGTATTGCGGGTAATAGGTATTGTGATGAAATCCGGTATAATCTATTTTCAATCCTTCACCTTCTTTTGAATATGCAGTCAACCATGTTTGTATATAGTCTCTATATCCCTTTAAGTACTGAACTTTTTCTGCATTGGTAGTTTTGTAAAGGCAAGCACCAAGTAATGAGATAGATCTTGTTAAAGCATCATCTAGATTAGATTTGTGTGCTGTTGGATGCCAAATAATATCTACAGCGGAGAACCATTCTACCATTTTTTGAGCTTCTTCCCAAAGTCCTGCATTTGAGAGTTCCGATTTCATCAAATGGATTGCTTTTGGTATGTTTCTAAAGGTATAACCGATATGATGAGTGGTTTCTAACAAACTTCCATTCGCATACCCTTGGTCTAATAAATAACGTACAGCATTTAAGAAATAAGTCAAACTACTTGAAGTTCCGTTGTGTTTGTAGTCTCTAGCAAATACATGTAAAAAATCTTCAACAGTGCTAATATTTTGTGAGTCAGAATAGTCTTTGCCATATAAAGGGAGGCCTGTAACAATTCCGTTGTCGTATTTTATTTTTTGAGTAGCGTATGCATTTACAGCATTTGAAAGTGAAGAAATTCCAGGAGAGTTTCCTAAAATAAGAGCATCATATTTGGTTTTTACGGAAGTAAAGTCCGCAAGCTCTGTTGAAGAGGGGGGTGTCGGAAGCACCGTTTTTGTTAAAGATTGAAAATAAATAATATCAGACCAGTGTTTTTCATTATTGGCATTGATAAAGTCTAATTGATGGTCTGGAGATCGATACGTATTTCTTGCCATGGTAAAATCAACATAGTCAAAATGCAAAGTCCCATTTCCTGAAGAAGGGGCTTTTATTTTTAGAGTGGTAATATCGCTCGAATTTTTTAGCCCAGACATTTCAAATTTGTAACTTGCAGATGCAGCTCTCCAGCCAGTAAAATTTAAATTGAATGTGTAATAATATTGTTTGGTATTGTTGCTATCGTAAAATTCAATTTCTAAACTTTCGTTTGTCAGTTTTGAAGTGTTATAGATCCACATGCGGAACATATTGTCAAAATAACCAAGAACTTCTGATGGAACGAGTCCATTACTTTGGAGATCGCTTATTGTCAATACATCATTGGCAGACCAAACCCATTTTAAGGATTTAGAACCTAGTTTGTAGTGTGTGGTTGAGGTAGTTAGGTTGTTTTTAATTGGAGCGTTTTTCCAATTGGATGGAGCACTGTTAGATTCAAAAGATTGATCTTGTGCAATGGATTGTGTAAAAGTACCAAGACAAATTAATAGAAATAGGTACAGGAAATTATTTTTTTTTAACATTTAAAAGTTTGTTTTAAGTCAGTTAATGTGGTAAGGGCTAGTGTTTATATTTGGGGTGGTTTTTTTTGATCATTTCTTAGTGTAATCTTAAATTAAGTTGGGTTTGGTAAAGAGAAACAGGTTCAATCTGTCTATTCAAGCCTTCAACATAAATCCATTCATTTGCTCTATCTTCTGTGGAGTGTTCAATACTCAATTGCGTTTTTGGGTTTGAACTATGGAGACCGATTACGTTGCTTCTTAGATATTGCTTGTGACAATCTACATGCAATTTGTTTTTAAAACGTTTTGGATCTCTCCAAATCCAAGAATAAAATACTTCCTGATAATTTTTATCTTTCCAACCTTCAATTTCTATATCCCAAAAAGTATTGTATTCACCAGAGTGGGGGAGGTTTTGTGGAGCGCCTCCACCTGCAATTTTTTCAATATTGTTGATGTTTTCAAATAAATTGTACATGGGGGGGCAAAAACCTGGGTTCGCTATTCCATGTAAATCGATAGTTGTAGGAAATTTGAAAGTCATGTCTTTATACACATTCCCGAAAGAACAACCTTCCAGTCCAGGGCCATGCGTCATTTTAGATTCTACAAGAATATTCTGTACAAGGTTGTCAGATGAATGGTACATTTTTGGAGAATAATGTCCTTTTTTACCTGTAATTCGTATGTTTTCTATCGTAACATTTCTGCTGTTTACAAGATGTGTAGTTTGTGTATAATTATTTATATGGATGTCTCGAATCCATCCATGAGAGACTCGGTGCAAATTGATAGCTCCCCAGCCATAATCCATTTCTCTATTTCCATGATGTTTGTAGTTTCCATCCCAGGCACTTTCAAATTTAAAATGTTCGATTCCGATGTTATGTAACATGGGCATACGGGAAATTGTAGGTTGATATTTTATCAATAAATTTCTTCTGGTAGGTTGTTTTAAGAGAATATGGTTTGTATCAATAATTGCTGCAATTTCTACGGGCCATTGAAAAGATTTCGCTTTTTGAATTCCTGCTTCCGTATAACTTTTTTGAAAAGGTTCAAATTCTAAAGGCTGCATTAAATCATGAATTAAATTACCTTCTTTTGACGTGTTTTGAAGGGCGATTATGATGATTTCTCCTGCTTGTAAACCCGTTGTGCTTTCAACTTTAATAGTAGACGATCCTTTTAGTACAGTTGCAGTTATTGAAGTAAGCGTATCCAAATCATCCACAGTAAAAAAACTTGAAGTTCCATGTAGATTCAATCCAGAATGAAATACAAAAGGAGAGAGCCAAGGACTGTTGTCTTCTGTTTGGTTGGTAGGAGTACCGCTGTAAATAACGGTTCCATTTTCTCCTGAACCAGCACCTCTTAATATCAAGTTGCTATAATTTATTTTTATGATGTCAGTTTTTGTACTGTCCATATTTACATGAAAAATACCTTTTGGAAATAGTACCGTACCTCCTCCATTTTTACCGGCTATTTCTATTGTTTTATTGATGGCTTCGGTATCATCAATTCCGTCGTTAGGAATGGCTCCATAATCTAAAATGGTATAATTTATTTCTCTGTTTGTAGGAATGGGAATTTCGCCATATGCATAACCTGCATAGGAATAATCGGGAAGTTTTGATTCAATACCATTTTTTTCAAATTGTTTTAATAATTCCGGTTTCCATTGCGTGCTATTTTTACAACTAAATATGAGCAGAGTGAAACAGCAAAATAGTATTTGTTGGTAAGTTTGAAATTTCCTCATTGTTTAATGTTTTAATCTCTTCAATCTTGACGCACTTTTTTTGTCTTTTTTTCCAGTTTTAGAATAGGTACTAGGGTTTTCTTTAAGCCAAGTGGGGCCAGTACTTTCGAATGTAAGTGGACTGCCTTGAATTTCTTGAGATGCAAGTTTAGATATATCTAAAGGAATGCCTTCAATATTTAGAACATTCAATTTTAGTAAATTGAAATTATAAGGCATTTTTATGTAGCCCTCTAAATTTCTTTTTAAATTCATTTTGTGGTATTGCAATCCTTTATTTTTTTGAATGCCTAAATCTTTATTGTTGTAGCTGTTTTCATTCCAAATGCAATTTTTAAGCCCATATTTCTCTCTAAAAAGAGTATGTTTTATTTCTGAATTTTTGGCATTGTAAAACAAATTATTTTTTAGAGTTAATTCCCTAGGTATTTCGAATTTCAATCCGTTTTCTTTTGCATAAGCAATTCTACGTGTGTCTAAACCATTAAAATCTATTGCATAGCCATTGGTGTTTGCAAAAATATTATTTGCAATTGTTGTGTTAAAAACCAAAGAATGTTCATTGTCTACGACGCCAGAATTTAGATACAGAGCAGCATTTCCTCTAGATTTGATAGTTCTGCTCAATTCAAAATAATTGGAAGCGATGAGGTGCTCACTACCCCAAACGAACATACCTCCATATCCAAATTTAGTATCATTTCCGATAAAGAAATTATGGATGGCAATTTGTTTGTCTCCATGGCGAAAGTTCAAAGTTCCTTGACAATTTAAAAATGTGTTGTTGTAATACACATTTTCTCTAGATTTACTTGTTACAATTTCTGCTTCAGAATCTTGTCTGTAAAACAAATTGGAATCTATGAGGCACCGGCCGAAATCTTTTCTCCAATAACCAACTCGAATTCCACCACCTGAATTTCCTGGTTTTTTAGGATTGGAAAAAAAACAATGATCAATACGGTGATACATCGGTATTCCAGGAGCACCTATTTTTGATTTTTTTAAGGTGTTGTTTAGATTGATTACCTGATCGTAAGTTGTTTTATCAGTGAAAGAGCAATGATCAATTCTACAAAATTGAGGAACCGTCCCGTCTTTTTTTAAGGAAGTTGTGATATAAGCAGAATTGGCCTCGTCAAATGCATGGAAAGCACATTGCGTAATTCTGTTGAAACTACCATAAATAGCAATCAAACCTGGGCCATGACTTTTCCATTCTTTGAAGTTGCGTTGTCCATTTTTAAAATAAATACCCTCCAATATTATGTGTTCACCTCTAATTTCTATTTTCACATCTCCTGTAAAAAAAACAGTTCCGGGCGTTTTCGCTTTTATATGGATTGGACTTCCTTTCTTTCCCGAGACAGTAATATTTAATTTGATGTTTTTATAAGTTCCCGCATTTAGATACACACTATTTCCCGGTTTGAGTTGTGGTAAGAGCTGTCTTATTTCAGAAACGGTACTTACATTGTAATTGTTTTGTGTTTGAGAATAACCAACAGACGCAAATAGACAGAAAATAATAAAAAGAGAAGAGGTTTTACACATATCGGATTAATTACTATACGGAATTAAATGCTTGTATTTCTTTTTTTGAAACCAAGGGTCATTTGTCTTTTTAAGAAGTTTTCCTAGGTAGTTTAATAAGTTTTTTGCAACTTTTGGATTGTCTTTGATATCGATTTTATTTAGTTGGTAAGGATCTTTTAGATTGTCATAGATAAAAGCTTGGGCAATTTTACTGCCTTTCTTTTTGTCCCATTGTTTTTTGTTTTCTTGAAGACAAAGTGTATACCTATCTGTATAAACACCTCTAGAATTTCCTAACATAAGTAAAATGCTTTCTGGTTTTTTTACTTTTGATGTGGTAGGGCTTTCAATAAGAGTAGAAAAATCAGTTCCTTCAATATCCTCTGGGATTTGGTTGCCAATACCTGCCAAGCCCATTGCTGTAGGAAGCACATCAGGTACGCTAAATAGCACATCAGAAATACCTGCTTGCAATCCTTTTGGCCAATGTACAATGAACGGAATAGCCATGGCTTCTAATTCAATTACGTTTTTACCTTCCAATCCATGGCTTCCTAACATTTCACCATGATCAGAACTAAACATTACAATGGTATTGTCCAATACGTCCATTTTTTTTAATTCATCCAATACCAAACCTATGTATTTATCAGAACTGGTTACATTGGCATAATAATGACGTGCATATTTGGCAACTTCTTTGTCCGCATTTTTACGAACAATCATTTTGTCGTCTATTTCGGGAAATTTATCAGTATCATAATGAGCTTTTAATGCATCCATATCTGTGTTCTTTTCATCCCAAGGGTTGTGAGGTGGATTCATAGACCAGATCATACAAAATGGCTTTTCAGCATTTCTTTGTCCGTTTTTATTTTGGAGGTAGCTAATGATTTTTTCAGCTTCATTTTTTGGTGAGAAAATTTTAGGTAAATGGAGTTCTCCATCTTTTTTTCCATCAATAGCATTGGGATCGTTCGAATAAATATGAGGGTTGAAATGTTCGTCTTTCAGAGCTTGGTAAAAATATTCGATATGATGTCTTGGTTTTCCTGTTGGCACATATGTATCGTAACGATTGACATGGTGTCCACCTGGAGCTTCTGTTGTTCCTACATAATTTCCTTTTTTGTCAAACAATGCATCATTTTTTAACCAATGACATTTTCCAAAATAGGAGGTATTGTAACCTGCTTTAAAAAATAAATCAGGTATGGTCGTAATATCATCTTTTAAACTTTCATTTCTTCCTATACGGCAGTTGTTCCAAATTCCATTTTGTTCAGGGTAACGTCCCGACATGAGCATTCCTCTATATGGGCTACATAAAGGGAAATTACTGATGGCGTTTGTGAATACAACTCCATTTTTTGCCAACATGTCAATATTAGGTGTTACCACTGGATCTGATTTTCCAATAACAAGGTCTTTGTAAGGGGCTTCAGACCAAAATCCAGCACTGTACCTTCTTAATTGATCTGGGAAAATGATCAATACATTCGGTTTTTTCGAAATTTCCTTTTTTTGTTGTTTTTGAGATTGACAACCAAGTGATAAAAAAACGAGTAGGTAGATGAAAAGATTGTTCTGCTTCATATGTTAGTTTTTTAGGAGAAAAGGATGGGCGTGCCCATCCTAATGATTTAATTTTTTTGAATAGAAAATAGATTATTCAATAGTTAAATAAGAGGCTACTTTTGTAGATTGTTCTTTTGAAGGAGCCATTGCACTAATTTTATTAAAGTTAGAGTTTAACAATGCCAATGTAATTTTTCTATCTTTTTTTCCATTGAATAATTTACTAACCTCGTCAGCATTCAATTCAATACTTATTTTTTGATTTTTGTTATTTAAGGATTGAGGAACTTCTATTTTTCCTACCAATGGACCAAGTTCTAATGCATCTCCCCATGTGATAGACAATTCTCTCCATTTGTCATTCTCTATAGCAAAAACCTCCAAGTTAAAAGTAGCGTCTGGTTTGTCTTCGTTTACATACACTTTTAAAGGAATATGAAGTGTTACTTTTTTTACACTTTTTAATTTCTTTGGAGTACTAAATTTTAAATAAGTAATACGAGCATATTTTGAATCTGCTAAGGAATTGAAAATACGTAAATTTTTAGGAGAACTTTCTCCCATCGCTGTGTCACTAGTTTCACCTCCTTGTATAAAAGCATCTTCAGAAACGACTATTTTTTTACTTTGAGCATTCGTATTTGTTATAAAAACGAATGATAATGCAATAATTTTAAAAATATTTTTCATGGTTGTATAGTTTTGAGTTTTATTAATTTTTATACTTTTCAAGCCATAGAGGCAAAGAACCTAAACGTAGTTTTAACTGTTCTTCAAATAAAGATGCAGGTTTTACAGGAGTTCCTAAGCTTTCAATGATTTGTACTTCATCTTCTTTAAAGGTGGTACCTGAACCATGGAAGCCAACAATGATGGGCGGCACAATTTTCCAAAACCAAGTAGTGGTAGACCAAAATTCGAAATTTTGTTCAGCTGTATCTGTTTCATTATAATTCCATAATACTAGATAACGACCATGATTGGGTAAGTTTTGTCTGGCACCACCTGCACGTCCTAAGAAGAAACCTCCTTCAACATTGTCAAATAATGTACATCGGGGCTGTGAAGCATGAGATTCAAAAGAGGTATGAGCGGGGTGTTTAGATCTCCAAATAACAGTTCCAGTAGTGCTTCCTCCGCCTACACCTGCTGCATGATGCATTCCTGCTTTGTCATTTATATTGGCTAATAAAATACCTGTAGATCCACCACCAGCATGTATAGAACTATGCCCTAAATTTCCTTCTATGGTAATATTTAAAGCAGTACAGGCTGCAGAACTTGAAAAGCCAGCACTGTTGTTTACATTTTTAAAAGTACAATCTTTGATCCAAGAATTGACTGCTTTTGAAATACTTAAAATGCTCCAACCTCCATCGTCTTGAGCAGACCTGTGGTGTTTGAATTTTTTAAGCCAATTCCCTTCGAAAGTAATGTTTTCAAACCCAACATGATTGACATGTGCAAAACTGTATACTTTCCATTTATGTTTGGCTTGAATATCATAATGAATAGGTTCTAAAAAAGTGATTGTTTTTCCTTTTACCGAAGCAACTTGATGGCGTTCATTTACAATAACCCCTTTGTCTAAAATTGATTTCCATTCTGGTTCTGGAATCAAAGGTTGTACATCGTAGGCAATTAAATCTTTGCTATTGTTTTTTACTTTTAAAATAAGCCAGTCTCCTTTTTTTATTTTTGAAGCATTTGCTACCTGTATACTCCGTGTTTCTCTTTTAGAATTTGATGTAATTGTTGTCAATGATTTGTCATTTCCAACTGTAGATACTTTAATTGCAGAGGGACATGTCCATAGTTTTGTAGGATCTGTAGGAGGGAGGTCTTTGTCAAAAAATAACACTGTATTTTTTTCATCTTCACCTCTAAATATGATTTTAGAGGATGAAATGCGAATGATACTTTGATCGTCTTTTTTTGTATTGATATAATATTTTCCTTTTGGGAAATAAACAATTCCTTGACCATTTTTTGTTGCTGCTGCAATGGCTTTTTTGATGGCTTTTTTGTCAGACCTTTTATCGTTAGGTTTTGCTCCGTATTTTGTTACATCAAAAATTTTAAAATTTAAATGTGGTATTTCAACTTCACTGTATTTATACCCGGCATAAGAAAAATCAGGTAAAATGGCCTCTGTTCCGTTTTTCTTAGCGTTTACAAAGTTGTCCCAAACAGCACTTTGCTGTGCATAGCTATTAAGACCCAGAATTGCGATGATGGTAAATAGTATTGTTTTTAACTGCATTGTGATTTACTTATTTGAGGGTTGTGTGACTTGCAATAGTTTTGATTATTTTTTATTTATTTGCTTGTATCTCAATAAAGCTTCTAAATAATAATAATCAGCATAATTTAAAGGTACATCAATTTCATTGTTATGAGGAATACTACCAACACTGTGTTTTAAAACAAAGTTTTTATTTTCTCCGAATTTGGCTGTGTATGCATCAGTAGCCAAAGAGTTCATTATTTTATCAATAGCAGGTAAGTAAGATTCTTTGGTATATCCGTCTAGTTCAATCAAAGCTGAAACGGTTACAGTTGCTGCAGAAACATCACGTGGCTCATTTGGAATGTTAGGCGCATTGTAGTCCCAATATGGGATGCCATCTTCTGGAGTGCCTTTGTAGTCTAAAATATATTTTGCTATTTTTTTAGCTTGTTCTAAATAGCGCTTGTTTTTGGTATAACGATAACAAACTGTATATCCATAAATACCCCATGCTTGTCCGCGTGCCCAAGAACTTTCGTGAGCAAATCCTTGCGCTGTGTGTTTGTTTCTTACTTCTCCTGTTTCAGGGTCATAATCAATAACATGGTAAGAACTGTCGTCTGCTCTGAAATGGTTTTTAAGAGTCGTATCCGCATGAGCGATTGCTGCTTTTTTATACTTTTCGTCCCCTGTCAATTTTGTCAGTTCAAAAAGCAATTCCAAGTTCATCATATTGTCAATGATTACAGGAAATTTCCAACCTCTGGTAGCTTGCCAACCTTTGTCTACATCCCAACTTTTAATACAACCTACTGCTGGGTTAAACCGAGTCATTAAAGAATCTCCAGCTGTAATAAGTACTTTTTTAAATGCTTCGTTGTTTGTTAGTCTATACCCATTACCATAAGAACAATTGAAAACAAAACCTAAATCATGATTGGTAGTTCTGAATTTATGATCTTCAAAGAGTCCTTGAAATTTTTCCGCAGCATTTTTCCATTTTGTGTCTTTGGTCAATTCATACAAGTACCAACAGCTACCAGGGTAAAACCCTTCTGTCCAATCAAAACCATTGTGCGTCCAATGCATTTCACCTTCGGCATTTAAGGTACGTGGAATTTTGTTTGCTTTTTCGGCATCTTTCAAAAGTAAAGAAAGTTGTTTTTCTGCAAATAAGATTTGTTTGTCAGCTTGACTTACTTCATTTTCTTTTTTTGTAGCCATACAAGAAAAGAGTAGGAATGTAAAGGATAGGGCAATTACGGATTTAAAAATTTTCATAAGGATGTTTATATAGTTTTATTAAAAATCACTAAAACTGTTTGAGTTTAAAATTCGAAATGATTTTTTCATAGTGCAAGTTCTGTTTATTTTAGGTTTTTGGAGGGGGATTGGTGGTTCATTTGAAGGGGGGATATTGTGTTTAAGAAGCAGATTGTCTTGCGTTATTTGGTTTGTGTACTTAAGAATCATAGGTTTTGAGACCTTCCTGTTTGATTTTTTTTAAATGATATTACTTTTTAATAAAATTTGATGTTTAACCGTTAATTAACGGTTGTTACCAACGTTATTGTTAATAATTTCCCCTTTTTAGTTTGATATGAATAAATACGATATCAAATTTTTAATAGGTATTACATAACGCATTGTAGTTTTTTGAATTGTCTTTTTCGTTTTTCAATTTCTTAATCTAAATTATAGGGTCTTACAATCTAAGACCCTATAATTTCACTGCTGATTTTTAGGTTTTCTATTAGCATATGATTGTTTACAGTTCTGATACCAAAGTATCCGGATTTATAGGGAGTGGGATCGTCTAGGGTAAAAATGATTTCATTATTTCTTAGGTATATGATTCTGTTACCCTTGGCAATTAATGTAATGTGCATTTTTTTATTCGGTGTAATTGTAAATTTAGAACCGTTTAAATCATGTTCAGGCAAAAGCGGTCTTTCTATTTTTCCATTGTAACGTCTAAAACGTGTTTTTGTGTTGTTATGGCCACCATATCCAACATAGTACTGTGTAAGCGTATGGTAATTGTTGAATTTTCCAGCACGTACTTTAGAGTTTTTAAAAAAATCAGAAGGGTTGTTGGGATCATTTGCCATCCAAAAACAATTTAAATCAGAGACTCTGTCAAACGGGCCATCGGCATCTATTACGGTTGCATCGTATTCTATTTTAATGGGGCCTTCTAATTTGTGATTGAACCATACTGTACATCCTTTCGCATCTGTTATTTCCATTTTATGGTTAGCAAATACTACAGTTCCTTCAGGTTGTTGCTCTATTGTCCAATTTTTAGAAGTAAGTGCGTCTTTATCGAAAAGAACATTTGTTTTTTTTTGACAAGACTGCAAAATTAAGAAGAATGCAAGGATTGTTATTTTCATATGTGTTTGTTTTAACAAGATATTAATAAGGTGTTAAGAATAGTTCGCTGGATGAAATTTCACTATTACTAGGCAAGATAATTTTGCGTAAAAATTTATCATCTTTCGTTTCTTTACACCATTCATATAGATAATTTCTATAAGTATCTATTATTTGCTGCTGTTTTTTTGAATTGATAAGGTTGTTCATTTCGAAAGGGTCTTTTTCTAAATCAAATAATTGTTCGCGATTTTTCCCCCAGTTGTATAGTACATATTTGTATTTTTTAGAAACGACAGCTCTTCCAGTAGTTCCTAAGGCCTGTTTGCCTTCAAATTTTGTTTCTACAACAACAAAATCTCTTTTTAGTTTTTTTTGTTTGTCTTCAAAAACTGCTTTTAGACTTTTACCATGAAGATTGTTTTTAATTGGTATTCCGGCATAGTCACAAATTGTAGGGTAAAGATCCAGTCCATTTGAAATAAGTGTCGTTTTGGCCTTTTTTTCTTTTTTAATGTTGTCCACATAACTTACAATAAATGGGACTTTTATGGTTTCTTCGAAAAGTGCTGTTTTTTGATTCCATCCATGTGCCGCATTTCCATCTCCATGATCGCTAGTGAAAATTATTAAAGTGTTTTCTCTTATTCCTGCTGCATCAACAGCATTGATTATTTTTCCTATTTCAAAATCTACTTTTTCTACCAATTGGTAATATGCATATAAGTATTGTCTCCAGTCTTCCTCAGAATAGTTGGCTGTTGGATATACTTTTTTATTAGCGTTTTGTTCTAATTGTAGAACTTCTGGAAAAGTTGTAGATTTTTTGAAATTTAATGGAAGCTTGGGTGTTTTTTCAATAGCTACTTTTGGAACGTTTCCGTAAGGTAAGGGTTCATTTCTTGCCCATTCGCAAATATTATGTGGATTGTCAAAAGAAACGACCATAAAAAAAGGATTTTTAGATTCCTTTTTCGAGTTGATGTACTCAATACTTTTTTCAGCCAAACCAATATCGCCCATTGGAGCAATAAACTCAAAGCCATTACCAGTTACCATACTGGCTTCATGCGCATGCCATTTACCTCCATATGCACAGTCATATCCAGCATTTGATAGAACTTTACCAAGTACATTTTTCTTTTCGGAAGGATGGATGTGGTTGTCTCCTTTTTTATTTGAATTGACCCCTAAACGATGAGGCATTTTTCCAGTGAAAATACTTGATCTAGAAGGTGTACATAAAGGAAAGGTTACATAGGCATTGTCAAAACGCATTCCATTTTCTGCCAATTTATCTAAGTTGGGCGTTTTAACATCGCTATTACCCGTACTTCCTAAAGCTGTTGATTTGTGTTGATCCGTTAAAATTAGAATGATATTGGGACGTTTTGATTCTTGAGCAGTGATTGTCACTGCTGTGAAAAAGGCAATTGTAAAGAGTTTTATTACAGTTTTTTTTCTTAAATAATGCTGTCTGTAGGTCATTTGTGCTTATTTTTCAAATTCTAAAATTATATTTTTGCTACTTGTCTTTTCTGATTGAATGTGTGTTTTAACACTAGAAATATTCTTATCAGGGTCTCCAATTTTTATTGTATACAAGCCATTTTTAAAAACTTTAGGAGTAAAAGAATTGCCATTAATTCGTAAGGTATATAAAATTTCTTGATTGCTTTCATCAATTACCTGAACTACTGGATTTTCCAAGCCATTGACTTTTAAAGTCGGTAAATAGGCTTTTGCTTTTTTTCCAAAGTTATCTAGTTGATTGATTTCTAATGGCCATCCTTTGTATTGCTTTGTTTCACCCTGAGAAGGTTTGGAACCTCTAGGCCAGGATTCTAAAGTGATGTTTCTACTTTTTTTATGGAAACGTACAATTCCATATCCAGCTGCTCTGTCATATAGTTTTGCAGGTTCTTTTCCTGTATATAGTGGATTGGAAATGGCATTTACTGTAAATTTATTACCGAACCCATCTTTAAATTCTCCAGTATATTTCGGAGCTCCTTTGGTTTGATTTTTTCCAGGAAACTGTGGACACCATCTTCTTGGCCAATAATTAGAAATGGAAGGTACGCAGAATGCAAATCCACTGTCATTCCATTCATCAACACCATATTGTATGGTACTTCCTAAATGTTGGTCTCCAGCAAAGTGAAAAGCAAATCCTTTACGTATTGTTTTGATAGCTTTGTTTCTCCCTGTTTGTGGCCATCCATTGGAATCAAGGTCACCAACTGGTTGATCATCTGGAGGGTAATCTCCTTCTTTCATTATTCGAAGAGTTGGAACGACAACATCAGAAAGTGCTGCTTTTGGAAGGGTAGCCACATTGGCGAAAATAGTTTGCGATAACAATGTTTTCATTTGAGCGCCTTGACTCCAATCTGAAGCCCAATCTTCTAGAAATTTGAGCTGACGATCTCCTAATAAAGTAGCTCCTGCTACATCTCCGTATTTTTCAATATTAAATTTTTTGTTTTCTGGCCAACCATTTACAATTCCAGCATCTGGTAATAAGGCTTTTGGAGCTGATTTGAATTTCCGGTCTTCTAAAATAGCAAAGCTTATTTCTCCATAATTCATGGAAGTGTAATACACTCCTATACCTTGTTTTACAGGAGTTGGATCGTACGGATCGGGTAAGTGACTGGTTTGTGTACGTTCTACCATTTTTACCCAATCAGCAGGCATTCTGTAACCACCGCTATCTTGGATGTGTTTTCTATGACCTGTAGTAATTGGCGTTTTTCTGCCTCCTTCTCCCCAAATATTTCCCATGTAAACATCATGGTCGTCCGTAAGACATACGGTTGGTCGGTCTTTTAGTAGGTCTCGGTATGCCCATCCAAAGAGATACCATTTTCTTAAATAATCTAATTTGGATGCTTCTAAAGGTGCCAACTGAATATAGTAACCACCGACTTCTTCATATATTTGATCTCCTGAAAAGAACAATACATCTGGGTTCTGAAACTTTACTTCGTCAAAAATATCTGTGTTAGGGAAACCTAAATCGTTGTTTCCTGTAAAACCAGCAACGGTAATTTCGTCTTTCTCTTTAGGGTTTTTTCTTATAGTACCTTCCCAATAACAATCTTTATTTTTCCCTTCCGCAATGTCCAAGTTGTAGACCAAGCGGTAAGGGCAATCTATGTTATCGTCCCAGTTTTCTAGTTTAAAAGTAGCTGTACGTGCATCTTTATCAATGGTAGCTTCTGAAAAATCAGACCAAATATTATTTTCTTTAATTTGTAAAATCACTTTTTTGGTAGGATGATCTACAGGAGCCATTTGTGCGGTTAATTTAACTGTCTTTTTACTCAAAGTATATTGAGAGAAAAGAATAGGTCCGAAATGTTGCTCGTCTTTTTTTAATACCTTGGTTCCTTTGATGGTCCAGTCTTTAAACCATACACTTTTTTTATAATTTCGTTTGTCTTTTATCGAATGAAAGTCGCTAACCAGCGCCAAGTCTCCTACCACTTTTTCCGGAGCAATGTTGTTTTTTGAAATACTTGCTAAGATATTTCCAGATTTTGTTTCTATTACAGATAAATCAACCCTATACTCATTTCCAAAGGGGGTGATTTTTATAAATAGGTCTACACTTTCTTTTAGGGCAGTTATGATAGATGTATTTTGGTTATTTCTATTAGATGTTCCAATAAACAGTGCTCCATTTGTTCCAATACCTAAGTCCAATCCTTTTCCAAAAACAGCGTGGTTTCTATAGTCATCAAATTCTCCTTTGGCTCCAACACAGAAACCTACCCAATGTTTGCTTAGAGGATTGGATTCGTAGTTCAGTAATCCAAGGGTGACTTGCATTTCTAAAGTTCCAATTTGATTTCCTAATTGACGTGTTAAGTGATGAATGTTTCTGTTTTGGTTGCTAACCAAACATTCGATTCTGTCATTTTCTATTTGCCAATCTTGCAAAGGATTGGCCCAATATTCAGGACCTATCCATGTACGTTTTTCAATTCCTTTGAAATTACTTGTAAAGACATCTGTATTTTTTTCTTCGGCACATTTTAAAAAAGTAAAAATGCTGAAGAAAAGAATTGTGCTCGTAATAATTAATTTACGGAATTTGTGTTTTTTTTTGTTTGAGTTTTTCATTTTTTCATTTTTTTTCACACTAAATTATTTGATAAATTAGATGTGGTAATCCTTAAGCTGTATTTTATAAATAGGATAAAAGTTATTCCAAACAGTTGTTTGAAATAACTTTTATCCTATTTTATTTATAGCTGATATGCCAATAGAATTTTACCAATTGGCTTTCTGTTCCAATTTGTTGTTGATTTCAACTTCTTGCAAAGGGTAGGGTAATGATAAGTGTTTTGCTGGATCAAAAAACAGGCCTGCTCTTAAAAAAGATTTGTGATTCTCATTTGTAGGACTGTATCCTGGAGCTCCTTCAATAGAGGCATTTAAAAGGGTCAATTTTTCTCCTAGTAATCCCCAACGAATCAAATCATGCTTGCGTATTCCTTCAAAACAAAGTTCTCTTAAACGCTCATCAACAAGTTCTTTGAAGAAAGTGTCTTTATTGGCTACAGCAGAAGGTCTTCCATCTACAGGGTCCAAAATGGATACCAGTCCAGCACGACTTCTTATTTCGTCTAAATGTTGTATCGCTAATGCAGAAGGACCGCCATTAACTTCATTGTCAGCTTCAGCATGCATTAAGAGAACGTCTGCGTAGCGTAGGACAGGAAAGTTAACTCCTGTAAAGTTTTTATTTGGAGTAGGGTTGCCTTCTAATAAAATATAAGGTTCAATTTCTCCTGCTGGAGCTTTTACAGCTAAATCATCAAAATTTGCTGGTTCCCAACGTCTGTATTTTCCAGGGCAATAATTGCCTGCTAAAACATTTGTTACTGCAAAGGCATCTCCTCCATTTGAATATGCGAATTCTGCCAAATTCCAAACTTTACGGATACTGTCATTGTTAGAAATGTAAGCCTCTTTCAGAACAGAAGTTGTATTGAACATTGCATAAGCACCAGGGTATCCATCAGCTCCTGCTCCATAACCAAAAGCCAAACCATTGATACCACCAATTCTACCATGGGTATTGATACCAGATTCTCTTAAATAGCTGAACGAAATTTCAAAAATGGACTCTTTTGTATCGTAAATGTTTTCAATATAGCTTAAAAAATGTGCTCTATATCCATCTTCACCAGTTGTGTTTAGACCATGTGCATTGGTTGGGTCATTGATAATGATTTCGCATTGTTCTTTTGCCAAAGCAAATTTGGTTGCATCGTTCATTGGATAGCCTGCCATTTTTAAATAGACTCTTGCTAACAGTCCGTGTGCAGCCATTTTGTTTGCTCTTCCTTTTACATAAGTAGGATCATTTGCAAGAACTAAGTGTTCAGAAGCAAAGGTGAAATCGCTGATGATTTGTGCATACAATTCAGGTAATTGGGTTAGAGCTAAATGATTGGAAGTTTGGTTTAACGTTGAGGTCAAAGGCATTGGAACTTCTTCGTACCAGCTAGCTAATAAAGAATAGGCATGTGCTCTTAAAAAACGAGCTTCCGCTATATATGTATCGTACTCTGCCGTTTCAAAAGCATTTTTGTCTAGTTTTTCAATAAACATATTGCTATGATTGATTGCTTGATACAGTCCTGTCCAAAGATTTTTTACGTAATTATCGGCAGGAGTATGTCTGTACAAGCCTACTGTCCAATTTTCGTTGTAACGTCTGTTGTAATAACCTTCGTCCGTTCCTGACTCCATGATAACCGATAAGCCTTGTCCATAGACAGCGTCACTTGCTAAATAGGAATAAATTCCAGAAAGTGCAATGTCAGCTTCAATACCAGAGCTATAAAAATCGTCAACTCCCCAAGTAGATCTTGGTTCTTCGTTTAAAAAGTCTTCACAACTGGTAAAAAGTGCTACAAAAGCAAACAAGCTAAGGATGGTTCTAAATTGTTTTTTCATTGTATATGTTTTAAGTTTTCTAAATTTTATTTTATTAGAATGTAATGTCTATTCCCGTCATGATTGTTGTACTTTGAGGGTAGGCAGAATAATCGAGGTTAGGTGTTAATGCTCCATATCGACCTACAGATACATCAGGGTCGTATCCAGAATAATTTGTCCAAGTGTACAAGTTGTTTGCTGTAAGGTGCAATCTCAAACTTTTTACTTTTAGTTTTTCAGCAATATCAGAAGGAAGTGAATATCCGATAGAAAAAGATTTTAATTTCAAATAAGAACCATCTTCAATATATCGATCATCGATTTGATTTCCTTTGGGAGCTGCGCCAAAAATTGATAAATAACGAATGGCAGCAACATCAGTATCTGTGTTTAGAGGGCTCCAAGCATTAGCGAGAGCAGGAAAACCATTTCCTCCTCTACTTACAGGAACTTCAAAAACAGCTTTGTTGGCATTTAAAATATCAGCACCGTAGGACCATTGTAGTAAAAACTGAACATCAAAATTTCCTATTTCAAAAGAATTTGTCAGCCCTCCAAAATGTTTAGGGTGTGGATTTCCTATTATTACTCTGTCTTCGTCGTTGATTGTTAAGTCATCATTTTGGTTGACAAACTTGATACTTCCTGGTCCTACCGGTAAGGTTCCATTATCAGGTACCCCATCTTTTAAGGTGTATGTTTGCAGGTTATTGTCCCAATTAAAATCATCCCATTGGTAAATTCTGTCAAATTTCAATCCATAGATCATCCCAACTGGTTGACCGACTTTGGTAATGTATTGGTATTCAGAATAACTTCCGTTCCATTCAGGGTCAGTATAAATAGCTGTTTGTCCATCGTTTAGGGCGATTGTTCTATTTTTATTGAATGAGATGTTAAATGAAGTTTTCCATTTGAAATTTTCAGTACTAATGTTTGTGCTATTGATAGTGATTTCTAATCCTTCATTTTCAACTTTACCTATATTTTGTTGTACTCTATCAAACCCTGTATGCAAAGCCATTTCTGCTTTTAATAACAAGTCACTTGTGCGCTTTTTATAGTAGTCAATAGTAAAATCTAATTTTTGAGAAAAAAGACCTAGATCTAAACCTACGTTTACTTGGCTCGTTGTTTCCCATCTTAAATCAGGAACACCTAAATTACTTTGGTATGCTCCAGGGATATAGTTTTGATTGTCTCCCCAAACATATCCACTGCTAGTGTTTACGTTTAATTGACTATATGCATCGTAATCTCCAATTCTATTGTTTCCTGTACGTCCCCATCCTGCTCTAAGTTTAGCAAAAGAAACAGCGTCGATATCCATCATAAAATCTTCATCGCCAATTTTCCAGGCTGCAGAAAAAGAAGGGAAATAACCCCAACGGTTTTCTGGTTTGAATTTGGAAGATCCATCTGCTCTATACGTAGCAGTTAAAAGGTATCTACTTTTATACGAATAGTTGGCACGTGCAAAGTAGGAAAACAATGTATTACCAGAAAGTGACGTTTCTGGAATTGAAGGAGAAGTTCCCAAGCCTAATTTGCCTATTCCAAATAAATCTGTAGCAATTTCAGAGTTTTTCATCCAAGCGTATTCACTATCTCTTTTTTGCATTTCCAAACCACCTAATAAAGTGATGTTGTTTTTTCCAAATTTCTTTTTGTAGGTCAATGTATTTGAAGAAGAAAGAGTTTGGTAACGTCTTGTAGTTACAGATCCATTAATGTGTTCCGAACCTCGAGTTCCTTGTTGGGTATCTTTCCCGTAGAAAAGAGATTGTTTTCTACTGTCAACCTGATAAGTACCAGATAAACGAAGATTCAAAGCAGGACTGATTTTATGAGTCATTGCCATACTTCCTCTAATAATGTCAGATCTGTTTTGTCTGTCTGTGTTTTCTAAGTTCTTGACAGGGTTGAATAAATATTTTTGGTTTTCTTCATCCGGATCATAACCACCTTCTTCAAGACCGTCACCATTAATTGGTTCTACAGGTCTAAATTGAATGGCATCTCGAATTACACTTGTATACTTATTACCAGATATACTAACTCCATTTCTATTTAGGTTTGAGTATTGTAAGTATCCATTGAAATTAGTTTTTGGATTTAATCTGTGTGAAAACTTAAGATTGTTTACAATTTTTTTGAAACCTGTATTGATTAAAGTTCCTTCTTGTTTTAAATATTCTGCAGAGAAATATAATTTTGTCATTTTATTACCTCCACTCAAACTCATCGTGTATTTATCGGTGTCAGCCATTCTAAAAATTCTATCTTGCCAACTTGTTCCTTCTGCATTTCTATACAATTCAGGATCTATCCAATCTGCTTTGAAATAACCAACGTATTGTCCAGGAGTATAACTGTCCAATGCATAGGCTTGTTCTTGTTTGTATTTTACAAATTCATAAGGACTTAATACTTCTAATCTATTTGGAATCCACTGAATACTATGAGAAGAGCCAATTTTAACATCTGTTTGTCCATCACTACGGCCTTCTTTGGTTGTAATAATGATAACACCGTTTGCTCCTCTAGAACCATAGATTGCTGTAGCTGAAGCATCTTTAAGAATGTCATAACTTTCTATATCACTTGTACTTATACTTGCAGGGTCGAAGTCTTCTAGAGGGATCCCGTCTATTACATATAATGGAGAGTTGTTTCCCGTAATAGAGTTTCCTCCACGAATTACAATTTTTAGACTCTCTCCGGGGGTACCATCTACAGATGATATTTGAACACCAGAAACTCGCCCAGCTAAAGCTTGGTCAAAATTTGTAGTTGCTGTTCTTACTAAATCTTCTGGGTTTATTTTTGCAACAGAGCCAGTAAGGTCTTTTTTCTTTACTGTTCCATAACCTATTACAACTACTTCTTCCAGACCAACACTTGATTCACCAAGTTTTACATTTATTGTTGTTCTGTTTTCTGTAGAAATTTCTTGTGTTTCATAACCCAAGTAGCTAAAAATAAGTACTGCGTTCGTTTTTATGTTTTCTAGAGAGTACAATCCATCAAAATCAGATGTTGTTCCTTTGGCAACTCCTTTTACGAGTATTGTAACTCCAGGTAAAGGTTCTCCGCTAGTATCTGTTACTTTTCCTTGTACGTTGCTTTGTGCAAAGGCCGTAAATGGTACTGCGATGAAAACCAATAGGATTATTATAAATTTGTTCATATGTATACGTTTTTATTTAAAATGTCTTTGTTTATTCTTCAGAAGCTTTGAAATGTACATCAGAGATGTAATACCTACCAGGTCTACTTGAACCTACTCCTTTAATTCCGTTTGGATACTGTTCGTCTGTGTAATAGGAGTTAATTTGAAATGCCAATGTGAATTTTTTTGCATCTTTGTATGCATTTAAGTTGAGTTCACAACGCACCCATTTGGCATCTGCATTTCTCGATGTATTTTGTCCAGAGTTGACCATTCCAGATTTTAATTTTTGATCTCCAGGGTAAGGAGTACCAATAAAAGGTGTTTTTGTTAAACTGTTTATCTGGCAAGACACTTGGTTGTTAACTTTTGTCCAAGTTGCTGCATCATGATCTCCTTCATAATCTGTAGAAATGTAAATTTCTAAATCTGTTGGTGTTGTACCGTCAGGCATGTATTCTACATATTGGTTTTTTGTATAAAATACTGTAGAAATGTCATATCCTAATTTGTATTGTGTTAGGTCTTGCGTATTTATTATTACATGAGATGAATGTGCTTTTCTTGTTCCTACTGTAAGGTTGGTCCATAGAGATTTGTTTCCTGTAACATTGTCTGGTCTTTCTGCAGCTGCTAATGGAGAAGCTGCGGATCGAATCCATACCTTGTTATCTGCAACGCTACCTAATTTACTAACGAATTTAGAATAACCATACAATTTGTTTTCAGCCTGTAAAGTAGGGTAGAAGAAATAATTTGTTTTTTTAGGAAGTATAACAGGTGTATTTGAGGCAACCAACATCAAGAAACTGTCTCCGTGGAATACTGTTGTTTCATTGCTAATTGTACTCGTCACTTCAACAGTCGGGTAAATAGTATCATTTTCTACAGTACTATACCCGTCTTTTAAAGAGATGACCCCCGTTTGCGTATCGATTGTTAATTTTTCCGTTTCTGTTTTTAAAGCAAAAGTAACTGCTGGATTCCCCGTTATTAAATAAGGTTTTGTAGTTGTGTTTCCAGAACCGACAACAATATTTTGAGCCAATGGAGAATACAAGAGGTTGGTAACTAATCCGGGACCAACACCTAAATGGAATACATCATCAAATGTGTTAGATGTAAGAACTCCATCTATGATAGTCGATACTTTGATTGTAAAATAATAATCGTCAATTCCGAATTTATTTTCGTCTGCGATTTTAATAACACCAATGTTTCTGTAATTTGTGGCCATATAGGTTTTCACTGAATCGCCTTCAAAAACATAATAGTCTTCTGGTTTTAAATCTTTTTCAATTTCACTAGGGTTTGAGATGGTTACAGCATCCATATAGGTTGCATCTAATACAGTACCATCTTTTTTTCTTCCAGATACGATTTCAAATGTAGGAATCAGGCCATCAGTATCTACGATTGGTGCACCGGTTTGCAAGGCTGCATATTCTCTAGCGTTCATTACAGCAGAATAGATGAGGCCATTAGGTCCATCATAATCCGCAGTTGTCGAATTTATTACAAAAGTCTCCTTGTCACAGCTATTTAATAAAAGCAGTGAGGTTAGAACCGTTGTTAGTAGAAAGAGTGTTTTTTTCATAATTGTATGGGTTAATTTAGTTTGTTGTTTCTCTGGTGTAAATTTCTAAATAAGTATTAAAATAGAGGAGGTGTAAATTGCTCTTTGGGGTGGGGCAAGTTGCTCTGTTAGGTTGTTTAAAGTAGAAAACATCAACTGTTTAGACAGTTAAGACTAATTTTAATTTGTTTAGAATGTCTGGAGGTAGGTGTTCGTTTTAGTTATTTTCAGGAAGTTTATACCCGAAAAGGAAGCAATTAAATAGTTGTGAATTGAATCAAAATGTTTAATGGATTAGATCTCAATTTATAATAATATAGGTTTTAACTATTCAGATTCGGTTTCAGGGGGCGTACTATTTTTTGCTCTGTAATCAGAAGGCAAAGTTTTAAAGAGGGTTTTAAAACATTTTCTAAAATATTTTAAATCGTTGAAACCGACCTCGTATGCAATTTCAGAAATATGCATTTGGGTTTGTGCTATTAATTGTCCTGCTTTTTTTAGTTTTATCGTTCTAATAAATTCTGTAATGGACTGATCCGTTAAAGCTTTTAATTTTCTATATAAAACAGAGCGACTCATGTTCATTTGATCTGTGAATGAATAGACATTAAATTCTGGGTCAGAAATATTTTCTTCTACTATTTTGATTGCTTTTTCTAAAAATTTTTCATCAGCAGAGGTAATTGTCAATTCTTTAGGTTCAAGAATAATGTCTTTTTTGAACTTTGAAATGAGACTTTTTCTTGTGTTTAATAAGTTGTGTACTCGAATTTCCAAAATGGCAGCATCAAAAGGCTTGGTGATATAGGCGTCTGCTCCAATTTTATATCCTTCAGTTTGGTGGATAGATGAGGTTTTAGCTGTAAGTAATAAGACAGGTATATGACTGGTAGTAAGGTTGGTTTTTATGTTTTTACACAGTTCGAAGCCGTCCATTTCTGGCATCATTACATCGCTTATAATTAAATCAATGGGGTTTTTATGTGCAATTTCAATGGCTTCTCTTCCATTTTCTGCTTCATAAATGTTGTATTTGTTTCTAAAAATATCTTTTACAAAATTTCGTACGTCGGTATTGTCTTCCACAATTAATAAAGAAGAGATTACTTTATTCTGTTCATCGGAAGTGGGAGGTACTGTAACTGATTTGAATTCTTTTTCTATATAGAAAGGCATTGTTGTTTCTCCATGTTCTTCATTTTTTTCAAGGTCACTAATGGTTTCTGTATCTGTAAGATGTTTTTTTCCAATAGGAAGCATTACTTTAAAACAGGTGCCTTTTTCTTCTGAACTTGTAACGGTAATTGTTCCATGGTGCAATTCTACCAAACTTTTAGTAAGAGCAAGCCCAATTCCAGTCCCAGATTGAACACCTTGTCTATCAAATCGATAAAAACGATCGAAAATATTTTGTAGGTTTTCATCTGGAATGACTTCTCCGTAATTGATTACTTTGATAACAACATATTCTTTTATGTTTTTAGGGTTGGGTTTATTACTTATTGAAATTTTTATGGCAATTTTACTATGCTCTTTATTGAATTTAAAGGCATTTGATAGTAAATTGAATAGTACTTTTTTTAATTTGATTTTATCAAACCAAACGTCTATTATTTCGTTGGTGGCATTGAATGTATATTCTAGGTCTTTATGACTGGCCAATTCTTCAAATGCCGTTTTGATATTTTGAGAAAAAGAAACAATATTTGATTTGGAAGCATATAAAACAAGTTTTCCTGATTCACTTTTTCGAAAATCTAATAATTGATTGATTAATTGTAGGAGCATGTTGGCATTTTTATGCATTATTTCATGCTGGTGTTGAATAAAGTCATTTCCTGTTTGCGCTTTAATCATTCTTTGAAGAGGACCAATTATCAAAGTCAATGGAGTTCGGAAATCGTGAGAAATGTTGGTGAATAATTTCAATTTCATTTGGTTGACTTCTTCAATTTTTTCTTTATCTAATTTTTCTTGTTTTAGTTCGTTTTTTTCTTTGATTCTTATAAGTGCAAGAGTTCTAAGGTAATAAGTAAGGGATGCTGCTAATACGAGGTAAATTACATAAGCCCACCATGTTTTCCAAGGAGCGGCAAGAATGATAATTTGAATTGTGTCACCTTTTTCATTCCATAATCCATCATTATTAGATGCTTTTACTTTGAACTTGTAAGAACCTTCGTCAAGGTTTGTATAGGTAGCCGTTTTTTTATTTCCGATATAATTCCAATCCAAATCAAAACCTTCTAATTTGTAAGCATATTGGTTTTTATTTGCCTGCGAGTAACTGAGCGCTGTAAAATCTATTGTAAAATCGTTTTGGTCATGTTTTAAAGTGATTTTAGATATAGCATCTGTTATTTTAAGCAGTGTTTTGTTGTTTACTTTTATTTCATAAATATCTACTGATGGGATAAATGTGTTTTCAACAATATCATTAGGATTGAAATAATTCAACCCATTTGTTCCTCCAAACATCAATTCTCCTTTTTTAGTTTTTTGAGAAGCTCCATAGTTGAATTCATTTCCTTGTAGACCATCAGATTCATCAAAATTTTTGATTTTTTTGGTGCTTAAATTTAAACGACTGATACCATTATTGGTACTAATCCATAAGTTGTTTGTAGCATCAGGTAAAATGGTATAGATCACTTCATTTAAGAGGCCTTGAGCAATACCGTATTTAGTAGTTTTTTTTGTTGTGGGGTTAAAGTGATACAAACCTTGACCTTCAGTTCCAATCCATAAATTCCCATTTTTTTCTTCGTAAATACAATTTATGGATTTAGGAGTATTGTTATGCACCTTTTGATACTTAATTGTTGTAATATGTTTGGTGTTGATATTTATTTTTTCAACTCCTTTTGTGCCTCCAGCAAAGATGAAATTGGAGTCATTTGATTGCAGAATGCAAGCAGCTGATTTCAAATAGTAGTCAAGTTTCGTGAAAATATTTTGTTGTCTATCATAAAAAAACAAGCCACCAGTCAAGGTTCCAACCCAAATATTTTGATTGGCATCTTCAAGCAAACATAAAATTCTATAGTCTTTTATTTGTATTCCATTTTGTTGCTTTTTATCAAAATGTTTGAATCGATACGGCTTTTTAGAAACATCTAAAAAATTGAGACCGCCATCATGTGTTCCAATCCATAGATTCCCCTGTTTATCACGGATCATAGATTTTACATTGTTAGAGCTCAAACTTTCAGAATTATTAGCATCATGTGTGTAATAGGTAAACTCTCCAGTTTTTTTTGTGTAGTAATTGATGCCACCTCCTTCAGTTGCAACCCATAAATCTCCATTTGGATTTTCTAATATGGCACTGATAACTTTGTAATTTAACATACTATTCGTAGCACCCGAAGAAAATTGTTTGAAAGTATCATAGCTATGATCAAAATAATTAATACCTCCTGCCCAAGTACCTATCCACATATCACCTTTAGAATCTCGGAATATTTTATAGATAGAATTTTGACTTAAACTTTTGGGATTGTTTTGATCATGAACAAATGAACTAAAAAAATTATGAGTAGTGTTCAATATAAACAGCCCTGTATAGGTGCCAATCCAAATATTTCCATCATAATCTTCAGAAATAGATCTGACAGCACTGGAAATTGCTTTTTTATTATTTATAGTATAATCTACAAATGTATTTGATTCTTTATCGAAGTAGGCAAGCCCTTTTTCATAACCAAGCCAAATTCTATTTTGATAATCCTTGAATAAAGTAGGAGCATTATTTATATGTGCTTCTTTATTGGTCCCCATTGGATAATTGTAATGTTGCCAACTATTTTTTTTTTTGGAATAGAGGTCAATACTTTTAATAGTAGAAATCCATAAATCCTCATTGTTAACATTCAAAAAGGAACGAACCCTATTGTCACTTATAGAATTGCTATTGTTTTTTTTCTTTTTAAGATGTACAATGGTGTCATTTGATAGGTCAATTTTAC